>Ga0070739_10002779_pt1 | contig 22734 bp, 18 predicted proteins | sample Coa_R1_7_FD_66445 | JGI IMG/M metagenome (GOLD analysis project Ga0070739, IMG submission 66445) | Surface soil microbial communities from Centralia Pennsylvania, which are recovering from an underground coalmine fire - Coalmine... | ecosystem: Environmental > Terrestrial > Soil > Unclassified ... | reverse complement strand
GAACAGGCCAGCCCCGGCCTTGAAGCCGACGAGCACCGGCTGCGAGATGAACTGGGCCAGGAAGCCCAGCCGCAGCAGGCCGGCCAGCAGCATGATCGCCCCGAACAGGATGGCCAGCATGGCGGCCGCGCCCGGCACCCGCTCCGGCGGGACGCCCACGAGCGTGGAGGCGGTCAGGATGGATACGGTGGAGCTGACGCTGACACTCAGCGGACGCGATGTCCCCAGTAGCGCGTAGATGGGCATGGCGGCCAGGGCCGTGTACAGCCCGGCTTCCACGGGCAGGCCGGCCAGGGTCGCGTAAGCCATCGACTGGGGGATGACGAGGGCCGCGGTGGTCAGTCCGGCGAGCGCGTCGGAGCCCAGCCACTCGCGCCGGTACCCCCGCAGCCAGGTGAGCGCCGGAACCCAGCGCGCGATCGCACTACCCCGTGGTGCCGGGACTTCGAGCGCACTCATCCGAGCTTCCTCAGCAGCGCTTCGACCAGATGCGGCCAGAAGTCAAGGCCGAGTAGATACAGTACGCCGATGCCCCCCGCGAGCACGACGGCGTCGATGCTCTCGCGTCCCTCGGGCTCCCAGTACACGTCGGCCAGCCGGAGCAGCAGGGCGAACTCGTCCAGTACCAGCGCCGCGCCGATCCCGAAGAGAATGGCGAGCAGCGCGGTAGGGCGCTGGGCGGTGAGGACGAGGCCCAGGTAGCCGCTGGCCAGGGCGAGCAGCAGTCCGGGCACCATGTGGTGGATGTGCAAGCCGCTCCTGGTCTTGACGTCGTGGACCAGGGGCAGGGTCTGGTAGTGAATGCCGTAGGTGATGAGCCGGACGATGCCGAAGGTGGTAAGGAAGGCCAGGGTGAGCAAGAAAGCCGGCTCCTTGCCCGTGGCGACGATGCCGCTCACATAGGCCGCGCGCACGCCCGCCACGAGCGCGCCGACGATCACGGCCCCGCCGCCCATCAGGAGCACGGGCAGGAGCAGCACGGCGATGAGCAGAAAGGCGCGCCGCCATCGTCCGCGATTCGGATGCTTCACTGCGGCTTGCCTCTTCGCCTGAACTTGCACGCCAGAAGCTCCGAGCGCCGGCCCGCCTCTGGGCTGCGCGGCGCCCCGAGCGTAGCCTGCTCCCGGTACGCGAGTCGTCTCCGCTCAGCCACCCGTGTGGCCCTCGAAGCCGGTGTGCGTCGGCAGGCTCTCCTGCTCGGCTTTGACGAGCGTAGTGACGAACTGCGTAATGGCGCCAAGCTGGATATGCTCCTCCGCACGCAGGGCGCCGGGCTTCGGCGGCGTGTACGGGTCCGGCGTGCCTGCCTTGATCGGGGGCTCGGCCACGAGCGTCTTCAGGAAGGCGAGGACGGCGGCGGCCATCGGATGCGCCACCCACGCATGCGCGAAGCCTACCTCGTGCAGCTCGCGTGGATCCCACTCCAGGTTATGAAGGTGCGGCATGTTGTACGGCGCCCAGGTGGAGGTAAACTCATCCTGCTTGAACAGATGGATCTTCCACTGCCGCCACTTCACCGCCTGCAACCGCGTACCCTGGAAGCACAGGATCGCGTCGCGCCCGGACTGCTCGGCCTCGCCGAGCAGGAAGGCACGCATGTCCATACCGTCGATCATCCGGTCGTTTGGCACCCGCGCGCCGGCCGCGAGCAGCAGCGTCGTGAACATATCGACTTCGTGCACGAGTTCGTTGCTGACCTTGCCGGCCGGTGCCTTGCCTGGCCAGCGGATAATGCACGGCGTCCGGTTGGACCCTTCCAGCGAGGTGAAGTAGTCGCCACGCCAGGGTCCGGAGAAGCCGGTCCACTGGCTCCCGAAAGGATCGGGGTCTCCGACCGGATAACGATAATTCGGGTCGGCGCCGTTGTCCGACGTCCACACCACGATCGTGTTCTCGGCAATCCCCAGCGCATCGAGAGTGTCGAGGATCTTGCCAGTGAAGTCGTCCATTTGGACCAGCAGGTCCGCCCAGTTCCCGCGTTTGGTCTTGCCAGCATACTCCGGGTCCGGGATGGGCGGGATGTGGACCTGCGTGTACGGCAAGTACGCGTAGAAGGGCTTGCCCGCGGCCTTCGCGCGGCCCATGAAGTCGATTGCCCAGTCAGTGATCTTCCGATCGAATGCGGCCCGGAACTCGGCGTCATAGGTCGCGACGACCTCCGACGGGGCCCCCTTGCGCTTCGAGTAGATCGGCTCGGGCTCGAGCGGGATCTGCGTCTCGCCGGCGTAGGGAGCAGCCGTTACCGCACCGTTGGGAAAATATGACTGCATCGTCCACAAGACCTCGTCCGCCGTGCGGGGGCACCAGATCGCCTCGTCGAACCCGAACTCCACCGGGCTGCGGTTCTCCGGGTCGCTGCCCAGATGCCACTTGCCCCACATCCCCGTCGCATACCCGGCGTCCGAGAGCGCCTGGGCGATCGTCACCTCCCAGCGCGTCAGGCCGTCCGCACCACCCGCGACCGGCACGCTATGCGTGCCAGAGCGGATCGGATGTCGTCCTGTCAGGAGCGCCGAGCGACTGGGCGTGCACTGCGCCTCGACGTTGAAATTCAGCAGGCGCACCCCCGCCGCGGCGAGCGCATCGATTCGCGGCGTCGGCGCCCCGCGCAGCACCCCGCCCCCATAGCAGCCGACCTCGCCCCACCCAAGGTTGTCCCAAAAGAAAAACACGATGTTGGGCTGTTCAGCGCTCATTAAGCACCTCTCAGGAACCGACCTCGGCATCCCGAGGTCGATAAGTCTACGCGCTGATCCGCGTGCAACCGGCCCGCTCCGCGGCGCGCAGCTTCGCATAGCGCCGCCAGGCCTCGGCGAGTAGCGTGAGGCCCGCCACCAGCCCCCATCCCACGAGCAGCGCGGTGACTATGGGTGGGCGGGTAGGCGCTTCCATCAGGCTCGGAGTGAGAATGAGCAGGACGCCGAGCAGCAGCTCGAGGCCGCCCAGCAGGCCGCATTCGAGCACGCGAAGGCGATGCCCGACGCCTGGGGTGTCGAAGCCGCCGATGATGTGGGTCCAGCCCGTCAGCAGCGCTAACATGCCGAGTACCTGTCCTGCCGTCTCGATGGAGACGTCACGGCCCAGCAGAAAGCGGCCGAGGGCCACCAGGCCCGTGGCGATACCCAGCACGCCGGCGAGCCCCGGCAGCACGGCCCGTCGATCGTAGGCGAGCCACCAGCGCAGGGTGATCGCCCCGCTGGCGAAGATGTATATCCCGATGAAGTTGCCCAGCATCCGGCCGGCCGCCGCGCCGCCGAGCAGGATGACCAGGGCCAGCCCCAGCGCCAACAGTCCCCGCACCAGCATCATCACGACGAGGGCGGTCGCCGCCCGACCTTGTTGCATGTCATCTCGCTCCGTGCGCCGTTCGGATCGGTCTCAGTCCCTATTGCTCGCGCTCACCCTCGTAGGTGGCGGTGTCGCGGTCGACCGGCGGCGCGTCCGGGTTGTCCCGGGCGGTCGCATTACGATCCTCGGCCGCCCCGCGGAACCCGCCCACTGGAACGTCCTCTGTTGACACCTCGGCCGCGCCGCACTCGGCTCCGCCGCCGTACGTGCCACCCGAGCCCGCCATCTCGTCGGTGTAAGCGCCGCCGCATTGGGCGTGGACGGCGGCCCGCGGCGCGGGCCCGGCCATCGCCGCGAGGGCTAAGGCTACTGCCAGAATGGGAATTAGCGACATGGTAGGCTCCTCCTCCGTTGCTACTTGCTGCCGAGACAAGGGGCGGACGGGACGCGCGACGCGTCGAAGACGACCTGGTCGTACTGCCAGAGCCGCTCGAAGAAGTCGCGGGCTTGAGGCTCGTGGTTGGGACCGCTTTTCGTGGCGGCCTGCACGATCTCACGGATCGTGCGCTGTCCGTCGACCGCGTCCAGCAGGCGGTCCTCGGCCGCGTCGATGGGCAGGATGAGGTCGGTGAAGGTGTGGGCCCGGTTGATCAAGACCGCGACGCTGCCCGGGGGCACTCGGTCCCGGACGGTGACCGTCCAGGGCAGGCGGATCGGCACGTACTCTCGCCAGCCGTCGCCAACGAACGTGATCGGCTGGCTCGGGCGGGCACGATCGTCGCGGTAGGCGATCAGGTTGTGCTTGACCATCGTGCCGCGCAACAGCTCGACGGCGGCATGCTGCCGCGGCGGCGACAGCGAGGCGAGCCGCGCGGCATGCGGGGTCCTGGCCACCATCCCGCACTGGGGCAGGTAGGGGGCCTGCTCGAACCAGCGGCCGAAGGTCAGCCCGCAGCGCGCGAGCCAGGCATATAGCTCCGGCACGGTGTAGGCGCGATCGAGGGGATGGAGGAGCGCATCGGCCAGGGCGTCGGGGTTCCGGAAGTCCCTCCAGCGGCGCAGCACACTGGCCAGCGGATGATCCGCGGGCAAGGTCTCGAGCGTGGCGGCGAGATCCCGCAGATCCGCGTCCGAGGGGCCGATCCCCAGCAGGCGGCAGTACTCCTGCATCATGTAGATCCCGGCCCGCCCATACGGGGCGTAGACCATCAGGTGCAGCGCGCCCTCGGGCGCGAGGACGTCGCGCAGCGCGCACAGGCCGCGGTCGGGGGCGGGCAGGTGGTGGAGCACGCCGGTGCAGACGACCTGGTCGTAAGTGCGCCCCAGGTCCTGGACCCACTCGACAGGCATCTGATGCAGGTCGAGGTTGTCGAGCCCGTACTTGCGCTGGAGATCGCGCGTGTGGCGCAGACTCCGCGCGCTGACGTCGATTCCCGTGACGTGAGCGTCGGGCTCTCGGAGCGCGTAGCGGGCGGCCTGAGACGTGCCGCAGCCGGCGACCAGGATCTCGCGGTTGCCCTGCGGCGGCTCGGTCGGCCAGTGGAGATGGAACTGCGCGCGGCGCCGCTCCGGGTCGCGGTACAGGTCGCGGTGCTCGTCGAGGCTGGTGAGTGGCAGGGGATACGGCAGCCGCTCGTAGAAGGCGTAGACCGCTTCCGCTGCGCCCGACGCGGCCGGTTGAGGTGGGTCGCTCCTGTTCACCCGGACGCCTCCACGCCGACGCTCGCCTCGGTTCGAGCGGGGCGCCCGGCACATGCCGGGCGCCCCGCTCAGGGGTTAACCCTGCCATCCCCCGCCGAGATCAGCCATGCGGGGTCGCCACCTGCTCCAGCACCGAGTCGAGGTTGAACGACGCAGGTTTCTGGCGCGGCGGGAACTTCTTGAAGCTCTCGACCTCCGACGCCACGTACGCCTGCATCAGGTACATCTGGGGCGCGTGATCGACCAGCCAGTCCCAGTAGATGTTCGAGTTGAAGTCGGCCCGCTCGAACGGGTCGCGCCGCAGGTGCATGATGTGCGGCACCCGCAGCTTGACCAAGGGCTCGGCCCAGACGTTCATCTGGTTGGCGCGCTGCACCGCGAGATGGAACTTATAGTCGCCGACCCGCACGGCCATGACCTCGCCGTCGTCGCTGAAGTACATGATGTGGTTGCGCGGGCTCTCGGCCACCTCGCCGGTGAGGTAGGGGACCTGATTGTAGCCGTCGAGATGGACATGGAACCGCTTGTCGCCCACCGTGCAGCCCTCGAGGAGCTGCTCGGCCACGTCCGGATTGCCGGCGGCGGCCAGGAGCGTCGGGAACATGTCGATGTGCGACACGATGCCGTTGAGCACCGAGCCGGCCGGGATCTTGCCGGGCCAGCGGATGAAGCAGGGCACGCGCCAGCCGCCTTCCCAGCCGGTGTCCTTCTGGCTGCGGAAGGGCGTGTTGGCGGCGTCCGGCCAGGTGTCGTTCTCCGGGCCGTTGTCGGTGGAGTACATGACGATCGTGTCGTCGGCGATGCCCAGCTCGTCGAGCTTGGCGAGGATCTGGCCGATCTGCTCGTCGTGGACCACCATGCGGTCGCTGTAGGGGTCCTGCCCGCTCTTGCCGAGGTTCTTCTCGGCGACGTGGGTGCGGAAGTGCATCGCCGTGGAGTTGTACCAGCAGAAGAACGGCGTGCCGGCCTTCGCCTGCGCCTCGATCCAGGCGATGGCGCGGTCGGTGATCTCCTCGTCGACGGTCTCCATGCGCTTCTTGGTGAGCGGGCCCGTGTCCTCGACCGTCTGCTTCCCGATGCGCCCCCAGCGCGGGTCCTCGGTCGGGTCGTCGACGTCGGTCGCGGTGCAGCTCAGGACCCCACGAGGGCCGAAGCGCTCCTCGAAGCCGGGGACCTTGGGATAGTCGGGCAGCTCCGGCTCCTCCTCGGCGTTGAGGTGGTAGAGGTTGCCGAAGAACTCGTCGAAGCCGTGGACTGTGGGCAGGAACTCGTTGCGGTCGCCGAGGTGGTTCTTGCCGAACTGGCCGGTGGCGTAGCCGAGCGGCTTGAGCAGCTCGGCGATGGTCGGATCTTCCGGCTGCAGGCCGACCGTCGCGCCGGGCATGCCGACCTTGGTGAGGCCCGTGCGGATCGGGTTCTGGCCGGTGATGAAGCAGGCGCGGCCGGCCGTGCAGCTCTGCTGGGAGTAGTAGTCGGTGAAGCTGACGCCTTCCGCGGCGATACGGTCGATGTTGGGGGTCCGGTAGCCCATCATGCCACGGCTGAAGTGGCTGATGTTCCAGATGCCGATGTCGTCGCCCCAGAGGATCAGGATATTCGGCTTTCCGTCAGGCATGACACTGCTCCTTCACAGCATGTGCGGACAGGGAGCCTGCTGGTGCTGCCGCGAACGGGCGGTGGTTCCAGTCCTCGGCCAGGTCTCAACCCCCTTTCACTTCCGGGCGCGCTCGTGCCATCGGACTATTGCCGCGCCATGGCGATGCGGATCAGGTCGTCGTGGGTGATCAGGTGGTCCTGGCTGTCGAGGCCGAGCTCCAGCTCGACCCAGGTGACGCGGCCCGTGAACCGGTTGCCGCCGCGCTGGAAGTCCGGGCAGATCGGCGCCCCGAGCTTGTTGCCCACGGTGCACGACGAGTCGGCGGAGAAGACGATGGCGTGGGTGTGCTCGACGCGCCCCTCGCCGACCTTCTGGCCATCGGTGTAGAGCGACACAGTGCCGCCCTTGCCGAGGCCGCCGCCGTCGTAGGCGAACTCGAGGCGCACTTGGTGGGCCCCCGCGGGCAGGCGGGCGCTGGTCTCGACGAAGAAGGTCTGCAGGCCGAGGAAGTTGTAGACGTACTTCAGCCGCCCGTTCTTCGCGTAGAGGGCCCAGCCGCCGAAGTTCCCGCCCTGGGCGATGATCACGCCCTCGGCGCCCGCCTCGGGCACCTCGACGCTGGCCGTCACCGAGTACGACTTGTTCTTGATGTTGAGGACGGCGTTCTCGCCGAGCCGCGTCATCCCGCCGAACAGGATCTGGGCGTTCCCGCGCACGAGCACCGGCCGGCCGGCCTGGTGGGGATCGATCCGTTCGGCCGAGCGGTCGTCCAGCGGCAGCACGTTGTACTTGGTGGCCTCGATAAGCCACAGCCGCTGCAGTTCGTGCAGCTTCTCCGGCATCTCCCTGGAGAGGTCCTTCGCCTGGCTCCAGTCCTGCGTCGTGTCGTACAGCTCCCACACATCGTCGTCGAAAGGTACCGTCTTGGCGCCGACCAGCTCCCAGGGCGTCTTGTGCTTGGTGACCGCGGTCCAGCCCTTGTGGTAGATGCCGCGGTTGCCGAACATCTCGAAGTACTGGGTCTCGTGGCGGTCGGCGGCCTGTGCGTCGTCGAAGGAGTAGGCCATGCTGACGCCCTCGAGCGGCTGCTGCGCGACGCCGTCCACCACCGCGGGCTCGGGCAGGCCGGCTACCTCAAGCACCGTCGGCGCGATGTCGATCACGTGGTGGAACTGGTGGCGCAGTTCCCCCTTCTCCTTGATCCCCTTCGGCCAGTGGACGATCGTGCCGTTGCGGGTGCCGCCCCAGTGGGAGGCGACCTGCTTGGTCCACTGGTACGGCGTGTCCATCGCGTGCGCCCAGCCCACCGCGTAGTGGTTGTACGAGGTCGGGCTGCCGACCTCGTCGAGGTGCGCCAGCAGGAACTCTGGCGTCTCCAGCGCCGCCGCGCCGTTGAAGTTGATCATCTCGTTGAAGGTGCCGTTCAGGGTGCCCTCGGCGGAGGCGCCGTTGTCGCCGATGATGTAGTAGATCAGCGTATTGTCCAGGAGCTGCAGCCGCTCCACCACGTCGACCAGGCGCCCCACCTGGTAGTCCGTGAACTCCAGGAAGCCCGCGTAGCACTCCATCTGCCGGATCAGCACCGGCTTCAGCTCCGCCGGCATATCGTCCCAGGCGGGGATCTCGGCGTGGCGCGCGGTGAGCTGGCAGTTGGCCGGGATCACGCCCAGGGCCGTCTGGCGGGCGAAGGTCTCCTCGCGCAGCTTGTCCCAGCCCTGGTCGAACTGCCCCTTGTACTTCTCGATCCACTCCTTCGGCACGTGGTGCGGGGCGTGGGTAGCGCCCGGCGCGAAGTACATGAACCACGGCTTGTTGGGCTGCAGGGAGGTCTGCAGGGCGAGCCAGGAGATGGCCTGATGGGTCATGTCCGGCAAGAGATGGTAGTTCGGATCGTCGGGGATCTCGACCGGGGTCGTGCCGTCGTAGAGCTCGGGGAACCACTGGTTTGTCTCGCCGCCGACGAAGCCGTAGAACTTCTCGAAGCCGCTGCCGGTCGGCCAGTGGTCGAAGGGGCCGGACGGGTTGGCCTCCCAGACCGGCACCTCGTGGCACTTGCCGAACTGCCCGGTCGCGTAGCCGTTACGGCGCAGGATCTCCGCCAGCGGGGCGGCAGTGTTCGGGCGAATCGAGTTGTAGCCGGGCGCCCCGGTGGCGATCTCGGTGATGCCACCCATCCCCACCGAGTGATGGTTGCGGCCGGTCAGCAGGGCCTGCCGCGTGGGCGAGCAGAGCGCCGTGGTATGGAAGCGGGTGTACTTGAGCCCGTTGCCGGCGAGCCGCTCGGCAGTCGGGGTGGCGATCGGGCCGCCGAAGGCGCTGGAGGCGCCGAAGCCCACGTCGTCGAGGAGAATCACCAGCACGTTCGGCGCCCCGGCCGGCGGCCGCAGCCGCGCGATGGGTGGGAACTTGGCCTCGGGGTCCTTGGCGTCGTAGGCGATGAAGCCCTGGTAGGGCTTGTCCGGAATCGGTAGGATCTCGCGCTGCGGCTGGTGGGGTGTGTCTGGCATCGCCTTGCCTCCTGTTGTCGTCCGGGGGCGCATTGGGTTGGCGAGGGCCCACCAGCGGTGGGCCCGAGGGGCAACCGGGCGACCGTGCGCAGCGCGGCTGCTCGGGAGCGGCTCAGGCTCCCACCGTCGGCCGCACGATGCAGCGGAAGCCCAGGTGTGCCGTGCCGGTGTCGATCGTCTCCGGGCGGCGCGCCGCCGGCCGGTAGCGCAGGCAGTAGTTCGGCGCGCACAGGTGCGACCCGCCCTTGATGACCTTGCGGGGGATGCGGAACTGCGGCGCGGCGGGGTCGTAGCTACGCTCTTCCTCGCCGCCGCGCGGGTTGCGCGGCACGCAGCAGGGCTTGTCCGCGTCCTCGGGGTGCCTATCGGTGTACCAGTCGCAGGTCCACTCCCAGACGTTGCCGGCCATGTCGTAGAGCCCGTAGCCGTTGGGCGGGAAGGAGCCGACCGGCGAGGTGCCCTCGTAGCCGTCGAGGCGCAGGTTCTGCCAGGGGAACTCGCCCTGCCAGGTGTTGGCCATCGCCTTCCCGCCCGGGAAGTGCTCGTCGCCCCAGGGGAAGATTGCGCCCTCCAGGCCCCCGCGCGCGGCGCGCTCCCACTCGGCCTCCGTCGGCAGCGCCTTTCCCGCCCAGGTAGCGTAGGCCTCGGCGTCCTCATAGGCGACGTGGACGACGGGATGCCGGCGGCGGCTTTTCAGTGAGCTGCCCGGGCCCTCGGGATGGCGCCAGTTCGCGCCGGGCGTCCAGATCCACCACTGGCTCAGATCGCGCAGGTCGACGGGGCCCGCCGTGCGATGGAAGACGAGGGAGCCCGGGACGAGGTTCTCGGGCGGCGCGCCGGGGTAGTCCGCGGGGTTGGGGGGACGCTCGGCCACCGTGAGGTAGCCGGTCGCCTCGACGAAGCGGGCGAACGCGCGGTTGGTGACCTGGTAGCGGTCCATCCAGAAGCCGTCCACGGTCACCGTGTGGACCGGGCGCTCCTCGGGGAAGAAGCGCTCGTCGCCCATGCGGAACGTGCCGCCGGGGATCCAGAGCATGTCGGGCGCCGGCGCGGCGCCGGGCGGGGCGTCGACCGGCACGGCAGCGGGCGCCGGCGCGGGCTGCAGGCGTTGCTCGATCATGGACATCGACCCTTCAGACATCGACTAGAGCTAGCAGAACGAGCTGCTGCACCAGCTCGTGTCGTAGACCGCGTCCGCGGTCTGCACCTGGCGCACGCCATTGGGCTGGATGGAGATGGAGGCGGGGCCACCCTGTGCGCCGGCGGCATCGAGGCTCAGCAGGGCGTACGAGCCGCTGCTGCTCGAGCCGGCGGAAGCGAAGGTCAGCGTCCTGAGATGCTGGCCGGTAGACCGCGACCACACGCGGCCCACGCGGGACCCATCCGGCGCTTCGATGACCGCGACGATCTGCTGGCTGTTGCCGCCGACGTAGACCCCGGCCGTCCCTCCGGTAATCAGCGTCGCGGTCCACGGCTGTCCGTTAATCGTTCCCTGGATCTGAGACCCGTCATGCCGAGCGGTGAGGGTCGTGCCGTCGGTCGCCTGGCCATTGAATTGCCCATCGGTGACCTGCCCTCGGAAATACTGCGCGTGCTGTGCGTTCCAGGCATCGCTATCGCTGGCGGCGCCCACGGCCGCCCAACCATCCGGGTCGACGATGCCGGCCACCCAGACGTTGGCGCCGGCGTCGTTGAGCTTGGCCACGAACGTGCGGGACGTCGTCGACGGCGCTGTCCCCTGGGCGTGGGCGGACCAGACCAGGGGGAGGATCGCGGCCGCGGCAGCGAGGATCGCCAGCAACCCTGTGGATCGTGCCCGCCTCATCGTCTCCCTCCTAACGGTATGCGACGACTGCAGTCGCTTCGTTCGCCGAACGGAGTCCGATGTCGTCGCCCTGCCAGCTTGCACCGGATGGGCCGGGGACGCATCCCCCGTATCGGGGGATTTTCGGGGGGCTGGGTAGCCGTGGCCGGTGAGTGTGGGGCCGGAGCCCGCGAGGAGCTGGCGCGAACCCAGCCCATCTGTGCAGAGTCCGGCCTGGTGGCTCGGGGGATGACAGCGCCAGCTGGCCCGTGCGGCTGCCTTCCGCGGGCGCGCCGCTAGGCAGATGAGGGGGCGGTGGCCAGCCGCTTAGAGTAGCGAGCGAGGAGCGTGAGCCTTACATGCGCTCCTAATGTGCCGGGCGAGCCTCTCCGCGTCGGCGGGGAGATCGCCGGCGGTGTAGTCCCTGTGTCGGGAGAGGAGCGCGCCGACCAGGTCTGCACTGATCTGCCGGGCTTGCAGATAGGATGTCTGGATGAACTCTCGCGAGCCGCCGCAAGCTGGCACGGAGCCGTACATCAGGTCCGGCTGGGCCGGCCCAGACTCCAGAAGCGGGATTCGAGGGAGAGCATGTTGGGTCTGGACGTAGTAGAGACCGCCGATGGAGAGGAGTGTGCCAACGCGTTCTCGTACGTCGCGCCATCCCAGTAAGTCGACACATAGCTTGTCATCGTATTCCTCGGCTGCTGAATGATCCTCCGCCTGCGCATTGACAATCTCACAATCAGCCGGACCCGATGCCTCGACGAACTCTCGGTACACCGACGATTGTTGGAGGAATTGCTCGAATGGACCAGGTTGGCCGTTCTGATGGCTATCGAAATCCGCCATAAAGATCCACGTTCCGATCCGCGCTCCGTGCCACCCCGCTGCCAGGCCGCGGCGTAGCTCCGGCGCCGACTAGCGCCGCCATCGCAGGACACGTGCCGACGGCTGCTTAAAAGTCTCCTGGCGATATCCCCCAACAATCCCCCGAAGCGGGGGATGCGGCCGGCCCGGGTTGCGCCTACAGTGGTTGCAGCGCCGAGCCCCGCCGGATGACTGGCGGGCACCATCTCAGCCAGAGGAGGTCTCCATGTCGGCTGCACCAGCGCAACCCACGGACGCCCAGATCGCGGAGTTCAGCAAGAAGCTACGCGCGTTTCGGGACACGCTGCCCGAGGGCGACCAGCGCCTGCTCGACGCGATGTACCACGCGGCGATGGGCACGCACGAGGAGAAGGACGAGGACGTCCACTCCTACTGGGTGGCCGCGGGGCCACGCGGCGTGGCCGTGGGCGGCCCGTACGGCGGCTGGGCTGCCCGCCCCTGGGGCGTGGCCTACGGCACCTACTACCCCTACTAGCAGGTCGCCGGCTGTAGCCGGGAGGGAGGCCCCGCGCCGGTGCGGGGCCTCCCTTCCCCTCGAAGCGGCTATCGCGCTCCTCGCGCGGGCCGAGAGCGAACTCTCGCCGCTATCCTTGGTGGTGCCGCGCGACGCGGAGGGGCAGCTACTATGGACGCTGACCGCTGGCAGGTGCGCGAGACGGCGCACTTCGTCTTCTATTTCCCGCCCATCTCCTATGCTGCCCAGCGGCTCGCTCGCTTCGAGGGGCGGGCGGAGACCGCGTGGCGCCGGCTGCGCGGGTTTGCCGGCGACGACAGCGCGCCTCCGCGGAAGCTGCAGATCTACCTCGACGTCGCCGTGCTGCACCCTGACCAGGCCGGCGACCAGCTCACCAACGGCGCCTATGCCGTCCCGGATGCCGGCGAGATCTGGGCCGTCTGCCGCCCCGAGTCGCCGGCGGAAGGGCTCGAGGAGGCCATCGCGCACCTGGTCGTGTTCCAACCCTTAGCGCCAGCGGCGGGCCGGGTGCCGTTCCTGCGGGCCGGCCTGGCGGCCACGCTCGCGGCCGACGGTCGCCATCATCCCTCACCGGAGCGGCTGCACGCCGCGCCGCTCGCTCTCATGACGCGCCAGCAGCCCTGCGAGGTCGTGCCATTGCTGCAAGAGCAGTCGGCGCTAAACCAGCAGGCTGACAATGGGCTCGCTTTGTCCTTCTTCGCCTACCTGGTCGACGGGTCGGGCGTGCCCGCGCTGCGGACGTTCCTCACGCAATTCGACCCCGAGCAGCCGGACAGGGCCACGACCGCTGCCTACCATCAGCCCCTCGCCGCGCTCCAGGACCAGTGGCTGGCGAGCGTGGCCGAACTGGGCGACGAGCACGTGAGCATTCGCGGTTTCCTGAGCCGCCTGCTGCCCTATGCGCGCCCCTATCCGCGCCAGATCGGCGAGATCATCGTCTACCTGCTGTTCGCGGTGGCGTTTGGCATCGCGCTGCAGCTCAGCATGAAATTCCTGGTGGACAACGTCATTGCTCCGCCTGGCAACGTGCCGCTGCTGCTGGAGATGCTGCTCGCCCTGTTCGTCGCGTTCCTGGTGAGCGCGCTCACGAGCCTGCGCCGCGCTTACCTCACGGCCTGGGTCGGCGAGAAGATCCTGATTCAGCTCCGGCTCGACACGTTCTTGCAGCTCCAGCGGCTTTCGGCCGGCTTCTACTCGCGGTCGCGGGTCGGCGACATCGTGTCGCGGATGTCGAACGACCTGGTGATCGTCCAGCAGGCGCTAAGCGAGGCGCTGCTGTCAGGCCTCTACTACGTCTTCAGCTTCGCGCTGGCCCTCGTGACGATCTTCCTGCTCGACTGGCGCCTGAGCGCGGTCGTGGTGGTGACGCTGCCGCTGTTGTTCGTGGCCAGCCGCGTGCTCAGCAGCCGCGTCACGCGGGCCGCCCGGGCGCGCAGCGATCGCCTGGGCGACGTGACGAACGTGCTGCAGGAGGACCTCAACGCCGAGGCTGTCGTGAAGGGCTTCAACCTGCAGGGGATCACACGCGAGAAATTCCAGGCCGAGCTGGAGCGGCTGTTCACCGCGTCGGTGCGCATGGTCCTGCTAGGGTCGCTGTACGGGCTCAGCGGCAACCTGGTCACCTCGCTCATTCAGCTCCTGGTGCTCGGCCTCGGCGCGTACCTGATCCTGACCGGGAACTTTACCGTGGGCGCCCTGTTCTCCTTCATGGGGCTGCTGAGCTCGGTGACGAGCCCGGTCGAGCAGGCGTCCGAGCTGGTTCAGACCTTGCAGCAGGCGGCCGGCTCCCTGCAGCGGGTGATCGAGATCCTCGACGCGCCCGTGGACGTCGCGGATGCGCCCGAGGCCAGGGACCTGCCGCCGCTCCAGCAGGAGATCCGCCTCGAACAGCTCACGTTCAGCTACACGGGCGACCAGCCGCAGCTCCAGATCCCGTCGCTCGTCGTCCCGCGGGGCAAGCACGTGGCGCTCGTGGGCCCCTCGGGGTCCGGCAAGAGCACGGTCCTCCAGATGCTGCTGCGCTTCTACGACCCGCAGGAGGGCCGGGTCCTGTTCGACGGGGTGGATCTGCGGGCGGTGCGCCAGGCCTCGCTCCACGAGCAGGTGTCCGTCGTGTTCCAGGACACCTTCGTCTTCAACACCAGCATCCGCGAGAACTTGCGCTATGGCCGCCTGGACGCCACCGACGCCGAAATCGAGGACGCCGCGCGCCAGGCAGAGATCCACGACTTCATCCTGACCCTGCCGGCGGGATATGACACGCCCGTGGGGGAGCGCGGTGGCCGGCTGTCGGGCGGCCAGCGGCAACGGCTGGCCATCGCTCGGGCGCTATTGCGCAAGCCGTCGGTGCTGCTGCTCGACGAGGCTACGTCGGCGCTCGACGCACAGTCCGAGACGCAGATCCAGGCTACCCTCAGCAACGTTTTCAAGGACCTGACCACGATCGCGGTAACCCACCGCCTCGCCCAGGCCGCGCAGGCCGACTACATCTTCGTCCTGGAGCAGGGGGTTCCGACCGAGCAGGGCACCCACGCCGAGCTGCTGGCCACGGGGGGGACGTATGCGCGGCTGTACCAGGAGCAGCAGAGCGCCCTGGAAGCAGGCGTGCCGGTGACGCTGGAGACGACCCGCCTGCAGCGCGTGCCGCTCTTTGCCGGTCTGCCTCCTGAGGCACTGGCCGCGATAGACGCCCGCCTGACCATGGAGCGCTACGCGGCGGGCGATCTGATCGTGAAGCAGGGCGACGTGGCGGACAAGCTCTACGTGATCGACCGCGGCAGCGTCGAGGCGTTCGTCGAGACGCCCACGGGCGAGCGCCAGGTCGGCACGCTGGGCGAGGGCGATTACTTCGGCGAGATTGCGCTGCTGCTGGACCTACCGCGCCAGGGCAGCGTGCGGGCGCTCGATCCGGCGCAGGTGCTGGCGCTGAACAAGACCGACCTGGAAGCGCTGATCGCGCGCTGGCCGCAGATCCGCGAGCAGCTCACGCCGACCACCCAGCAGCGGCTCGCCACGCTCCAGGCAGACCGGGCGGCCTCAGCTCCGGGCGAGCCCGCGCTCAGTCCATCGCCCAATTAGAGTCTCTAGCAATACTGAGGGAGCAAGAGATCATGGTCGGACAATCGCCCGACAACACAGCGCCCGACGGGTCGAGCGCCGCCCGGGACCAGCAGACGAACCCAGAAGCCGATCGCTCGGATGCGGCGTACGCTCGCCGGCTGCGCGACGCGCTCGGCGGCCTCGGCATCCTCGGCACGCTCGCCGCGCCCCAGAGCTATCATCAGCTCCTCGCGCTGCTGGTGCGCAACGCGATGCAGGTCACGCGCGCGAAGGTCGGCACGCTGCGGCTGCTCGACCAGGCCGCGGACGAGCTGGTGTTCGAGGTAATCGAGGGCGCGGCATTGCCGCCGCGGGCCGTGGAGGCGGCGCGCCAGTTTCGCGTGCCGCTCGGCCAGGGGATCGCCGGCTGGGTCGCGGCGAGCGGCCAGGCGGTCGTGCGCTCGGACCTGGCCGCCGATCCGCGCTTCGTGGCGGAGGCCACCGCGCGGATCGGCTACGCCCCCAACAGCATGCTCTGCCTGCCCCTGAACGGCGAGGACGGCATCCTCGGCGTCATCGAGCTGTTCGACAAGTCGGACGGGACGGCGTTCACGGCCGACGACATGGCGACGCTGGAGCTGTTCAGCGAGGCGGCAGCAGTGGCCATCGGCCAAGCGCAGGTGCTGAACGACGTGACGCGTCTATTCGCGGTCGTGCTGCGGCGGCTCCTGAGCGATACGCCCGACGCGGAACTGCTGCAGGACCATCCGGCCGAGCTGGTCGCGCGCGTCGTTGAGACCCAGGACTATCGGGACGCCATCCAGATCGCCCTCACCGCGGGCCAGATCGCCCGCCAGGGCCCCGATGCGCGGCGGTTGTGCCTGCGCGTTCTGGACGACTTCGCCGACTACCTGCGGGGGCAGCACAACCGCGTGACGCTGGGAGGACGGCTACCGTGAAACCGGCCTGGCACGAAGCCTTCGAACCGGACGTAGTGCCGCACCCGGCGAGTCTGCCGGTGCTCGGCGCCATCACCCCGGAGTGGGCCTGGGGCGGCAGCACCGGCCGGGGCGTCAAAGTCGCCGTGCTGGACAGCGGCATCAGGAACACCCATCCCGCGGTGGGCGGGGCCGTGCGGGGCTACTGCCGCGTCGTGGAGCAAGAGGACGGCCAGTTCACCTACGACGAGGCGCCCCACACCGACGTGTACGGCCACGGCACGGCCTGCGCGGGCATCATCCACAAGGTGGCGCCCGAGGCCGAGCTGTACAGCGTGCAGGTGCTGAAGCCCTCGGGTGGTGGCAGCGGCGGCGCCTTCGCCGCGGGGCTGCACTGGGCCATCGAGCACGGCATGGAGGTGTGCAACCTCAGCCTGGGCACGACGAAGCGCGACTTCTTCGCCGCGCTGCACGAGCTGGCGGACCGGGCGGCGTTCAAGAACATCATGATCGTCACGGCAGCGAACAACATGCCGCGCCCCAGCTTTCCGTCGATGTACGCCTCGGTGATCTCGGTGGCCTGCAACGACGAACAGGACCCGTTCCGCTTCTACTACAATCCCGCGCCGCCGATGGACTTCGGCGCGCCCGGGATCGATGTCCAGGTGGCGTGGGAGGAGCAGGACTACGCGACGATGACCGGCAACAGCTTCGCCGCGCCGCACCTGACGGGCATCGTGGCCCTCATCCTGGCCAAGCATCCGGGGCTGACGCCGTTCCTGATGAAGACGATCCTGCGGACCACTGCCTGGAACGTGCGCATGCCGCTGGATACCAGCGGCGGCGAAGCTCACGCAGGGTAAAGCGACCCTGGCAGGACTCGCAATCGAGGGAGGTGTCCGATGCAGGCCGGGGTGCAGGAGGCGGGCGCAGGGCACGACGCCGCGGGCGCGCGGGCCGAGCCGCTGCCGTTCAACGTACAGACGCACTTTGCCTGGCTCCGGACGAGCCTCAGCGCCGAGCGGACGCTGATGGCCTGGAACCGGACGTCGCTGTCGCTGATCGGCTTCGGCTTCACGATCTACCAGTTCTTCGACAAGTTCCAGGAAGCTACGGTGGGCCCCAACGCGCCGCACCCCGAGGCGCCGCGCTTGCTTGGCCTCGCCTTGATCAGCATGGGGACGGCGGGCACGCTGATCGCGCTGTATCAGTACTGGCAGATCAAGCGGTACTTGAAAGGGGACGAGTTCAAGCCGAACGGCCACCGCGAGGGGATGCCGGGGTGGTCGCTGACCTTGCTGGTCGCGACGTTCTCGGCGGTGATCGGCGTGGTGACGCTCGGCTGGATACTCATCCGTGGCTGACGCCGCGCTAGAGGACGCCGCGCCCCCGCCTGGCCCTGTCGGGCATCAGCGTGGCCCTCTTGCTGGTCCTGGCCATCCGCGCGGTGGGCCACTTTCACCGGCTGAGCGGGCTACACCTGAAACCGCCCCGGCGGCCGTGAGTGGAAGTTGCAAGACGGCGCTTACTTAACTGCCGCGTCGGCCACCCGTACGCAGCGGAAGCCGAGGTCGCCGGTCGCGCTATCAGGCGTGTTGGCGGCGCGCGCCGACACACGATAGCGGTAGGAGTACGAGCGGTGGCTGAGGTAGGAGCCGCCGCGGATCACGCGCTGGCTGCCCTGGCGAGGCCCCGTGGGATCGAGGCGGGGTGCGTGCCGGTAATAGTCGCGGCTGAACCAGTCGCCGCACCACTCCCAGACGTTGCCCGTCATGTTGTACAGGCCGTAGCCGTTGGGCGGGAACGCGTCCACCGGGGCGGTGCCGTAGTAGCCGTCGGCGCAGGTGTTGAGCGTGGGAAACCGGCCCTGCCAGACGTTCATCCGGTGCTCGCCGCCGGGCTCGAGCTCGTCGCCCCACGGATAGCGGCGCTGCCTCAAGCCCCCCCGCGCCGCGTACTCCCACTCCGCCTCGGTCGGTAAGCGGGTGCCGGCCCAGCGGCAGAAGGCCATTGCGTCGTTCCACGACACATGCACGACCGGGTGGTTGGGGCGGTCGGCAATCTGCGACTGTGGGCCCTCGGGATGCCGCCAGTCCGCGCCATGCACCTGTCGCCACCACGGAGCGTGCGCCACGCGGCGGGTCGGGGGAAAATTGTCGGGAAGGAGCCCGGCGAACACGAATGACCAGCCGAAGCGCTCTGCCTCGGTGACGTAGCCGGTGGCCGCGACGAACGCCCTGAAGCGGGCATTGGAGACGGCGTAGCGATCGACCAGGAAGGGACCGATCTCGACCTCGTGCATCGGGCCCTCGCCGTCTTGTGAATAGGCGTCGGCGTCGTCCGTGCCCATGAGAAACCGGCCGCCCGAGAGGCGGACCATGTCACGCATCTCCTCGGCGACCGGTAGACTCAGCTCTTCTTCTCCAACCGGCGGGGGCATTCCGCTCATGGCCAGTCGGCCTTGATGCTCCGCTAGTACTCTAGGACCGGTGATCGGAGTAGTGTTTGCCGATGCACACACTACTCCGATCACGAGTACCTAGCCACTAGAGCGTAAACGCTGTGAGAGTGATCGACATGCCCCCAAGTGGGGGAGTTTTGGGGGACTTCGCACGCCGCCGAGTCGGCACACGGGCCCGCGGGGCGCTGCTACGAGCTGGCGAGATCCTCGCGGGATGGCGGCTCATTGAGCGGGATGGCTCGGTGCGGGCTGGCGAGGGGCAGGAGCAAGCCGCTATCGGGGTCCAGAGCGGCCGCCAGGAGCCCAAGGGCCTGCGCGCGGCCGACGGCCTCGCGCCGCCCCTTCACCTGGAGCTTCTGGTAGATGTTGGTGGCATGCTGCTTGACCGTCTCGGTGGAGATGCCGAGGCGCTGCGCAATCTCCTTGTTCGAGAGCCGCGCGGCGAGGAGACTCAGCACTTCGGCCTCGCGCCAGGTAAGCGTCTCGGCTGTGAAAGGCGGCTGGCGCGGCGGGGCCGGCACGGCGGCGGCCGCAGCGGCGTCGGAGAACGCCTCGAGGATTCGACTCGCGTGCGCGGACACGGGGCCCTGGGCGACCAGACGGCGAAAGAGGTCGGCCATCGGCGAGCCCGGCTCCAGGAAGGGGCGGACGAAGCCGCCGGGCTCGGCGAGCGTCACCGCGCGGGCCAGGACCGTGAGCGCCTCCGCCGTAGCATCCTGCGCGGCGTAAGCTACCGCCTGCAATGCTAAGGCCTCGATTAGACGCGTCACGTCGAACCGCTCCTCGCACGCCGCGACGATGGCCGCCAGCTCGCGGGTGGCGAGACGCAGGCTTTCCGGGGTGTTCTGCGCGACCAGCACGCGGGCTCGGATCAGGCGCGGGGCTCCGAGGCACAACGAGAGAATTGGTGGATCCTCATCGTGCCATGACCGCAGCCACTGTGTGGCGGCGCCTACGTCCCCGCGTAGGCAGGCCAGCCATGCTTCGAGCGCGCGGGTGGCGGGGAGCTGTGCCTCGTTTCCGGTCTCCAGCATGCGCTGGCTAGCCTGCTCGGCGGTGCTGCGCGCGAGGTCAGTGCGACCTTGCGCCTGGTAAGTGAGGCTCAGTCCGAGGAGGCTGTCGCGGGCGGCCAGGAAGTGGGCCGCGTCCTGGGCGTCGACGACGGCGGTGAAGTGCTCTTCCGCGGTTGCGAGATCATTGCGCTGATAGGCCGACAACCCAAGCGCGTAATGGGCCCAAGATGCGCTCATGGGCAGCGCATGGGCGGTCGAGAGTGGAAGCAAGGCCTCCGCGACTTCCTCCAGATGCGGCAGGTCGCCGGCCGCCTCGTAGTTGCTCATCAGACCGATGAGTATCCGTGCCGTGTAAACCGCGCTGGTCGGGGTGCCCTTTGCCCACTCAGCGCGAAGCTCGGCGATGGCGGCGGGGCCGTCGCCAAGCTCGTAGCGCATGATACCGGCGTACAGCGCAGCCAGACCGCGGACGAAGTAGTGCTCGCGCGGCACACTCTCGAGGGCGCGCCGCGCATGGGCCAGGCTACGCTCTGCGTCGCCGATGTGAAAATAATAGTCGCTCCACAGGGTGTCGATGTGTCCGCGCACCACCGGCGCAGGCATGCCGTCGAATGCTGCCTGTTTGTTGAGGAGAGGCTCCGCCGAGCGGAGGGTGGCCTCCAGCGGGGAATACTGGAGTCGTACCCGCTGGATAAGGGCCCGGACGACCAGCAATGCCGGACGCGTGGGGACGAGGTCCCGCGGTAGTAGGCTTAACCAGCGCTCCAACCGCGGCCAGTCCTCCCGGTTCATCACCGCCGAGGCGTGCATTTCCACGATCCGCCCGGCGGCCTCCGGGTCGGATGCCGCGAGCGCCTGCTGCAGGGCCTCGTCGATCAGCCCCGCGGACTCGAGCCAGCCGCTCGCTCGCCGGTGCAGCTCGGCCACCGTCTGCTCGCCGCGCTGAGCCCGTAGGCGGTGGAGCAGCGCTTCCTGGAACAAGTGGTGGTAGCGATACCACCGCTGCTCCTGGTCCAGCCCGATGACGAACAGGTTTTCGCGCTCGATATGCTCCAGGAGCTCCTGGGAGCTGGGCGCCTGGGGCGGCTCGTCCCAGAGCGCGTCGCACAGCGGCGCGCAGAAGCGGTCGAGCACGGCGGTGCGCAGCAGAAACGCCTGGACGCTGGCCGACTGCTGGGCCAGCACGTCGTCGAGCAAGAAGTCGCGCACGTAGCGATGGGTGCTGATCCGGAATGTCGTCGCCCAGGCGACCGGGTCGGGACTGGCCTTGAGCGCGAGCGAGGCGAGCTGGATGCCCGTGACCCAGCCCTCGGTGCGCTCGACGAACGCCGCGGCGACTTCTAGCGGCGGAGCAACGCCCAGGGTATGTTCAAGGAAAGCCTGTACCTCCACGGAGCTGAACCGCAGGTCGCCCGCGCCCAGCTCGTCTATCTGCCCGTGCGCGCGCCAGCGGGCAAGCGGGAGGGGCGGATCCGCGCGGGTGGCGAGGACAAGGTGGAGCGTCGGTGGGAGCCCCGATACGAGCTGACTTACCAGCGCATGGACGGTGGGGTCCTGGATGACGTGGTAGTCATCGAGAATGAGGATAGACGCTTCGGGCAGCGCTGCTAGCTCGTCGAGGAGGCTAGTGGCGAGGTAGGTGACGGGCGGGGGCTGCGGCAGGCGCAGTAGCCCGAGCGCCGCGTGGCCGAAGTCCGGGGCGATGATCTGGATGGCCGCGATCAGATAGCGCACGAAGGTCGTTAGCTGGCTGTCGGAGGGATCGAGGCCGATCCAGGCCGCGGGCCGCGTTTGGGTGGCGAGCCAGGTGTTGAGCAGTGTAGTCTTGCCGGCGCCAGCGGGGGCTGAGATCAGCGTGAGCGGCCGGTCCACGCCGGTTTGCAGACGGCTGAACAGATCGGAGCGCGCGATTACCGCCGGGGGCGGGCGCGGCGGCCGGATCTTACCCTGCAGCAAAGGCAGGGCATCATCAGTTTGAGGCGGCGGCATCATTGTTCGCACACCCGGCGCCAGGTGCGTGCGCACGCCGCAGAGCATTCATATGTCCCTCGGTCTCGCGTCGATCGTACCGCCCCTTGCGACCACCGCGGCACGCATTGCAGTGACCTTCGCCTGCCGTTGTCCAGGACTTGTATGCTAGTCGCAACATTCCTAGAATCTGACCAGAGTGTAATGGGTCAGCCGGATAGCATGCAAGAAGTGCATACACAGGATAGTGCACGGGCGACTCCCCCGAATAGATACGAAAGACAGGCGCGTGCGTTGCTGCGCGAAGCGAGCCAACTCGATCCTGTGCCTATTCATTCCGTGCCTGAGCGTGGCGCTCCTGGGCATCGGCTGCGCCGGCGCGGCTGATCCAGTTGCCCCGGCGACGAAGGCCCGCTCTGCTGAAGCGGTAGGAGTGCGGGAGCGGACTACACTGGTCCCCGACCTGGCCCCCGCGTCCACCGAGATCGTCGTCCCACCCCCGCCGGTCGCCATCGTCAAGCTTGCCTACCTGCCGGTCCTGGCGCACTCGCCCTTCCTCGTTGCCTGGGATAAGGGTTACTGGCGCGAGGAAGGCCTCGAAGTCGAGGGTACCGAGTTCGGGGGGAGCGACCAGGCGATGCCGTTCCTGGCCGTTGGCCAACTTGACGTGGCCGGGAGCTCCTCGGGCGCCGGCCTCCTGAACATGCTGGCCCAGGGCATCGGCAGCCGGATCGTTGCCGGGTTGTCGGGTGTCGGCCCCAACGGCCTCACCGGGCAAGCGCTCATGGTCCGGCGCGGGGACTTCGAGAGCGGGCGGCTCACCAGCCCGGCCGACCTGCGCGGCCGGCAGGTGGCGGTGAATGGCAAGGGCGTCTACAGGGAGTTCCTGGCCGACCGCCACCTCCGCGCACGGTGCCGCCGTACTCCGATCCCAACGGCCGTATCAACCTGGCGCATCTAGGGCCGCAGCAGCGCTGCTACGCGGAGCGGGGCTACTTGAACTACGCCGAGCCACTCGACCTCGACCGCTTCGTGGACAATTCCTGGCTGGATCT
>Ga0070739_10002778_pt1 | contig 22742 bp, 19 predicted proteins | sample Coa_R1_7_FD_66445 | JGI IMG/M metagenome (GOLD analysis project Ga0070739, IMG submission 66445) | Surface soil microbial communities from Centralia Pennsylvania, which are recovering from an underground coalmine fire - Coalmine... | ecosystem: Environmental > Terrestrial > Soil > Unclassified ... | reverse complement strand
GGGCTGGTCGCCGCCGTTCGAGATCACGTAGTGCGAGCGCTGCGCCAGGCGCAGGTGCTCGCGGCGGAAATTCCAGCCGACGTCCATCAGCTCGACGGCATCGAGCGCGCTCTTGCCGCGCCACGGCGCGCCGGCGGCGTGCGCGCTCTCGCCCTTGAACAGGTATTCGATCGAAACGAGCCCGTTCTGGTTCAGCGACGGCCCCCAGGAGACCTGCAGGTTATTCGCGACGTGGCAGAACAGCACCACGTCCACGTTCTTGAAGAGGCCGGCCTTGACGAAGTAAGCCTTGGCGCCGACCAGTTCCTCGGCCACGCCCGGCCAGAGCTGGATCGTGCCCTGCAGGTGCTCGCGCTCCATCACGCGCTTCACGGCGATCGCGGCCAGGATGTTCAGCGGCACACCGGAGTTGTGACCCTCGCCGTGTCCCGGCGCGCCCTCGATGATCGGGTCGTGCCAGCCGACGCCGGGCTTCTGCGAGGCCTGCGGAATATCGTCGATGTCGCTGCCCAGCGAGATCACCGGATGCCCGGAGCCCCAGGTGGCGACCCACGCCGTCGGCACGCCGGCGAAGCCGCGCTCGACGTGGAAGCCTTCCTTCTCGAGGATGCCGGTGAGATACTTCGATGTCTCGAATTCCTGAAAACCGAGCTCGCCGAAGCTGAAGACGCTATCCACCATCACCTGGGCCTGCTTCTTCATGCCGTCGATCTGGCCGGCCAGATCGGCTTTCATCGAGGCCTCTTTTTCGGCCGAGACTTTGGGCTGGGCGAACGCCACCGCGGCCAGCGCGAGAGGGACTACCGTGCGGAAGAACATAATCCGGATAGTGTACAACAGCGGGGCCTTCCTCCTAACCGTAAGAAGCGGCTGCGGAGAATGCAGAGCGAACGGGACTCCTCTTTGCAGCAGCCCCCTTCCCGCTTTTGCCTGTTCGTGATAAAACACTTTTCAGCAAGGAGCAAGGCAACGAAAGGGGGTACGATGCCATCGCAGATCGGGCAACACCTAACAGGGGCATTCGCCATGCTGATCCTGGCGGCCGGGGTAGCTCTCGGGGACACGGCCGCAGGCATGCAGGCGTTTCGCAACCGGGACTACCAGACCGCATTCCGCGAATGGAAAGCGGCGGCCGAAGCCGGACACGCGGAGGCTCAGTTCGACCTTGGGATCCTTTACGCGCAGGGACTCGGCGTGCAGCGCGACCTCTCGGAAGCCGCGAAGTGGTACCGCAAAGCCGCGGAACAGGGTAATGCGGAAGCCGAATTCGCTCTCGGGCAAATGTATTCGCGAGGCTGGGGCGCTCCGCGGGACAACACCGACGCCATCCGCTGGATGCAGATGGCCAACGATCCCGCGAGCGACGGTCCGCCGACGGATTGGGCGCTGGTCGGCGGCTACGGCATGGAGAAAGATCAGAAGCAGGCGGCCTATTGGTATCAGAAGGCCGCCGAGCAGGGGCACGCCGAGGCGCAATTCAACCTCGCGCGGCTCTACGCCACCGGTCAGGGCGTACCGCGCGATCAGGAGCAGGCGCTGCGGTGGGTGCGCGCTGCGGCGAGCCAGGGCTATGCCCCAGCGCAGGCGAGATTCGGCATGCGCTACGCCGAAGGCAGCGGCATCCAGCCGGACCACCGGCTGGCTTATTTCTGGCTGACTCTGGCCTACCTTCACGGCGACCGGAGCGTGGAAAAGCTGCGCGCCGCGGAGGCTGCCAAATTGACGCCGGAGGTCGTGGCGGAGACCGAGCGTGAGGCGCAGAACTGGAAGCCGCGCATCCCGCCGCGGCCCAGGCAATAGCACGTGGCGTCCGCCAGGCAGGGTGCGAACGCGGCGCGCCGGCGTTACGGCAGCGTGGCGCTGATCGTCATGTGTATCGCGGCAGCCCGCGCCGCCGCGCCCGCGCCGGAAGAGGTGTTGCAGCGGGCGATCGAGCGGCTGCGCGCTGCCACGCGCGCCTTCTCGAGATATGCGTGCACGGAGACCGTAGAGCGCCAATATTTCGACGGACGGCCGGCTTCCATGCCGGGCCGCGGGCCCGCAGGGCCGGGCGCCTGCCCGGACGCCGCGGCGGGCGGCGGCAATGCGGAGGTCCGGCTGGAAACCGTCGACCGCCTGCGCCTGGAAGTGACTGTTTCCGACGGGCGCGAGATCTATTCCTGGCCGGGAGCCACACGCTTCGACACGCGCGCGGTCAGCGACATCATCCGTGAAGGCCCGATCGGGACCGGCTCGTTCGGCACACACCTGGTTGCCATCTTCGACAACCCGGGGGTGGCGTACGAGTTCGCGGGCGAGCATACCGAGGGAGGCCGGCGCCTGTTCGAATACCGCTTCCACGTGCCGCTCGATCGCAGCCAATATCAGTTACGCATGGGCGGCCGATTGCAGACGATTGCCTACGACGGTTCGTTCCTGCTCGATGCCAACTCGCTCGCGCTCGTGCGGATGGCGTACCGCGCGCGCGAACTCCCGCCGGGGTCCACGATCTGCGGACTCGGCGGCGACCTGGACTATTCGGGCGTGCAGACTGCCGGCAGCGGCTTTCTGCTGCCCTCGAACGCACGCCTGTACATCGCCTTCGAGAGCGGGCGCGAGACCGCCAACATCACGACCTTTTCGGAATGCCGGCAGTACCGGGCGGAGTCCGAAATCGTATTCGATGAGGGCGCGGCGGCTCCCGGTGTGGCGGCCGCCCCGGAGCAACGGTCCTCCCTCGCTCTGCCAATCGGCCTGCAGTTCCGGCTGGCTCTCGACGCGCCCATCGATACGGCGACCGCAGCGGCGGGCGACCCGGTCGCCGCGAGAGTGGTTCAGGCCGTCCGGCGGCCGGGATCCGCTGAGATCGTGATTCCGGCAGGAGCGGAAGTGCGCGGCCGTCTGACGCGTGTCGAACGCCATCTTCTGCCCGTGCCCTATTTTCTGGTCGCGATGTCCTTCAACCGGCTGGACTGGCAGGGCGGGTCGTCGCGATTCGCCGCGCGCTCGGAGGGGAATCCCGGTGTGGCGCGCGAACTCGGCGTCGATCTCGAGGGTCAGGGCAGCGGCATGCGTCATTGGGACCAGGGGGTATTCCTGTTCCCCACGTCGAAGAGCCGCTACGTGATCCCCGCCGGATACGAATCCAAGTGGATGACGCTGGCAACGCGCCTGCGCCCGTGAGCGCCGCATGGGCCTCGTTGGTTGCGCCGGATGGCGGGCGGCGCGCTGTGAAGCGCGTGGACGGGCGGGGTAGAATCGTGTAGATCAAACATGGAACGGCCGGCCACTCCCACATCCCTGGAAACGGTGGCGGAAACCGCCCTGATGGCCGCTGCTCCGGCGGCTGCGCCGGCGTCCGCGCCAGCGTCCGAGATCTCGCAGCTCACCTCCACATCGGAGGCGGCCGACGAGGGCCGCTTTTTGCCGGGCACGCTGCTCGGCGGGCGATACCGGATCATCGGTCTGCTGGGGCGGGGCGGCATGGGCGAAGTCTACCGCGCTACGGATCTCATGCTCGCGCAGCCGGTGGCGCTGAAGTTCCTGCCGGAGGAGGCATCGCGCAATCCGCGGCTGCTCGAGCGGTTCCACGGTGAAGTGCGCGTGGCGCGGCTGGTTTCGCATCCCAATGTCTGCCGGGTGTTCGATATCGGCGAAGTCGAGGGGATGCCGTTCATCTCGATGGAGTACGTGGACGGCGAAGATCTGGCTTCGCTGCTGCTGCGCATCGGGCGGCTGCCCGGCGATAAGGCCCTCGAAACCGCGCGCAAGCTGTGCGCGGGTCTCGCGGCCGCGCACGACCGCGGCGTGATCCACCGCGATTTCAAGCCGCAGAACATCATGATCAACAAGCGCGGCGACGTGGTGATCATGGATTTCGGCCTGGCCGCCATTGCGAGCGAGCTTTCCGGCGCCGAGGCGCGCAACGGCACGCCGGCCTACATGGCGCCGGAGCAGATCAAGGGCGCGGGCGTGACCGCGCGCAGCGATATCTACGCGCTCGGGCTGGTGCTCTACGAGCTGTTCACCGGCCGGAAGCCATTCGAGGCGAAGACGCTGCAGCAGCTGATCGACCTGCAGGAATCCGCGCACCTCGCCAGCATGACTTCGATCGCGGCGGATATCGATCCGGCGGTGGAGAAGGTGATCCGCCGCTGCCTCGATCCGGACCCGCTGAAGCGGCCCCCGACGGCGCTGGCGGTGGCCGCGGCGCTGCCGGGAGGCGATCCGCTGGCGGCCGCGCTGGCGGCCGGCGAGACGCCGTCGCCCGAGATGGTCGCGGCGGCCGGCAAGGTCGAGGGTCTGCCGCGCAAGTATTCGATCCCGTGTCTCGCGGTGGTGGCGGTCTGCCTGTTCGCCATCACGTGGTATTACGGCGCGCATTATGCCTTCATGCGGGCATCCCTCGAAGACTCCCCGGACGTGCTGGCGCATCAGGCGCGGGAGATTGCGGCGTCGTTCGGATACGAGCAGCGTCCGGCCGATTCCGTGGTATGGCTGGACCACCGCGGCCCGTTGGTGGACTACTTGAAGCGCCTGAAGGGGCCCCAGGACTGGAACCGATGGCTGGCGGCGGATGCGCCTCTCCAAGCCGTCTACCGCGAGAGCCGCGCGCCGCTGGCGGCGGAGCCCGAGGGCAAGGTGGACTCCGAGAATCCCGCGCCGACCGCTCCCGGAATGATCGAGGTCCGGGTGGATGGACATGGCCGCCTGAACAGCTTTTCGGCGGCGCCGGACGACCGCGGGCCGCTGGCGCCGCCGGTCGATCCGGCGGTAGTGTTCCGCGCGGCGCGTCTCGATCCCGCCGCTTTCCACGAGGTCCCGCCCACGCTGACGCCGAAGCACGCGAGCGATGCCGTTCGCGCCTGGAAGGGGCCGCATCCCGTCATCCCCAACACGGAACTGACGCTTGAAGTGGCGTTCTGGAAAGGACGCGTGACCGAGGCCGAGCTGCGTTATCCGTACATGCACGCGGCCGGGCAGGGCGGCCACGCGGAGTGGGCGGAGCGCACCAAGCAGATTTTGAGTTTGACGGTGCAGGTGATCGGCACTCTGCTGCTGGCGCTGATCGCGCGGCGCAACTGGAAACAAGGCAGGATCGACCGGCAGGGCGCGTTCCGCGTGGCCGCTGCGCGCCTGTTCCTCGGGCTGGTGGCGTGGGCGGGCGTGGTCCACCCCGCCACGGGCCAGGACCTGTTCAGCTTCTTCCAGTCGGCATTTTCGGACCTGCTGGGCACGGCGGCGTTTCTGTGGCTGGTCTATCTCGCGATCGAGCCGGCTGTGCGGGCGCGCTATCCGCACGCGATGGTCACATGGAACCGGCTGCTGGCAGGCCGCTGGCTGGACGCGCAGGTTTGGTCGCATGTTCTGATCGGCGCCGCGCTCGGCTGCGTCATCTTCACGTGGTTCACGATTCCGGGCGCTTTCGGGTCGAACATCACCTGGGGCGGCAATCTCCTGTACCTGCTCGGGACGCGCAGTTGGGTGGGGATGAACGCCGACCGGCTGGCGTCGGCTCTGACCATCGGCCCGCTGGTGTTCGCGGTCATCTGCAGCCTTCGCAGCCTGGTCCGTCTGGATCTGGTGGCGGCGCTGGCAACGGCGGTGATCTTCACCTTTGCTCTGGAGGCGGATGTCTACCGGCACACCGGCATGGACCTGCTGATTACGATCGCGATCTTCCTCTCCGTCTACACCGTGTTGGCCTATGTTCTGATGCGGTTGGGGCTCATCGCGACCATTTCGCTGATCTTTTTCGTCAACAGCATGAATGGCCTTTGGCTGGGCGCCGATTGGAGCGCGTGGTATGCGCCGGCGGGCCTGGCCATGCTCACGCTGCTGCTGGGGATCGCGACGTTCGCGTTCTGGCGCTCGCTGGGCGGCCGCGAACTGATCGGCGGGGGCGAAGAGACGCACTACTGAAGGCGCGCAGTTTCACAAGTCCGGTTGCACCTTGGTCCGCCGTGTGCATTTTCCACTACCGAGGCCTGCGGGCCAAGGAGGAACGGAATGTTTCGTAAGACATTGCTGACGTGTGCGATGGCCGGCCTGATGGCGAGCGGTGTCGCGATGGCCGCGCGCGTATACGTGCACGTGGCGCCGCCGGCGCCTGTAGTCGAGACGCGGCCGCCGATGCCGGGGCCGGGATATGTGTGGACGCCGGGATACCACCGATGGGACGGGAATTCCTACGTTTGGGTCCAGGGCCAATGGGTGATGCCGCCGCACCGGCACGCCCACTGGGTCGCGGGACGCTGGGTGCGGCATCATCATGACTGGTATTTCCGGGAGGGTCACTGGCGAGGGTGACGGCAAGCCGGGGAAGGGGCCCATCCGGTTCTCCCGGGCCCCTTCCCGCGGCCTGCTCACACCCACCAGGCGGCGGCGGGCTGCTGCTTCATCACGATGCCGTTGAGGAACGCGGCGGCTTTGCTGAGGCCTTCCTCGGGCGAGAGCAGGCTGTCTTCGTGCTCGATGGAGAGAACGTAATCGTAGCCGAACATCCGCAAGGTCGAGGCGAATTCCTTCCACCACTCCTCGCCGTGGCCGTAGCCGCAGGTGCGGAAGATCCAGGCGCGGTTGCGCTCATCGGTGTAGTTCTTGGTATCGAGCACACCGGTTAGCGGCAGGTTCGGCGTGTAGATCTGTGTATCTTTGGCGTGGACGTGGAAGATGGCGTCGCCGAGCACGCGGATGGCAGCGATCGGGTCGATGCCCTGCCAGAACATGTGGCTGGGATCGTAATTGCAGCCGATGGCGGGACCGGCGATCGATCGCAGCTTCAGCAGGGTCTCCGGGCTGTAGACGACGAAGCCGGGGTGCATTTCGATTGCGACCTTGACGCCGTGATCGGAGGCGAATTTGGCGTGCTCGATCCAGTATGGCGCGACCACCTCTTCCCACTGCCACTTGAGAATCTCGAGATAATCGGGCGGCCAGGGGCAGGTGACCCAGTTGGGCCACCTGGCGTTCGGAGAGTCGCCGGGGCAGCCGCTGAAATCGATGACCACCGGAACGCCCAGCTTTTCGGCGAGGCGGATGGTCTTCTTGCTGACCTCCTGGTCATGGCGCGCGTGATCCTTATTCGGATGCAGCGGATTGCCGTGGCTGCTCAACGCGCTGATGGTGAAGCCGTGGTCCTCCAGCTTCTTTTTGAACTCGATGAGCTCGGTGTTGTTGTCGAGCATGGACAGCTTGCAATGGGCGTCGCCGGGGTAGTTGCCGGTGCCGAGCTCCACGGTGTCCACATGGTTGCTCTTCAGCTTCTTTAGTACGTCGTCGAGGGACAACTGCGATAACAGAGGGGTGAAAACGCCGACTCTCACGTGGGCCTCCTTTTGAGATTTTCAAGGACAGGATAACAGGTGGGGGTTGGGGATTGGGGATTGGGGTTGGGAGTCAGGCGCGCGGCTCGACCCCCAACCCCGGGTTTTCAGAATTCGACGCGCAGGCCGAGCTCGATCCAGCGCGCGCTGTTCGTGCGGTTGGGCGGTGTGTAGCTGCCGGTGATGACGCCGAAGCTCGCGGGGCTTTGCAGGCTGAGCGACGGGTTGTTGAAGTTGACGTGGTTGAAGGCGTTGAAGAAGTCCGCCGAAAATTCGGTTCGGAAGCGTTCGCTGATCTGCGTGGTCTTGCCGATGCGCGCATCGAAGTTGCGGAACGGCAGACCGTAGAACGGATTGGCGCGCCCGCTGCGGGTATCGGTGCTGAGATTGACGTAACGGAAGCTGTTGAAGACCGTGTCCGGGTTGGCAAAGATATTCCTGCCGGTGCCGTTGCTCCCTCCGGCGGAGCTGCCGGCCGTCTTGCCGACCACGGCATTGATGCCCGCATTGCTGATGGGCGCGGTCGGGATGGCGGCCGTATTCGGCGAGAGCGTGAGGCCGCCGCCGAACTCGGGCGTCCCTTCGGTCACCGTCAGGGGCAGGCCGGATTCGAGCGTCACGATTCCCGAGGTGTACCAGCCGCCGAGGATGCGGCCGGCGATGGCGCCGCCGTGCAGCGCGTGGCCCTTGCCCATCGGCAGCTCATAGGTGTAGAAGGCGTTGAAGACGTGCCGGCGGTCGTAGGACGACGGGCCGTAGTCGACGCCGGGATGGAAGCTGTTGCCGTAGAACCCGGCGTTGTTCTGATTGGAAAGGTTGTCGTCGAGCGCCTTGGCGTAGGTGTAATTGGCGGTCATCATCAGGCCGTGGGAGGTGCGCTTGGTCAGGGTGAGCATGCCGGCCTGGTAGTTGGATTCGCCGATGTAGGTGCGGAGGAATTCCACCTCGGCCTGGTCGTTGTTGTAGAGCGGCAGGCCGAGCGCGCGGCGGTAGAGGCCCATGTTCAGGAACAGGTTGCTGACGTTGGCGCCGGTGAAGTTGGCGCGATTCTGGGAGATGATATACGCCGTGTTGGAGCCGTTGAAGTTCTTCGAGGCGGCAAGCCCCGGGAACTGGTTTTCGAACCAGGGCTGGTTGCCCGGCGTCTGGCCGGCGCGAAGAGCGTTTGCCACGGCATCGAAGGCCTGCGCGAAGGACTGGCCGGATGCCTTGTCGACGAACATGTACGGGGAGGAGTTCAGGTTGACGGCCTGGGGCAGATGGCGCGCGGTGCGGCCGACGTACGCGGCCTCGAGCACCATGCCGCCGGGCAGCTCGCGCTGCAGGCTGAGATCGAAGTTGTAGCTGCGGCCCACTTTGGTGTTGGGGTCGACCTGGAACGAGAGGATCTCGCCGAAGCCGGTGGAAGGGATGACCGGCGAGGTCACACTGGTGGGGACGGGCAGGGGAATCGTGCCGTCCACACCCACGCGGAACACCGACAGGCCGGGGTTGGCGGATCCCGCCGCCGCATTGCAGCCGGAGCCGCCGGCGCCAGTCGAGTTGCAGGGCGGCGTCTGCACGTTGATCGTCTGGTCGAAGCCGACGCCGAGCATGGGGATTTCGACCGCCTGCACGGTATTCGAGCGGTCGTAGACGATCGCGAAGCCGCCGCGGAGGACGGTCTTGCGGTCGCCGAAGATCCTGCCGATCGGGCCGCTGCGAAGCGAGGGATTCCAGGCGAAGCTGGCGCGCGGCGCGACATCGCCCCAATCGACGTTATAGACGGGCACGTGCGCCTGGCTGACCGGCTCGTAGCCGACGGTCGGATTGTAGACCGTGCCGGCGAGCGCGCTCTGCATCTTCGTGTTGAGGTACGTGATGGGGTTGATGAGCTGGCCGGTGGTGGCGTCGATCTGGACGGTCTGCAGGTTGTGCGCTTCGGTGGGCGAGGTCTGCCAGCCGTAAGAGAGGCCGTAGGTCAGCGTGAGAGTCGGGCGGATGCGCCAGGAATCCTGCAGGTAAAAATAGGTGGCGTACTCGTTGGTGCGGTTCACGAGGTTCGTGCCGAGCGGCAGCGGATTCAGGTTGGCATCGCGCATGGCGAGCACGTTGACGTTGTCGATGAGGCCCAGGACCGAAGCATAGTAGCGGTTGTAGTTGGTGAGATCGGTGGCGCGGATGCAGTTGGTGGTCAAGGAAGTGGTGCAGGTGAGCGGCTGGTTGACGGCCGGGATGCTCAGGAACGAGCCGGCATCGACGGCGGCCACCAGCGAGGTGATCGAGCCGACCACCTTATCGGCGCGGACATGCGTATAGGGAAGCTGGTTGATCGCGGTGCCGAACTGGATGGTGTGGGAGCCCTTGATTTTGGTCATGTCATCCATGAGCTGGCGATCCTGGCTGTAATTGGCCTGGTAGCGCGCGCGCTGGGTGTCCATGTCGATGGGGGAATCGATGAAGCTGGAGACGCCGCTGCCGATCAGCAGGGCGATGGGACCGGCGGAGGTCTGGGTGCCGGGAATGTTCAGAATGCCGGCCGCGGCGGTCGGCGAGGTGGCGGGGCTGGAATTGTCGTCCTTCACCATGCCGATGCGGAAGACGTTGAGCAGCGTGGGCTGGATCTGCCAGGTGAGCTGGCCGGAAATGACCGCGCCGTGCTGCGGGGACTGGATCACGGACCTGGGGGTGCCGTTCATGATGGAGATGTCGCCCGAGCCGGTGGTGATGGAGCGGTAGACCGTGTAGTTACCGCTGAACTGCAGCCTGTCCGTAAACGTGTGGTCCAGACGGATCACGCCGTAATCGGTCTGGACGGGCGTGGGGATGTTGGCGAGATAGCTGCCGGTGTTGAGGCCGTCGCCGCCGGGCAGGTTGGGCAGCGGCATGAGGGAGAATTGCTGTTTGACGGCGGGGCTGATGCCGAGGCCGCGCGGATCGCAGGCCTGATTGCCGCCGGGACCGCAAATGGCGGCGTTGGCGAGATTGATCTGCTCGATGTTGCCGGCGCCGTCGCGGAACTGGAGGATGCCCTGCTTGAGGAGCGCCGTCGGCACGGTGCGGGTCACCTGGCTGACGCTGGCGAAGCGGCGGCCTTCGTAGTTGGCGAAGAAGAAGGTCTTGTCCTTGCGGATGGGCCCGCCGATGCGCGCGCCGAAGCGGTTGTCGCGGATCGCCGCCTTGGCGATGCCGGCGTGATTATTGTCCCAGGTGTTGGAGTTGAGCGCGGAATTTTGCAGGTATTCGTAGAGCGCGCCGTTGTACTGGTTGGTGCCGTGGCGGCCGACGAGCGTGATCTGGCCGCCGGAGCCGCGGTCGAGATTGGCCAACGGGTTGGCGGTGGTGACGCGGAATTCCTCGACGCTATCGGCCGGGGTGGGCACAGCGGTGTTGCCGGCGACCACGTTCTGGGTGATGTCCATGCCGTCGAGCGTGACGGTGTTCTGGTCGTCGATGCCGCCGCTGACGCGCATGTTCAGCCCGTTGCCGCCGGCCACGACGCCGGGCTGGATATTCATCAGCTCGGTGGCGTTGCGCTGCAGTGTGGGCAGGCGCAGGATGGCCTGGGTGTTGATGGTGTTGCCGATCTGGGAATCGGCCGTCTGGAGCTGCGCGGCGGCGGTGGCCGAGACCTCTACCGTTTCGGCCGCCTGCCCGACCTCGAGTTTCACCGGCACGGAGGTCGTCTTGTTCACTTCGACGATCAGGCCGGAAACGGTGGCCGCGCGAAAGCCAGCGGCTTTCACCGTCAGGCTGTAGTTGCCCGGCACGACGTTGGGGAACACGAAGCCGCCGGCATCATTGCTGACCTGGGTCTGAACGGCATTGGTATCGATGTTCTGCAGTTGCACCTCGGCCTTCGGCACCATGGCCCCGGAGGGGTCGGCGACGGAGCCGGAGACGGTTCCGGCGGTGGAGCTCTGCGCGGCGGCGCGGGGCGCCAGCGAAAGCGCGCAGAGCGCGGCAACGGCGAGCGCGGCAAGCAGCCGCGGGAAGGCGTTCGTCGTTCGATGGGCAGTCATATTACTCCTGGTCGGCAGGCGGAAGGTGGGCGTGTGACGGCGGCGCGGATACGCTTCGCGCCAACGCTGCAACAGCAATTGGGCAGACCTTTGCTCGAACCCCATCAAGCCTACCCCGCCCCCACTTTCAAAGCTTTCAGCCGATGGTACGGCGAATTAGGCGTAATCATACGGCAATCGGGGTGGCAGCGCAAGTAAAAGAATTGCCCGCGCGGATGGGCGGGCGGCGGTGCGATAGGAGTTAACGGCTCAGACGGAGGGCGGCGGCGAGATAGAAGACGGTGCCGATCGCGATCACGGCGCCGTGCGGCAGCCCGACCGCGCGCGGGCTGCGCACGTCGAGCTCCTCCTTGCCCGCGTAAGCGGGACGGCCGTGCCCCAATTCGCTCAGGATGAAGCCGACGTTCCAGAGCGTTTTGCCAAGGCGGCGGCGGAGGGTGACGAGCAGCAGCGCCATCGCGCCGCCGACGATCGCGGTAATCAGGAAAATGCCGAACCAGCGCTGCCATCCGGCCAGCGCGCCTACGGCGGCCATGAGCTTGACGTCGCCGGCGCCCATCGCGCGCAGGATGTACAACACCATATAGACGCCGAAACCGGCCAAAAATCCTTCGAGCGCGAAGAGGAAGCCGCCCTCCGGCGGGCCGATCAGCGTGTTGATCAGGAAGCCGAGCAGCACGCCCGAAAGCGTCAGCCAGTTGGGGATGCGGCGGCCGCGGATATCGAAAATCGCGGCGGTGGCCAGCAGCGCGAGGAGCACCATTTCGACCTTTTGCGGCGGAAGCGAGAACAAGGCCATGGAGAGCCAAGTATAGCGCGGTTGCGATGCGGGCCCAGAGCTATCGAAGGTTATTGCGCCGATCCGCTGACCCGGACTCCCGGAACCGGAATGCCATCTCCGTATTGAGCGATTCCCGGAATGGAAACGGGCAGGCGGCCGCGGATGGCGATCTCGCCCCAGAGCGCCTGGACGGCGGCGGTTTCCGCAGGCGGGACGTTGCTGAACGTGGCGAGATAGGCGGCCACATCGGGGAAGCTGCGGAGCAGATACGGGCTGCCGAGCGCGATCAGGGCGACGGGCTTTCCGGTGGCGATCAGGGCGCCGATGACGCGGGGAAGATCGCCCGCGAGGCCCACCGAGCCGCGCGCCGCGGTCACGGACGCAAAGGCGGCAACCACGTAGTTCCGGCAATCCGTCAGGCGCGCGAGCGCGTCATCGATCTGCGCGGGCGGCATGCTGGGATCGAGCGAGGCGAGGCGCGCCTGCGGCAGCCGTTTGTGCACCTGCTGGGTGAAGACCTGGCCTTCGGTGGAGTAGCGGCCTTCCGGCATTACGACGAAGCACGCGGCATCGGGAGCGGCCAGCGGCACGAGCGATCCCTGATTGCGGACGAGGGTCACGGCGCGGCCCGCGATCTCGAGCGCCTTTTCGTTGGCTTCCGGGGCGTCGAGCGTGTCGGCGAGGGCTTCGACGTCGACGAAGCGCTTGCGGTCAAGGCCGAGCCGCTCCTTGGCGGCGAGGAGGCGCGCGACGCTTTCGCGGATGCGCTGCCGGGAGAGGCGGCCGCTCTGCTCGGCGGCCAGCACGGCGCGGATGGCGGCATCGGGATCGGCGGGCATCAGCAGGGTGTCGGCGCCGGCGGCGAGCGCGCGCACGCATGCTTCGCCGCTCGAGAAGCCCTGGGCGATGCCGCCCATATCGAGAGCGTCGGTGACGGTGAGGCCTTTGAAGCCGAGCTCGTTGCGGAGCAGGCCGGTGAGGATCGCAGGGGAAAGGGTCGCGGGGAGGTCGGCGGGCGCGAGCGCGGGAATGGCGATGTGCGCGGTCATGATCGCGTCGACGCCGGCCGCGATGGCGGCCTTGAAGGGCACGAGCTCGAGTTTTTCCAGGCGCTCGCGGTCGGCGGCGATCGAGGCGAGATTCAGGTGCGTGTCCACCGAGGTATCGCCGTGGCCGGGGAAATGCTTGGCGGTGACGAGGACCGGATTCCGCGGATCGGCGTGGGCGCCCTCGATGAACGCCTTCACGTGGGCGGCGACATCGAGCGGATTTTCGCCGAAGGACCGGATGTTGATGATGGGATTTTCGGGATTGCTGTTGATATCGGCGACCGGATACAGAATCCACTGTACGCCGACGGCCCGGGCCTCGCGCGCCGTGACTTCGCCTTCATAGCGGGTCAGGGCGGGGTCGCCCGCGGCGCCGAATGCCATGGCGTGAGGGAAAACGGTCGCGCCTTCGAGGCGCATGGAGGCGCCGCGCTCGAAATCGCCGCCGACCAGCAGGGGCACCGCCGCGAGGCGCTGCATCTTGTTCAGAAACGCGGCGACTTTGTACGGCTCGGCCTTTTGGATGGTGCGGCCGTTGGAGACGTTGTTCAGGATGAGTCCGCCGATATGCAACTCGCGGACGAGGCGCGCGTAGCGGCGGTATTCGGCCGAGCGGGTATTGGGAGATTGGCCGTGGAAGGAGACGAAAATGAGCTGCGCCACTTCATCCCGCGGCGTCATCGCGCGCATCCAGCGGCGGACGGTGGCGGAGGCCTTCACCGGCGGAGGGGCCGGCCGGGCCGGCGCTCTTCGCGCGGCGGGCACAAGAGCCGGCGCGCACACAACGAGCGCGGTCAGCAGACGGGTGATGCCATGGCGCACTATTTCAGTGTGGCATGAAGCCGGAGTCCGGTGGGTCGAATCTTTCGCTTACACGAGCGGGCGCTTACACGGGCGGCCGCTTACACGGGCGGCTTTTCTGCGCTTACGCGCGGACCAGGCGGCGCGGCGCGGTCCGCTGCTGCGAGCGGGGCGGCTTGCGCCCGGAACGATTCGAGAGACGCCGGACGGTGCGCAGCAGATGCACGGGCTCGTTCGAATTCTTCGCGATGACCGCGTCGGCGCCGGTGTTTTCCTCGGTCAAGCCGAGCGGATCGACGAGGCTGGAGATGAGGACGATGCGCGCCTGGGGATTGCGCTGCCGCAGCCGCTCGATGAGCTCCGTGCCGTTCATGCGGGGCATGCGGTAATCCGTCACCACCACATCGAAGTCGTGGGTCTCGAACAGGCGCAGGCCTTCTTCGGGGTCAGCGGCCATTTTGACTTGGAAACCCTGCTCTTCGAGCAGTGCGCGGCGGACGAGCAATCCATCGCGGTTGTCGTCCACGAGGAGAACCCTGGCGGGAGCGGGAGCGGTAAATTTCATGAGTTGAACGGTGGGAGAGTAACAAAGCAGTAACCGGCCTGTCAACCAATTTGCATCAGCTTGGAAAATCGCCAGATACAGCGCTTGACAAAACGGCGCGCGATCCACTGATGCGGGGGGCCATCACGGGCGTGTTATTCGACGGCCCGCGGAGCCTTGTAACCGCTCTTGGTAACGATGGAGTACTTCACCGGCTTGCCTTTTTCATCGGTGACCGCCAGAGGCTGGTTGGTGGCGGGATTGACTAGCTCCACCTTGATTTTGCGATAGCTGCCGTCGTGGGCCTTGTTGGATGGCGAGTAGGTCAGTACGTACTGGCTACGCAGAGCATCGTGGATCGATTGGAAGATGGTATTGTATTCGCCCTGGAAGCGCGGAAAATACGCCTGGCCGCCGGTCTCGCGGGCGAACGTCCGCATGGCGTTATCCGCCTGCAGGAAATCCATGCGGGCGATGGAGCCCATGTAGGCATCCGCCATCTCGCGCTGCGCCTGCATGAGGCTGATCACGTAAACGGGCACGCCGGCTTCCTGGAGTTTCTTCCGAGCCTGGTCGTAAGTGATCTTGCTGAACGTATCGATTCCGGTGGTGAGCAGCAAAATCGCCTTGCGGCCTTCGAGGCCGGACATGCGGTCGGCGGTGTCGGTCACGGCATCGTAGAGGTTGGCTTCGGAAAAGCCGGGAATGGTGAGGCGCTGCAGGGCTTCCTGGGTCTTGGTGCGGTCGGTGGTGAAATCCGTCAGGATTTCGGGGCGCATATCGTAGGCGACGATGGCGATGTAGTCCTGCGGTTTGAGCGTGCTGGCGAAACCCCAGGCGAGCTGCAGAGTCTGGAACCAGTTCATCGAGTAAAGGCGCTGGAACTTGTTGCTGAACTCGATGACCATCGCGATGGTCATGGGCGCTTCGCTGCCGACGTTGACCGATTTGATCTGCTGCGGGACGCCATCTTCGAGCACACGGAACTTGTCGGGCGGAATGCCGGGGATGAAGTGGCCCTTATTGTCCATGACCGCGACGTCCAGGGTCACGATATCGACGTCCGTTTTGAACTGGGCCAGGTTGGAGGTGTCGGGCTTGTCTTTCTTGCTGTACGCGGAGGGGATTTTGGGGAGGTTGGCATCGTCGCCGGACTTGGTGTCGGGTTCCGGCGTGCGGGGCTTGGCGACGGCCGGGCCGGAGGGATGCAGCGGGCCCTGTTCCTGCGCAATCACCAGGCCGGCGAGCGCCAGGAGTGCGGCGCCGCACACTGCATATGCTTTCCGATCGACCATAGGTAGCTCCGAGGTAACTATAGCAAATGACGCGGAGGCGGGCTGCAGCGTTGCGGGGGAGACGGAACGGAGCCGGCTGATATCGATGCTATACTTTGACAGAGTCTGTTATGAACGTTTCGCTTACGCGCGAGCTGGAAGAATTCGTCAACGCGAAGGTCGCCTCCGGCCGGTACAATTCGGCCAGCGAAGTGGTCCGCGAAGCACTCCGCCTGTTGGAGGAGCACGACCGGGCTCGCAGCGCGCAACTGGAGCAGTTCAATCAGGAATTGGGCCGTCGTCTGGCATCGCTGGATCGGAGCGAGCACGTCGACCCGCGAGATCTGAGAGCGCGCCTGGAGCGCCGATCGGCGGAGCGCCGCAAACGCCCCGCATGAGCGGGTATGTACTGAGTGCGGATGCCGGACTCGATCTCGAAGATATTTGGGAATACATTGCGGGCGACAGCATTGCTCAGGCGGACCGCTGGATCGCCAGGCTGTTCGATGCATTCGAGTCGATCGCGCGGTCTCCCGGTATCGGGCATCGGCGGACAGATCTGACCGAGTGGGATGTACTGTTCTGGCCGGTCGGAAATTACGTCATTGTGTATCGGGTTGCGCGAGATCGGGTGGAAATCGTGGCCGTAACTCAAGGCGCACGAGACATCCCGGCGTTTCTTGGCCGGCGGCTGGGGTAACGCTCAGTTCACCCACGGCCCCTGGCCGTGCTTGCGCAGGTAAACCTGAAATTTTTTCTTGGCGCGCTGGAGCTTCCACTGCTTGTAGGCCGCGCCGGCATCCGGCACGCGCAGATGCGGCAGGCGGCCCTTAAGGTAGATATAGCCGAAGGCCATGCCGCCCAGGTGGGCGATCGTGCTCACGCCGCTATTGGGGCCAAAGGTCATGAGCAGCTCGATCCCGGCATAGATCATGACCATGTATTTGGCCTTGATTGGGAACAGGAAGTTCATCAGCACGGTCTGGTTCGGGTACAGGACGGCGAAGGCGACCAGAACGCCGAAGATCGCTCCGGAGGCGCCGATCGTCGGAGTGGCCCAATCGCCGATCGCCAGGTTCGCGAGCAGTACGCAGACACCGGCGGCGATGCCGCACAGGAAATAGTACTTCAGGAAGCGCCGGGTTCCCCAGTCGCGCTCGAGCTGCGTGCCGAAGAACCAGAGCGTCAGCATGTTGAACAGCAGGTGCCAGATCCCGCCGTGCAGGAACATGTACGTGAAGAGCTGCCAGACGTACAGCCCGCGGATGACGCCGGCCACGTAGAGCGAGAACAGCGTCGTCAGGAAGCCGCCGAGAGCGCGGCCGCCGACATACTGCAACACGAACACGCCGGTATTGACGATCAGCAGCCACTTCAGGCCGGGCGGGAAATAATCATGAACGAAGGATCGGCGGTACCGGTAAGGCTGCGGCATGGTGTTTTGGATGCTTCGGCTCCGCCGCCGGGCGCAGGAGCGGGTTCCCCGAATTGGCGGCAGGCCCCTCTAAGAGTTAGAATAACAGAGAAAGGTTTTCGATCCCGGTCAGGAGATCGCAGCGTCCCCGCCTTTGCCGTACCGGTTGAGCAGTCGCGCACAGAGTTGAAGCAGAACGGCGAATCCCATCCAGACCTGCCAATGCGAAAATAATCCGGAAGGAATGGCGAAGGTGGCCGCCCATTTCATGTCGGCGGCGATGCGCCAGACGGCCAGCAGCAGGGCGACGAGCGCGGCGGGAGTGAGCAGGGCCGCGGCCGCGATCGCCACGCGGCGGTTTTTTTGACGTTTTTGGCCGAGTTTGGGCCCTTTGCGGAAACGAATCCGGACGACCATGAGCGTCACCACTAATCTAACAACATTTGCGGTAGATTAGACGGTTTGGAAGCTCGGGGACCGGCCGGACATCCGGCGGTACTGAACTCCGGGCCAGCCGGGCAGCGGAAAGGAAAGCATGAAACGATTTAAGACAGCAGTGTTCGGCACGGGCTTCGTGGGCCGCGTGCATCTCGAGGCGATTCGCCGCCTCGGCTACGTGCAGATTTACGCGATCGGCGAGCCGGAGATCGAAAAGGGCAAGCGGCTGGCCGACGAGTTCGGCGCCGAGCGCGTCGAGGCGGACTACCGCAAGATCCTGGAAGATCCCGCCGTGGATGCGGTGCACATCTGCACGCCCAACGCGCTGCATTTCCCGATGGCGAAGGATGCGCTTCTCGCGGGAAAGCACGTGATCTGCGAAAAGCCGCTGGCCACGACGGTCGCGGAAGCGCAGGAGCTGGCGGATCTGGCGGCCAAGATGCAGCGCCGCAACGCCACGTTCCACAATCTCCGTTATTACCCGATGGTGCAGCACATGCGCCGGATGCGCGAGGACGGCGAGCTCGGCGAGATCCTGGTGGTGCAGGGGACGTACTCGCAGGACTGGCTGCTGTACGATACCGACTGGAACTGGCGCATCGATTCCAAAGCCAACGGGCGCTCGCGCTGCCTGGCGGATATCGGCTCGCACTGGTGCGATATGGCGGAGCACGTGACCGGGCAGCGCATCACGTCGCTTTGCGCCGACCTGCAGACGTTCCACCGCACGCGCAAGCGTCCGAAGGGGCCGGTCGAGACGTTCGCGGGGAAGACCTTGAAGCCCGAAGATTACATCGAGGTGCCGATCGATACCGAGGATTTCGGCGCCGTGGTGTTCCGCATGGGCGAGCGGGCGCGCGGCTCGTACACCGCCAGCCAGGTTTCGGCGGGGCGCAAGAACCGCCTGAGCATCGAGATCTTCGGCAGCAAATGCGGCGTGGCCTGGGATCAGGAGCGGCCCGACGAGCTGTGGATCGGGCAGCGAAATTCGACCAACCAGATCATCGTCAAGGATCCTTCGCTGCTGAAGGATCGCGCGCGGCCGTTCGCCGATCTGCCCGGCGGGCACAGCGAAGGATACGATGACACTTTCAAGCAGGTGTTCCGGAGATTCTACGCTTCGATCGCCGATCCGGCCGCGGTTCCCGAATACCCGACGTTCGCGGACGGCCTGCGCGGGCTGATGCTGCTCGAAGCGGAGCTGAAGAGCAACGAGCAGCACGCCTGGGTGGACGTGCCAGCATTCCAGGCAGCGACCGCGTAACACAAAGGGATCAGGGATCAGGGCTGACGCTGGCCCGATGCCTGATCCCGATTCCCATTGAATCCGCACCGGCGCGGTGCTATTCTGTTATTGCACGTGGATTGATTTAGGGCCGTTCCGGCCCGGCTAATTGCAACCACGAAAAAAAGTGCTAAAGGCGAGTCGGTCTGTTCGAGAACAATTCGACCCTGGCGCCTTTGGGCTCCAGGGTTTTTTGTTTGTTTTCGAGCCCTCCCCCTTCGCCGGATGCTGGAGGTGTTTATGTCTACGAGCGCCCTTTGCGGCCGCGAAGGGGCCCTGGTATGCGTGTCGATCAGCGTGGAGCCGCGGCATCTGGAGTCGCTGCTCGAAGCGTTGGCCAGCGTGAGCTTCCCGATCAACCCCGAGATCTATCACGATGCGGCCGTCGTCTACCGCTTCGCCGACGAACACGAGGAGAGCCAGGCCACGACGCTGGTCGAGTTTCCCGCCTACGAAAACCAACTCGAGGAAGTGGCCGCTGCTGTGGCCGCCTTCGGATTCGATCCGGCGTGCCTGCATGTGAGAGGCATGCTGGATGAGATTCAGGCGGAGCAGGCCCTCGAGCCCGCGCCCCAGGGCGCGGCGTACCTGGGAAGCTATCGGGTGAAGCGCCGGTCCGCGGCCGGCTAGGGGCGCCGCTGGCGGCCGACCGTTCCGCGGCGGTCTGTTCACCGCGGCCCGTTAACCTTCGATACGCGTTCAGATTCCCCTTGCGCGAGAGCCGTTTTGCGCCATAATACCTACACGGTACAGGCGGGGACGTTGGTAGCCCGGATGCATGGGGCTTTCGCGATGCCGAACAAATCGATGGGATTCGACCGGCCCAAGAATACGGTATTGGTTCTTCTTGCGCTCATCGCCGCTTCCGCCGGGGTGCGCGGCCAGGAGTTGATGCCCGCGGCGGACCCGGGAGGCGCCGTGCGTCTGTTCACCTCCGATGCGGCGATTCTCGAAGCGCAGGAGGTGCGAAAGGATCTGCCCTGCACAGTGACCCCCATCAAACCGGTGCTGGGCTTCGATTTGAAGTTCCACAGCGGCTATGACGTGACCATTCCGCTGAAGGAGCTGGCGGGCTCGGAGAACATGCTGACGATGGTTTTCCGGGTGACGCCGGCCAGCCGCCCCGACGAGCCGGTGTACTTTTCGCAGCACATCAGCGTGCCGGCCATCGAAGAAAACGCCGGCGGTCCGGCGTACCTGCAGGGTAACTTCGACGTGGGCGAAGGAAAGTATCACGTGGATTGGCTGATGCGCGACCGCTCGGAGCGTATCTGCTCGTCCAATTGGGATTTCGAAGCGAACCTGCCGGCGCGGGACCGCCAGATGTCGCTCGATATCGCGGCCGCTACGGTGCAGCCCTACGACACGCAGCCGTTCAAGCAGGAGCCGCCCGTCGCCCGGACGCAGAGCGATGGGCCGCTGAACGTCAAAGTGGTGATCAATTTCGCGCCGCAGGACTCGGCTTCGGCGACCATGCAGCCGCTCGACCTGAACGCGCTGATCTCGATTCTCCGCAACATCGCCCGCGACCCGCGGATCGCCAAGTTTTCGGTGGTTGCGTTCAATATGCAGGAACAGCGGGTGATCTACCGCCAGGACGGGGCCTCGCAGATCGACTTCCCGGCGCTGGGCAAAGCGTTGTCCCAGGTCAATCTGGGCACCATCGACCTCAAGCAACTGACCCAGAAACACGGGGATACGGAATTCCTGGCGAACCTGATGACCCAGGAGCTGAAAGATCCCAAGGACGTTCCGGACGCCGTGATCTTTGCCGGGCCGAAAGTTCCGGGCCAGGACAGCCTGCCGCCTGAAACCCTCAAGCAGCTTGCGGACGTCAAAGAACCTGTATTCTACATGAATTACAACTTGAACCCTCAGGTAAATCCCTGGCGGGACACCATCGGCAACACGGTGCATTACCTCAAGGGAATCGAGTACACGATCTCACGGCCGCGCGACCTGTTCTTCACCTGGACGGACATCATCGGCCGTATTGTAAAATCGAAATTCGGAAGGACGTCCGTTTCCAACGCGTCGTCGCAATAAGCATGCGGGCCCTCCTCATCGCGCTACTTCTCGCCGCCACCGGCGCACCCTCTTTTGCCCAAAAATTCGGCGCAGGTGAAAACCTGGCGCCATACGTTCCCACCCCGATGGCCATCGTCGAGAGCATGCTGGAGGCGGGCCACGTCACGGCCGCGGACGTGGTCTACGATCTCGGGAGCGGCGACGGGCGGATCATCATCGAGGCCGCGCAGAAATTCGGGGCGCGGGCGGTGGGCGTCGAGGGCCAGCCGGACCTGTGCCGGCTGTCGCGCCAGCGGATTCTCGCGCTGGGGCTGGAGGATCGCGTCCAGGTGATCGAGGAGAACGTGTTCCACGTCGACCTGAGCCCCGCGACGGTGGTGACCATGTTCTTCCTGACTTCCTCCAACGAGCGGCTGAAGCCGAACCTGGAAAAATACCTGCGGCCCGGCGCGCGTGTGGTTTCCAACCAGTTTCCGATCCGCGGATGGCGGCCCGCGGAAGTCGTGCACGTCAAGCGCGGCTCCATGGACCATAGCATTTACGTGTACCGCATCGGGAAAACCCGCTAGCATCTCCGGCTCAGGCGCCGGCCGCGCGGCGCAACGGATTCTCGCGAGTGTCGATGCCTTTGGCGCCGCTCGCCAGAAATTCGCAGACATAGACGATCCGCTCGGCGCTGGCCCCCCATCCGCCCTTGTGGTACCCGCGGGTATCGGCGAGGACGAGCGTGCCGCGCGGGCCGCAGGCGGCCAGCCAGCAGGCGCGTGGCGCCAGGCGCGCGAGCTCCTCATCGGTGCTGCGCGGCGTGCCGCCATCGACACGGGAATGAGGGGCGACCTTGGAGGGCGTGCGGTGCGTGCCACGAGCATAGGTGAAAGGACCGGCCCCCTCGCCAACGTCGGAAAGATAGAAGAAAACCTTCAGAATGTGGCGATCTTCCGGATCGCGGTGCCACAATTGCGACTGCTCCGGCTGGCCTGACGCCATGAAGTTGTGCCACACGTTGCAATGAGTGAGCACGGTGTACATCCCGAAGTACGCGTTGGCCACCTCGACGAGCGGCGGCTGCAGCGCGAATGCGGTGTAGATGCCGCCGGTTGCCGGGGGGCCATCCGGAAGCAGGGGGATCGAGTAGCGCTTCTGTTTGCCGGTCGCCGCGCCGGATCGGTAGGCTTCGCGCAGCTCGCCGAGCCGCGGCGCCCATGCCGCCTCTAGCTCGCCGGCGGCGGCGATCAGCGGCGCCGCAAGCCCGGAGGGGCCGAACAGCTCGGCGGCGGGCAGCACCGCGATGCCATCGCGCCGGAGAGTGGTCAGCACCCTGGCTGCCGCGCCGCGAGGGGCCGGGGCGCGGAGCCTGTGATCGAGCGCCGACCGGCAATGGATCACGTAGCGCCAGGTGAAATCCGTCCTCGTTACGGCTTGGAGGAATCGCTGCCGGAGGTTTCCCGCGCGCATGTGGCCCCCCCTTTTAGGGAATTCGAGTGGATTATCTCCGACGCGCGCCGCGCTGTAAGTGCCGCTGCACGCATTGGCGCGAGTGCCCCGCGAGAGAAGTGCCGGGGGAAACGGCAGAGTCCCCGGCCCGTCCCGGAGTGAACAAGAGATTGGCTGTTCTCTCTCGCACCGCCGCGGCCACATCGGGCGGTGCGCGCGCTACACCGCCAGTCTACTTGCTGGCGCCCTGCACGATGCTCTGCGCGAGGTAATTCCGGATCTTCGCGTTGTTGCGCTGCACTTCATAATAGGCGGACTTCAGAAGCTGATCCTTGCGGTTGAGCAGGGTTTCGCGGATGTTCTGCTGCACGCGCGGATCGTTCAGGTCG
>Ga0070739_10002775_pt1 | contig 22756 bp, 21 predicted proteins | sample Coa_R1_7_FD_66445 | JGI IMG/M metagenome (GOLD analysis project Ga0070739, IMG submission 66445) | Surface soil microbial communities from Centralia Pennsylvania, which are recovering from an underground coalmine fire - Coalmine... | ecosystem: Environmental > Terrestrial > Soil > Unclassified ... | reverse complement strand
CTTCAGCGTTCGTATCACCGTGTCCACCTGTGCTCCGGTAACACAGATCTCCGCCACGCTTGCCGCATTGCCTCCACCGGTTGGCTGGAAGTGGAACTCATTTTCCGGCCCCATATCGCCGGGCGCATTGACGCCGAGAATGGTCACCGTTCCGGGGAAATCGACTGTAGCCTCCCACACCCCGTCGAGCGCCTGCTCCGTTCCACCAATCAGGCTTTGGATTGTGGCGGTGTCGATCCCGGGAGCCGTATCGTCGCTGTCCTGCGAGTTATCGTCATTGATGGGCGGAAGCCCCGTTTGCGAGATCGCGTTGCGGAACCTCTGGGCCAGTTGCACCGGATCGCCCACGGCATTCGCGTGAACGAAGATAATCACCGGCCAGCCCTCGATGACGTGGTTGTGAACCGCCGACGTTTTCCACCCGCCCTGCTCCATAGCGGCGATGAAAGGGTTGACCTCGGCCTCCAGCAGCGGGACTTCGATTACGGCGAGCACGCCCGATCCGCCCTGCACGAATGCGGCGTATCCATCCTCCACCAACTGAGGCAAAGTGGGATGTCCGAAGACGATCGGATACAGGTTCGTGCGCGGGTAATCGAAACGCAACACTCCCCCGGGCATCTGCATCCCCTGCATTCCCAGGACAGCGTCAACCTGACTTTGCCAGGACGGCGCCGCGAATACCCTAGCTGGTAACAGCGTGAAAGCAAGCACCGCGGGTACCGCGAACCAGACGGCGCGACGGCCGCTCATTTCAACAAGACGCATCAGCCGCTTAGACTCGCCTCTGCGCGGGACCGTTCATTCTTACGGTAATGATTGGTTCGATACAATCGGCATCGCTGCCATGACCAGAGTTCCGTTCACGTTCGTCCTGCTCTTTGCCGCCGCCGCGTGCGCCGATGATTACGTTCTCGGCCCCGATTCGCAGCCCCACCCCGGTGTGCCGCACGGCGCCATGGAGCACTTTACGTGGACCAGCCCCCGCATCTTTCCCGGCAGCGTGCGCGATTACTGGGTGTATGTGCCCGCACAATATGACGCGCGCAAGCCCGCCTGCATTATGGTCTTCCAGGATGGGAGCGGGTACGCGAAGGAGGACGGTTCGTGGCGCGTGCCCATTGTCTTCGATAACCTCATTAATTCCGGCGCCATGCCGGTAACCATCGGCGTATTCATCAACCCCGGCGTCCTGCCGGGCGCAGGCGGCGACGAACCCGCGCGATTCAACCGCAGCTATGAATACGATTCCGTCGACGATCGCTACACGCGCTTTCTTACTGAAGAGATCCTGCCCGAAGTGGCGAAAAAATGGAACATCTCCGCCGACCCGAATGACCACGCTATTGCCGGTATCAGCTCCGGCGGCATCGCCGCTTTCACCTCCGCCATGCTCCGCCCGGATGCCTTCCGCCGCGTGCTGAGCTTCGTCGGCAGCTTCACCGATCTGCGCGGCGGGAACGTCTGGCCTGACCTCGTGCGTAAGTTGGAGCCGGCGCCCGTGCGCATCTTCCTTCAGGACGGCAATCACGATCTGGATATCTTCGCCGGGAGCTGGTGGATGGCCAATCAGGATCTGGCCTCGGCTCTCCAATACGCCGGCTACGATTACAAGTTCGTCACGGGTACGGAAGGCCATAATGGCAAACACGGCGCATCGATCCTGCCCGACGCGCTGCGCTGGCTTTGGCGTGACTGGCCGAAATCGATCGCGCTGGCCCCTCCCGCTGCCTCTGCGTCGGGCGATCCTCACGCCGGCTTTGGGAACGTGCAGAAAATCATCGATCCCGGAGCCGGCTGGGAACTGGTCGGCGCCGGTTACGGTTTCACAGAAGGTCCGGCCGTCGATGCGGACGGGAACGTCTTCTTCGTCGATGTGGCGAAGAGCCGCGTTTACCGCGTGGACGCGCAGACCGGTAAGGTCGCCCTCTTTCGTGAGGACGCCGGCGGGACGAGTGGGCTGATGTTCGATGCCGGCGAACGGCTCTATGCTGCTCAGAACGGCCGCAGGCGTGTCGTCGCGTGGTCTCCGGACGGAGCCGAAAAGATCCTCGCGGAAGACGTCGGCTCCAACGATCTCGCCGTTACCAGCCGCGGCGAGATCTGGTTCACGGATCCGGCCGCGAAGAAGGTCTGGTTCATCGATTCCACCGGCAATCGCCGCGCCGCCTTCGAAGGCCTCAACTTCTTTAACGGAGTTCGCCTTTCTCCCGACGAGCGCATGCTGTTCGTGGCCGACAGCTCCACCCGCTGGGTCTGGTCATTTCAGATCCAGCCCGGCGGCAGCCTGGTCAACGGCGAGCCGTTCTGCCGGCTGGAGCTGCCCCTGACCGACGACGGCAAGGCTGTAAATGCCTGGGCCGATGGCATGGTCTTCGACACCGACGGCGACCTCTTCGTGGCTACCAAAAGCGGCATTCAGATCGTTGACCAGGTCGGCCGCGTGACCGGAGTTCTGCGGCTGCCGCCAGGCGGCGCGCCGTCCAACGTGGTCCTCGGCGGGCCGCGGCTGGATACCCTCTACGTAACCGCTGTAGATAAGGTCTTCCGGCGCCGTGTCCGCCGCCAGGGTTACCTGCCGTGGAAGCCATTGAAGCTCCCAAAGCCTGCCCTCTAGCCGCTTTGTTAAGATGGCAGCCCGAGGAGTAACCACGTTTTGGCCACGCAATCACCTGCTCGAGCTATAGATGCCGTTTCGATCCGCCGCGCCGTTCCCGAGGATGCTCCGCGATGCGGCGACATTTGTTACGAGGCATTTCACAGGATCAATGCCGACCATGGATTCGCCTGCGAGATCCCGGGCGCCGAAGCGGCGCGAGGGCTGCTTACGCGCATGTTCTCGCATCCGGGTCTCGAATGCTTCGTAGCCGAAGTGGAGGACCGTATCGTCGGCAGCAACTGCGTTGACCTGCGAGGCCCGGTTGCGGGTATCGGTCCCATTACCGTCGATCCGAAAGCGCAAAGCCGCGGAGTCGGGCGGGCGCTGATGAACGCGGTGCTCGACAGCGCGCACCGGCGTCAGGCTGCCGGAATTCGCCTCGTGCAGGCTGCGTTCAACACCGTTTCCATGTCGCTGTATGCGTCCATGGGATTCGAAGCGCGCGAGCCGCTGGCCGTGATGAACGGTCCGGCCATCGGACAGCGCATGGAGGGTTACACCGTGCGCAGGGCGACGGCGTCCGATATCGACGAATGCAGCCGCCTGTGCCGCCAGGTTCATGGACATGACCGCGCCGGGGAACTGGCCGATCTCATTAAAGAGGGCTCGGCCGTCGTCTGCGAAGCGCGTGGACATATCACCGCGTACGCGAGCACACTCGGCTTTTTCGGCCACGCGGTTGCGGAAACGAACCTCGATCTTCAGGCCCTGATCGCGGCGGCCGGCTCATTTGCCGGCGCGGGGATGCTCGTGCCCATCCGCAACTCGGTCCTGTTCCAGTGGTGCCTCGCGCACGGCCTGCGCGTCGTCGAGCCGATGACCCTGATGACCATCGGCTTGTACAACGAGCCGCGGGGCGCGTGGCTGCCGTCCATTCTGTGCTGAAGCCCGTCAGTGCGCGATATCTTTCCAATCCTGCTCGTAATAGCGCACCAGAATCTGCGTGTTCAGCCGGTTCGGCTCGGCGGAAACCGGGAGCATATCGTTCGGGAACACGAACAGCTCGGGCAGGTTTCGAACTGACAGAAACCGCAGTCCACTCGGAAGCAGGCCCGGCTGTTCGTAGTCCTCCAGTCCGGCCAGCATGAAACCCCACTCCCCGAACGATGGCACATAGACGTGATACGGCCAGGTGCGAAACCCGGCCGCTTTCAGCGTCTCATCGATGCACCAGTACGACTGCCGGGCAAACAGTGGCGATGTGCTTTGCACCACCGCCAGCCCGCCCCGCGCCAGGTGATGCGACAGCAGCCGGTAAAACGCGACCGTGTACAGCTTCCCCAGCGCATAACTGGTGGGATCGGGAAAATCGACCACGGCGAAATCGAACTGCTGCTCGTTCTGATCCAGCCATATAAACGCGTCTGCGTTGATCACGTGCACGCGATGGTTTGTCAGCGAATGCTGATTCAGGGCGCTCAACACCGGATGCTTGGAGAACAGGTGCGTCATCTCGGGGTCGAGATCCACCAGCGTGACGCTTTCGACGTTTGAATATTTCAGGATCTCGCGCACGGCGAGTCCGTCGCCGCCGCCGAGAACAAGCACGCGCCGCGCATTCGGCAATGCCGCGAGCCCGGGATGCACCAGCGCCTCGTGGTAACGGTACTCATCGCGCGAACTGAACTGCAGGTGCTGATTGAGGAAGAGCCGCAGGTCGTCCTTCCATTTCGTCAGCACGATGCGCTGATAACGCGTCTGCCGGCTGAAGATCACGTCATCCGCGTACAGCTGGTTGTCGGCGGCCGAAGAGATCGTATTCGCGTACAGTACGCCCACGGTCAAAGCGCCGAAAACGGCAATGCAGGCGGTCCGCAGCGCGATCACCCGCCCGATTTGCTCGCGAAACAGCCACGTGGACCACAGCGCTACGCCCGCGTTCATGAAGCCGAACAGCAGCGCCGCGCGCACCAGTCCCAGCTTCGGAACCAGCCAGACAGGGAACAGGATAGACGCGCCGAGTGCGCCCAGATAATCGAACGTCAGAACGCGGGCAATCAGTTCGCGAAACTGGAGCCGGTCCTTCAGAATGCGCATCAGCAGCGGAATCTCGAGGCCCACCAGCACGCCGATGGCGATCACAACGAAATAGAGCAGCAGCCGGAACGCCTGCGTGTAGGCGAAGGCGAGGAACAGCATGGAGGACGAGAATCCGCCCACCAGCCCGACCATCAGTTCGATCGATACGAAGCGCGCCACCAGCCCGCGCGAGATGAATTTGGACATCCAGCTTCCGATGCCCATAGCGAACAGGTAGCAGCCGATGACGGTGGAGAACTGCAAAACGCTGTCGCCCAGCAGATAGCTGGCCAGCGTGCCGGCAATCAGCTCATAAATGAGTCCGCACGCGGCGATCAGGAATACCGAAAGGAAAAAGGCTACCGGCATGCGCTTGACATCGTGGAGTGGGCCCTGGGCCCGCCTGCGGTGCAATCAGCCGGTAACATCAGTGCACGGCCGCGGCGATGATGATGCACATGCCAATGGACATGGCTCCCAGCAGGATGGCCAGCGCCAGGTTCTTGTCTTCGACGATCTCCTTCCACAGGTGGTACGGCGTTATTTTGTCGAGGATCACGAAAGCCGCGACAAAGATGAGAATGCCCACTGCGGCATAGATCACCGCGTTCACAATGTACATGGGATGAAAGTCGTTCATGTCACTTTCCTCCTATATAGCGAGGGAAAAAGCCGTAATGGGAACGGTAAGCGCCCGGGTTGTCGCGCACCGTTTTGGGTATAACCTTCTGCTCGTTGATGCGCGAAAAGGTGAAGCCGCGGTACTCAGCCATGCCGGTCAGCGCGAGAATAAGAATGCCGTACAGCAGAAAGAACGGGTGCGATCTCAATCGTCGCCTCCGCTGAGGATCGATGGCGCGTAGTCGCTCTCGCGCCAGCGCGCGGCCTCGAAGCTTCCGCGCTTGATGGTTCCGATGATCGGCGGGATCAGCAGCAGCACAGCCGCCAGCCCAAAAATGCCGTACGATGCCACCCCGCGGCGCACCGCCACTTCATAGCGCAGATCGGAGGTCTGCTTGTCGTTCAGCTCAGGCTCGATCCTCAGATAATACCGCCCCGGCGGCACGGCGGGAATGGTGGCGCTGTCGTGGTTCGAGCCCTCCGACCAGGACTCGCCATCCTCGTAGCCGTGGTAGTAACTGACTTCGCGCCCGAAATCGTAGGTGTGCCCGTCCGTATCGTTGATCAGCGCCAGGTTGAAATACGCCCAGCTGTTGTCCAGATCGGTCCTGATGTCGATACGCACGTTCGACGTGTGTCCCTTCAAATCGAACGCCGGCGTGACGAACGAGGGCTCCAGTTTGGCGCCCGGCGAGAAAACATAACTGTCGTGGAACACCGGCGTGAAGCTCGAAGTCACCGTGAACCCGAAGATCATCACCGCCAGCGCCACCATCATCCACAGATACATGCGCCACAGCGAGCCGATCGCTCCGCCGTAGGGCGACGGCTGGTTCTCATATATGCCGATTGCCGGCGGTGGACTGCCGTGCAGGTTGAACGCCTTCCAGATGTCGGCGCCTTTGCGGTAATCCCCGCGCGACCAGACCACTTCCTGCTCCGTGGTTTCGGCCGAGACAACGAACGGCGGCGAAACGAAGTCGTCCACCTGCGCGGTTTCGCCTGCGTGCGCGCGCCAGGGGAACTCGCCCAGTACGTACGAAGTCGTCGCCACCGAGTGCTGGAAGTGGAGGAATGCCCGGCCGTCCAGCCGCACCGCCTTCTTGCCGGCGCGCGCGACGAAGTCCGGGATTAGAGGAAGAGTTCGGATGAAATTCCAGTGCCCCTGATACTCGGACAGATACGCGAATCCCTTGTACGGATTGAACAGCAGGTACTCGGCCCAGGTGTAGGGCGTTCCGTCCACAGTGATGGTGCGCAGCTGAAACCCGATGACCTCGTACTCCGTGCCGTCCAGCTTCCCTCTGCGGCCCAGCGGAATGTGCGGCTCCACACGCTGCTGCGACTGCGCCGCCTGCAGCACGTGCACCAGCGGCGTCGATGTATCCAGAATGCTGCCGCACTGCGGGCAGACCACGCTCAGCGTATGCGCGAAGCCGCGCAACTGCACCGGGCCGCCGCACTGCGGGCAGAACAGCGCCTTCGTTTTCACCACCGGCGGGGTGACAACGGGCGAGCTCATGCGCGCCAGCCCTCGAATTCACGCAGGTTCTTGAGCCGCAGCTCATCGAATGTGGCGGCGCGGCCGAAGAACAGCAGCGGCGGATTCTCGCTGTAATCGATGGTTCCGAAGTGGCCGTCGCTGGTGCGCAGGTCAGCGAAGAGCACGTCCTGCTTGTCCCAGTATTGAAACGGAAGCTCGCCTTGTACACCCTTGTAGTGGGCGGTGGTGAGCGAAGTGACCTGGAACCGGCGCCCGTCCAGATCGAATGCCTCGCCGCGGTAGATCTGACCAGGGGGAGGCGGCGCTGCCGCGCCGGATTTGGGGAAGGACACGTCGTACTCCAGCTGCGCGTCCGCCAGCCAGCCGCTCGTGCCGTCGTTGAACACGATGTGCCATTCGTTCCAGCCGCCCAGCTCGTACTCGTAGATAATGCGCCCCAGCACGACGAAGGGCTTGTTCTCGAACACGCCTTCGCTGCCGATCTGGAGCGGGGAAGCGTCCGGTGGAAGATCCGCCACCTGGCCCACTTTGGCGAGGTCCACATCCGTCCGAACCAGAATGGAGTGGCAGTATTCGCACGTGGTCTGAACGGAACCCGACCAGCGGAACTGCACCGGCGCGCCGCATTGTGGGCAGTTCGTCGTCGGCTGGCTCATGCGTCGGCGGCGAGCTCCGCTTCATACCCCCGCTCCACGCGCCGCACGCTGACGCTGGAGGCGCCCAGGTACTCGCGCAACAGCGTCCTGAAATCGGACTCCGCTCGCTCGCGGCAACAGAACAGGTTCAAACAAATTGAGCCGTATTCAGGAAACGTATGGCAGGCCAGATGCGATTCCGAAAGCAGGCTGATTGCGGTGATGCCGCCGGTCATGGGGAACTGATGCCAGCAGCGCGTGCCCACCGGATGCAGCGACATGTCGCGAATGATCGCCGCGAACAGCGCGTCAATGGCGTCGAGATCGCGCAGACGCCAGGCGTCACACCCGTGCGCTTCAATCAGCCATTCGACGCCGCGGTGAGCCATGGAGCGTCGGTGGTTATTGCTGGGCTGCGCCGCACTCCGGGCAGAACTTCGCCCGCTTCGGCATGCCCTTGCCGCACTCGATGCAGAACTTCGAATCCGGACCCGCGGCGGATGCGGGCGCGGCCGGCGAAGGCGCTGCCGCCGGTGGCGGCGGCGCCGCCGGTTCCGGAGCCGCTGGAGCCTGCGGCCGCATGGCGTTCATCATCTGCTGGCCAATGGCCATTCCCGCGCCCAGCCCGGCCCCGAGCCCCGCGCCGCCGCCTTCGTTCTTCGCCGCCAGCGGAATCGCCTGTGCGGCCTGGAACTGCGTATAGCGGTTCATATCGCCGATCATGTTCATGCCGATCTTCTGATCCAGAAGCGGCTGCAACTCCTCGGGCAGCGACAGGTTCTCCACCACGAACGAGTCGAGCGCGAGGCCCAGGCCACTGAACACGGGCTTCATCTGTTCAGCGATCTTGTTCCCCAGCTCCATCTGGTTGGCGGCCATGTCCAGAAACGGCACGGTGCTGTTGGCGAAGGTGCTGGTCATGGTGCCGATGATCGTGTTGCGCAGCTGCCCCTCGATATCGGCCACCCGATAGATCTCGCGCGTGCCGCTGACGTTGGTATAGAACAGCCGCGGATCGGCGACCCGGTAAGAGTAGATGCCGAACGCCCGCAGCCGTACGGCGCCGAACTCCTTGTCGCGGATGGTGATCGGCATCGGCGTGCCCCAGCGCTGGTTGGTTTGCAGCCGGGTGGAGAAGAAGTACACGTCCGACTTGAACGGGCTCTTGAAACCCTTGTCCCAGTTCATCAGGTCGGTCAGCAGGGGCAGGTTGGCCGTAAGCAGGGTGTACAGGCCGGGCCCGAACAGATCCGCAATGCGGCCCTCGTTGACGAAAAGGGCCATTTGCGAATCGCGGACGGTCAGCTTGCCGCCGTTCTGGATCTCCATGTCCTGCATCGGGAAGCGCCAGGAGAGGACACCGTCTTCCGACTCGGTCCACTGGATGATGTCGATTAGCTGTTTGGCGAGGAAATCACGCAGGCTCATATGGCTTCTTGAGGAGTATAACGCTTGCCGGCGGCGCGCGGTTCGGGGGGGTCGGCGGGCGGCTATCGGGTACCGGCGAACGGCGGAATTTCAGGCGCCTGACGCTCCGCGCTTTGCGGGCGGAACCTCTGACTCGGCCGGCTTGCGCTCGGCCAGCTTGTCGTCACAAGCCGGACAGATCGGCACACCATTGATGTGCAGAATTGTTTCAGCGCCGCACCATGCGCACTTAGCCATCAGCGTGGCAACCTCTGGACCACCGATTCGGATGCAAGGATCGTACTCCCGTCTCTTAAGAGAAGACAGCCTGTTACCGTAATGGGCTTTCTGATTTCCAGTACTTCAGGTTCATGGGCGCCCGCAGTGTCGTTTTCTATACTCATTGCACTGTCAGACAACTGGCGGTCGGGCCTGGTCTGCGCACGCAAGCCTACCTCGTGGGCCGGGTCCGATGCATAAACCCGTCCCGGTGTGCGATGTCAAACTGGGACCATGCCCGAGCCCGTCTTCGACGTGGTCGGCGTGGGCCTCAACGCCACCGACACGCTGATCCTGCTGCCGAAATTCCCCGCATACGCCGGCAAGGTCCCCTTCGAGGAAGAGTTGCTGAGTCCCGGGGGCCAGGTGGCCAGCGCCATGGTGACCTGTGCGCGCCTCGGCCTGCGAGTGAAGTACATCGGCACCGTCGGCGACGATCACCGCGGGCAGGTGCAGATCGAGAGCCTCCGCGCAACGGGCATCAACCTGGATGACGTCGAGGTGCGCGCCGGCTGCGCGAACCAGACGGCGTACATCCTGATCGATCGCAGCACCGGGGAGCGTACGGTCCTGTGGAGCCGGCCGGGTTGCCTGCGTCTCTCGCCCGAAACGATCACGCCCGAGAAGATCTCGGCCGCGCGTCTGCTGCACATCGACGGACACGACACGCCCGCGGTGGCGCGCGCCGCTTCCATCGCCCGGCAGCACGGGATACCGGTCACGGTCGATGTGGACACCATTTATCACGGCTTCGACAACGTGCTGCCCAATGTCGACTACCTCGTGGGCAGCTCCGAGTTTCCGGTGCAGTGGACCAACGAGCGCGATCCGTTCCGCGCGCTGGAGCTGATCCAGGAGGAGTACGGGATGCGTGTGGCCGCCATGACCCTGGGCGCGCACGGCGCCCTGGCGCGCAGCGAGGGCCGCTTCCTCTATTCGCCCGCCTTCGTCGTGAACACCGTGGACACTACCGGGGCGGGCGACGTGTTTCACGGGGCGTTCTGTTATTCTGTCTTGCAGAACATGAGCCTGGGCGACGCTCTGGAGTTCTCCAATGCCATGGCTGCTCTCAACTGCACGCGTATCGGCGCGCGCGGCGGGATCGCCGGACTCGACGAAGCCAGGGCTCTCATGCACCGGGCCGAGCGGCGCTCCCACAGAGACTTCGAACTGCGCGCGCCGACCCGGGCCAGTGCATGATCCCACTCCGCTCCTCGGAACGCACCTGGTCCCCGGCGACGATCACCATTATCCTGATCGCGCTCAATTTCGCCGTTTTCCTGTTTGAGCTTTCCCTGCCGTCGTGGGCGCTCGATCAGTTCATCGCCCATTACGGCATCGTGCCCGACCGGCTGCGGTATTCGCAGTTGTTCACATCCATGTTCATTCACGGCGGATGGCTGCATATCATCGGCAACATGTGGTTCCTGTGGATCTTCGGGCGCAGCATCGAAGACCTGCTGGGGCACGCGCGATATCTGATCTTCTATCTCGTATGCGGCGTGGCCGCGGCGCTGACGCAGGTATTCGTGGATCCCTATTCGCGCATTCCGACCGTCGGCGCGAGCGGGGCCATCGCCGGCGTCATGGGCGCATATCTGGTGAAGTTCCCACGCGCGCGCATCATCACCCTGGTGCCGATCTTCTTCTTCCTAACCACCTTCGAGCTGCCGGCCGCGGTCCTGCTGATCTTCTGGTTCGCGATCCAGTTCTTCAACGGCGTCGGTTCGGTGGGCTATTCGCAGGTTTCGACCGGCAATGTCGCATTTTTCGCGCATATCGGAGGGTTCATCAGCGGCATGCTGCTCATCCTCGTCATTCCCGCCGAACGGCGTTATCGCTCCTGGTACTGACCGGGCATGTGGGACACCGGGTTTGCCTCCTACTCGCTCGACCGTCCGGTCGACGTGCTGGCGGTCGCGGCGCATCCGGACGATGTGGAACAGACCTGCGGCGGCACGCTGATTCGCATGGCCGAGATGGGCTACCGAACCGGCGTGCTCGACCTGACTGCCGGCGATATGGGCACGCGAGGCACGCCCGAGCTGCGCATTCAGGAAGCGAACGAAGCGGCCCGGAAGATGCTGCTGGCGTGGCGCGGCAATCTGCGCTGGCCCGACGCGCGGCTGGAGAACACGCTGACCGCCCGAATGACGCTGGCCGGCGAGCTGCGGCGCATTCGGCCCAGAGTGCTCATTCTGCCTTATTGGCAGGGGCGGCATCCGGATCACTATCGCGCTTCCGAGATCGGCTACGAGGCGTGCTTCCTGGCGGGACTCCGGAAGCTCGACGAGGACACCGAGCCGCACCGTCCGTTTAAGATTCTGTACTCGTCACTGTACGCGAACGTAACCCCGTCGTTCGTGATCGATATCAGCGCCCAGTTCGAGCGGCGCATGGCCGCGCTGTTGTCCTATGCGTCCCAGTACGGCAAAGCCGCATCGGGTTCCGATCTGTTCCCGCAGCAGGCTGAGATTCGCGAGAGGCTGGGAGCGATCGCGCGGTTTTACGGCAATCTCATCGGCGTTCGCTATGGCGAGCCATTCGTCGTCAAAGAGACGATGCGCGTGGACGATATCGTCTCGCTGCCGGTGCGGAGTATATGAACGCGCTTACTTCTTGAACAGGCTGTCGAAAGCAGCGCGCGCGTCCTGGGCAGTGCGGGGCGCGGGCATGGCTTTCGCCGCCGCCGCGGCGCTTTGGCCCTGGTTGACGGGCGCGGCATCGCGCGCGACAGTCACGCGCGGGCTGAACAGCTCGCACTCGTTCGCCTGATCCTTGATGGCGATCCGAACCGCGATGGGCTTCAGACACTGAAAGCGCGTTGAGGTGTCGAAGTGTGAACACTGCTTGCAGCAGTGCAGAGCCGCGGAGCACTTCGGGCAGATACCCTTGAAGTCTGTCCCCGCGGGAATCATCCCCGAGCAGTTAAAGCAGCGGGCGGCCGCGACGGTTTGCAGCAGCCGCGGAAGGCGCGGCCCGGTAATATCGATCGGCGGTCTCGGACCACTGGGCTTCGGCCGGTCATCGGAGCGATGGCCGTTCGATTCCCGGCCTTCGTCCATGTACCCGCGTTGCCTGTACTTACGGTCTCCGTCCATTGATTGTTTACTCCAGGCGTGGAACACGTTGCCGGAAATCGGTTTCCGGCGCTCCACGCTGATTACGAACCAGAAACGACAGTCAGAACAGCACTTCCAGGGCCAATCGGGGGCCAAGGGCTCACACGAACACTGAGTGTGCAATTCATCCCGCGTCCAGCGGCAGGATCAGATTCTCACCACAGAGGAGAACTCGGAGGAGGGGTCCGGGACCGGTTTGCCGGTCTCATTTAGCTACCCGCTTGTACCTAAACTTCTATGTACCACGGAACGGCCCGTGTACGCCACCGAAATCTTCTCTGCCTGGTACCGCGTTCAGAGCGGCGCTCATTGTGACTATCGACGAAACCTCGGGCGCCGATTACGGCGCCGGGAGGGCAGGTTTTACCCGAGGCCCCACTTCAGCGGGGCATTGCAGGGGCGGGTGAGGGGATCGTCGTAGTGATTGGGGCTGATCCGTACCGAATAGCCGAGGCGGCCGGTCTGATGCGGGATGAACTCGTTCGCAAACACCCAGGCTTCGCCCTGCTGGTTGACGGCGGGCAGGGTCATGACCTGGGTCTCCTCGAGAGCGCCATTCACGCCGACGCGGCCAACGACTGCTTCCACCCGCACATCGCTGGGCGAGAGGCCGGCAAGATTGACGACGGCGCGCATGGGGATGGGCTTGCCGGTGAGCACAGAGGTATCCGGACCTGGTCCGATGTCCACGAAGGCGACGTTGTTCCAAACGGTACCGACTTTGCGATTCCACACGGCGCGCTGCCGCGCCACGTCGAAGGCGTCGCCGCTGATTTCGAGAAAGGCGGCGTGAGCAGGTTCGTAGAGCTGGCTGAGATACTCGCCCACCATGCGCTGGCAGTTGAAGCGCGGGCTCAGGTTCATGAGCGACTGCTTCATGCGGCGCACCCACTCTTCGGGCACGTTCTCCTCGCGGCGGTCGTAGAAGGTGGGAATGATTTCGTTCTCGAGGGTTGAATAGATGGCGCGGGCGTGAATCTCGTCCTGGTCCTCGGAGTAGGGCTCGCGGTCGCCAATCGCCCATCCGCCGGAGATCTCGAACGCTTCGTCGAACCAGCCGTCGAGGATGCTGAAATTGAGCACGCCGTTGATGCCGGCCTTCATGCCGCTGGTGCCGCAGGCCTCCTCGCCGCGGCGGGGGTTATTGAGCCACAGGTCGACGCCCTGCACCAGCTCGCGGCCGACCTCGATGCCGTAATCCTCCAGAAAGACGATGTGCTTGGACAGATCGGGATCGCGCGAAAGCTGAACGATTTCGCGGATGAGCATCTTGCCCGGATGGTCCTTCGGATGGGCCTTGCCGGCGATGACGATCTGCACCGGCCGTTCGCGGTTGGTGAGGATCTTCTTCAGGCGCGTGACGTCGCGGAACAGCAGCGTGGCGCGCTTGTAGGTGGCGAAGCGGCGCGCGAAGCCGATGGTAAAGGTTTCCGGATCGAGCACTTCCGACAGGCGGCGCTGTTCGGCCGCGGGCGCCTTGCGATTCATGGCGCTGGCGGCCACGCGCTCGCGAACGAAAGAGGTAAGGTTGCGCTTGCGGCGGCGATGCGCGTCCCACAGCTCGCGCGAGGGGATATCGTGCACGGCGTCCCAGGCGCGCGGGTCGTTGTAGCGGTCGCGCCAGTCGGGCTGGAGGTACTGATCGTAGAGACCGGCGAGATCGCCGTTCAGCCAGGTGGGCAGGTGCACGCCGTTGGTTACGGAGGTGATGGGAACTTCCCAGACGGGAAGGCGCGGCCACAGCTCCTGCCACATTTCCTGCGACACCTGGCGATGCAGGGTGCTCACAGCGTTGCGGAAGGAAGCTGTTTTGAAGGCGCAGATGGCCATGGAGAACGGCTCGCCGGCATCCTCCGGCCGCTTTTTGCCGAGCGCGAGGAACTGATCGAAGGGAATGCCGTTATCGCGGCAGTAGGCTTCGAAGTACTCGTACATCAGGCCGGTATCGAACAGATCGATGCCCGCCGGAACGGACGTGTGGGTGGTGAAGACGTTGTTGGAGCGGGAGGCGTTGAAGCCCTCTTCGAAATTGAGGTCGTGCTCCTTCATGAGCAGGCGGATCCGTTCAATGGCGAGGAAGGCCGAGTGGCCCTCATTCATGTGGAAGACCGTCGGCTGGAGTTTCAGCTCATGAAGCGCGCGCAGGCCACCGATGCCGAGAATGATCTCCTGGCGGATGCGGGTGTGAATGTCGCCGCCGTAAAGCTGTGAGGTCAGATCGCGATGGTCAGCCTGCGGGTTTTCCGGGATGTTGGTGTCGAGCAGGTAGAGCTGCACGCGACCGACGTTCATGTGCCAGATCTTGATCCAGACGCGGCCATTGGGCAGATTGACGGAGACGAGGACGTCGTTGCCGGACTCATCGCGCACGGGCAGGACCGGGAGGGTGTAGAAGTCGTTTACCGGGTTGCGCTCCTGCTGCCATCCGTCAGGATTGAGCGACTGTTGCAGGTACCCTTTCTGATAAAGCAGGCCAACACCGACGAGCGGCATCTCGGCATCGCTGGAGGCCTTGAGATGATCGCCGGAGAGGATACCGAGGCCGCCGGAGTAGATGGGCATGCAGTCGACCAGCCCATACTCCATCGAGAAATAGGCGATGAGCTGGCCGGGATTGGCGGACTCGCGCTTTTCGAGGTAGTTGTCCAGCCGCTCGCAGGCGCGGCGATAGACGGAGACGAAGCGGGGATCGGCGGCGGCTCGCTCGAGGGTGGCCTGGGGAACGCGTCCGAGCATGAGCACGGGGTTATGGCCGCAGCTTTTCCAGAGGACCGGATCGAGGCGGCGGAAGACGGCGCGCACGCTGTGGTCCCAGCTCCACAGCAGGTTGTAGGACAGTTCAGTGAGGCGCGCCAGCGCCGGCGGGAGCGCCGGACGAACGAGAAACTCCTTTAATGGCTGAATCTGGAAAGGCATGGACTACCGACAGACATTCTAAGATACCAGAGCCATGGAAGCGTTTTCGCAACCGGTCTCCCAAGGGTGTAATCGGGAATTGTTTGGAACACTTTATATGACTCCTGGGTTGGGGGATAGTCGCGCTTGCGCGCGAGGGCGATGGAGCGAGGTCGCGCTCGCGAGCGACCGGACGCAGAAACTCGCGCTTGCGCGCGACCGGACGCAGAAACTCGCGCTTGCGCGCGACCGGACGCACAAACTCGCGCTCGCGCGCGACCGGACGCAGAAACTCGCGCTTGCGCGCGACCGGACGCAGAAACTCGCGCTTGTGCGCGACCGGACGCACAAACTCGCGCTCGCGCGCGACGGCAGGCGAAAACGCCTGCTCTACATTGCTTGCCGGCCTAAGGCCGGCGCCACAAAGGCGGCGGGTGGCGCCCCGGAAAGGCTTTGCTACCCTGTACTGCATGCGCGGGATGGCAGCTTCGCCGACCACCGGCAGGGAGTCGATGCTGGCGGAACTGAATCAGCTGCGAGCGAACACTGATGCGTTGTTCGCGGCACTCCGCCCGGAGGCGATCTATGCGCGCGCGATCCCGGAGCGGCATCGGCTCATCTTTTACCTTGGACATCTGGAAGCGTTCGACTGGAACACGATCTGCCGCCGCACACTGGGCATGGAGTCGTTTCACCCATCGTTCGACACGCTGTTCGAAGCCGGCATCGACCCGCCGGAAGGGCAGTTGCCCGCGGATGGACCAGAGGCGTGGCCGCGCGTCGAGGAGGTGCTCGACTATAACGGGCGAGTGCGCCGGGAGGTGGATCGCGTTTTCGATACGGCGCCTCGCGAGGTCGCCGTGTGCGCGCTGGAACATCGGCTGATGCATGCCGAGACGTTTGCGTACCTGCTTCATAATCTGGACGCGGAGGACAAGCCTGGGATTTGCCCCGATACGCCGATTGAAGGCGCGCCCTGGCAACCGGAGTTCATCTCGATTCCTGGCGGGACTGCGACGCTCGGCCAGGCGCCGGGCGAATTTGGCTGGGACAACGAGTTCGAGCGGCACACGGCGCGCGTGCCCGAGTTTTCGATCGGCCGATACAAGGTCACGAACGGTGAGTATCTGCGTTTCGTCGAGGATGGCGGGGAAGTCCCGTACTATTGGACGCGGCAGGGCAGCGGCTGGTTCTATCGCGGGATGCGCGGACTGATTCCGCTGCCGTCCGACTGGCCGGTTTACGTTACGCACGAACAGGCGGAGGCATATGCCCGTTATCATGGCGCGACGTTGCCGACTGAGGCGCAGTTCCACCGTGCCGCATTCGGAACTCCTTCGGGCGGCGAGCGCTCGTATCCGTGGGGCGAAGGCGAGCCCGCGGCGGGGCGGGGCAATTTCGATTTCCATCGCTGGGATCCTGTTCCCGTGACGGCGACACCCGAGGGCGACAGCGCGTTCGGGGTGGCGCAGATGGTGGGCAACGGGTGGGAGTGGACGTCGACGGTATTCGGTCCGTTCGATGGTTTTCGCACATTCTCGTTCTATCCGGGATATTCGAAGAATTTCTTCGACGGCGAGCATTTTGTTCTGAAGGGCGGTTCGCCGCGCACGGGAGCACGTTTGTTGCGGCGTTCGTTTCGCAACTGGTTCCGGCGGCGATACCCGTACATGTACGCGACCTTCCGACTGGTCAGGGGCTGAATGCTGGCCACGGCGGCGATGGAGGAATTCGCGGCGGACGTGCGCCGCGGGCTGAGCGGCGCCGGGCAGAAGCAGCTGCCGCCGAAGTATTTTTACGACGACCTCGGATCGGCGCTGTTCGACGCCATCACGCTGCTGCCGGAGTACGGGCTGACGCGGGCCGACATCCGCATTTTGCAGCGCTGCTCCCAGGAAGTTGCGGCATCGTTCGCGCGCGACGTCGCGGTGGCGGAGCTGGGAAGCGGGAGCGGGCGAAAGACGCGCTTCGTTCTGGAGGCGCTGCGGCGGCATCAGCCGGAGACGAGCTACTACGCGATCGACGTTTCGCCGGCGGCGCTGGACCGCTGCCGCCGCGAACTGGAGGCGCTGGCGCGGGTGGAGCCGCTGCACTGCGGGTATCTGGATGGTGTGCGGCACATCGTGGCGTGCCGGCGTCCGCACCAGCAGTTGCTGATCCTGTTTCTGGGGAGCAGCATCGGGAACTACGACCGCGAGAGCGCGGCGGCATTTCTCGCGGGACTGCGGCAGTTCCTGGAGCCCGGGGACGCGCTGCTGATCGGGGCGGATCTGGTGAAATCCGCCGACGTGGTGGTGCCTGCTTACGACGATGCTCTGGGGGTGACCGCGGCGTTCAACAAGAACGTGCTGACGCGGATGAATCGTGAACTGGGGGCCGGTTTCGACCTGAGCAGTTTCGATCATGTGGCGGTGTGGCGCGAGGAGGAGCTGCGGATCGAGATGCACCTGCGGTCGCGGCGCGCACAGACGATCGCGATTCCCGGGGCGGACTGCAGGGCTGAGTTCCGGGCGGGGGAGACTATCTGGACCGAGTCGTCGCACAAATATCGGCTGGACGATTTGCGGGGGATGGCTGGGCAGACTGGGTTTGTTTTCGAGAACGCCTGGACCGATGGGGAGTGGGGGTTCGCCGAGTGTTTGTGGCGCGTGTGAGAACCCGGGGACCGGGAACCGGGGTCCGGGGTCCGAAAAGCCGTGGTGCGTGTTCCGTGGCCCGTGGTCCGAAAGAACGGGGTCCGGGGACCGGGGTCCGGGGTCCGCAGGAACGGGGTCAGGGGTCAGGGGCCAGGGGTCAGCTGTGTGCTGGGCCGCTGTGCCGTCGTTGGGCTCGATTTCGGGTGTGCTGCCAATTGGTTGCGGGTTGTTCGGGTCGTGTGCGTTTGTGGGATTAGGTTCGTTTGGCGCGTTTTCCGGGTTGTAGTCCATGAGCGTCTTATACGCCCTCGCCATCTGGCGCTCGTAGCGGGATTCGTAGCGGCTTAGGAGCTCGAGGGCTCTTGTAAAGTCGGCCATGGCGCGGAAGGAGCGGTAGGTCTTTTCGTCAGGCGGGAGCTGGCAGGGGCCCATCAGGCCGGCTTCGTATTTATAGGCGGTTTTCTCCAAGGCCCACACGCGGCGGATGCGCCACGCGCAGGCAGCGATCGATTCGACCTGGAGGCGCTGGAACGGCGTGGAGGGGCGGAACTCGTCGTCCAGTTCGTTGGAGAGCTGGAGGAAGCGCTCGGCCGGCTCGGTTGGCAGGACGATGATTTCGCTCAGCAGGCCATGCTTCACGGCGTTGCGGCAGGAGCGCAGTTTGCCCTCAGGGGTTTTTGGCCCGCGAGATTTGGCCCCATTTTCGCGCGAGGCGCGGATACGACGTTCGGAAGACATTGGAGACTTCCCTCCCGGCAGCATCTTAGTACGAGCGGGCAAGGATTTCGGGAGCGGTCTGGAGCAAATCGCTTTGGTTTTATAGGGTTGAGGTGCGGCGATTGGCTGTGAATGGCTTTCGGATCTCGTGAAATTGTTGGTTGTGCAAGCCTAAGGCTCGCACCACATCGCAAGGCCGGTGACACGGGTTGCAGATATCGGCTTTTTGCTTCTATCCGAATGAAATCGAAGCGGATATGTCCGTCCGGGCCGTGACGGGTCAGGGCGGTTCGGAGCACCTCGGGTGTAAGGTTTGGGTGTGAGGGAACTCACGAATTTATAACGAAATGGATTACAGAATGGAGCGGACGGAAGAGGTTGTCGAGGGTGTTGCGGAGTTCGTGCGGGTAAAGCTGGGGATCGAGCCGGATTTGAAGCAGTGCGAGGTGCTGGAATCGACGGCAAAACGGGGCATTTTGAACTGCACGCGGCAGTGGGGCAAGAGCACGGTGGCCGCGGCGAAGGCGGTACACCGGGCGTACACGGAAAATGGCAGTCTGGTGCTGGTAGCATCGCCGTGCGAGCGGCAGAGTGGTGAATTTCTGAATAAAGTGGAGGAATTTGTGCGCAGGCTGGGGATGCGCACGCGGGGCGATGGGAGCAACCGGCTCTCGCTGCTGATGCCGAATGGAAGCAGGATCGTGGGGCTGCCGGGGACGGAAGCGACGGTGCGCGGGTTCTCGGCGGTATCAATGCTGCTGATCGATGAGGCGTCGCGCGTGCCGGACACGATGTACAAGGCGCTGCGGCCGATGCTGGCGGTGAACAATGGCGATTTGTGGCTGATGAGCACGCCATGGGGACAGCGCGGGTTTTTCTGGCAGGAATGGACACACGGCGGGGAGCGGTGGCATCGCGTCTCGGTCCCGGCGACGGAATGCGCGCGAATTTCGGCGGAGTTTCTGGCGGAGGAAGAGGCGGCGCTGGGGAGCCGGTGGTACGAGCAGGAATATTTGTGCAAATTCGTGGAGACCGGCTCGGGATGGTTCTCGCAGGAACTGGTGCTGCAGTCGCTGGACGAAGTCGAGCCGCTGGTGCTGTGAGATGTTCTACGCGGGGCTGGATCTGGGAAAGCGGCTGGATTTTTCGGCGCTGGCTGTGGTGGAGCGGGAGGAGTTTGGGGCAGGCGATCCATTACGGCCGTGGATGGACACGCGGGAGCGGCGGGGGCTGGTGGTCCGGTATCTGGAGCGGATGGCGCTGGGGACTCCGTACACCGAGGTGGTGCGGCGGGTGACGGAGCTGATGGAGCGGCTGCGGCAAAAAGGGCCGTGCCGTCTGGTGGTGGACGCCACCGGAGTCGGGATGCCCGTCGTGGATATGCTGCGGCGGGCGAAGCCGGGGTTCGCGATGACGCCGGTGCTGATCACGGGCGGGGCGGAGCAGCATAACAAGGACGGCGTGTGGCATGTGCCCAAGGTGGATCTGCTGGCCGGTCTGCAGGCGGCGCTGGAAGGCGGCGAGCTGCGCATTTCACGGCGATTGAAAGAGACGGCGACGCTGGTTCGGGAGCTGGGCGACGTGCGGGTGCGGGCGCGCGGAACCGGGGCCATGCGCATCGGGGCCGACGGGCATGGCGAGCACGACGATCTGGTGATCGCGGTGGCGCTGGGCTGCTGGGCGGGGCGGAAGGGAGGGGCCGGGAACGGGGGCGAGGGCAGGCTGGTGTAGGTGCTATCGTGGCAGACAGTCCATCGTGGCACGGGAACGTCGTCGGTTCACGCCGGTTTGGAGCGCGCCGCACAAGCGCCATCGAGCGCTGCGGACGACCGGGCCGCTGCCGATCGTGGTTCTGCTCGTGGTGCTCGGAGTTCTGGCGTTCGTGTACTGGCGGTACCGGCATTCGGCTTCGCCGACGACGGCGACGACGCCTGTGGTCAGGACTGCTCCGCGCTGATACCGGGCTCGACGAAGCGACGGATGCAGTGCGTGCGATGCAACTCGGCGTGCGCATCACGATAGATGGCGGACAGCCTGGTGCGGATGTCCGCGCCTGCCTCGAAGGCCGCCTTCAGGCGCGCAGCGAGCTGGGGGGCCAGCAGCCTGGGGTCGAGACCATTGATGGCGTGGACGGCGCGGTCGCGCGCGAGCATGGCGTTCTCGAGGCGCGGGAGGTCGTGACCGGGACAGTCGATGAGCGCGGCGTTGGCCTGCTCCAGTATGGCGATCGCTTTATTCCAGTCCATTGGTTGATCAGCCCTGGTTCGTCGGCTTGCCGTAGAGCACGTAATTCAGGCTGGTTATGCTGGCGGTAAGCATGCCCTGCTGGGATTCGAGCTGGGCAAGAAGCGCATCGGCCTTCTGGAGTTTGCTTTGGAGAGTCTGCTGCATGATGGCGATGCGGGTGTTGAGGGCATCAATTTGGTTGCCCAGATTGGCGTTGGTTTTATCGAGGCCATTCTCTTCGGTGCGAATCAGGCCATTGACGGGATCGCTGAGCTGGGTGAAGTTATTGGCCAGCGCGGCGAGCCCGCTGGAGGAGGAACCGATGAAGGTGCAGGCCGCGCTCAGCTGCGAAGGCGTGAGGCCATCGAACACGCTGGAATCGAAGCTCATGTGGCCTGAAATATCCATGCTGATACCCAGGTCGGAGAGGCTCTTGATCGGGCCCGTGCCCTGGTAGGAAACGAGCTGGCGCATATCGTCCTGAACGGTGGTAATGGAGATGTCGCCGGCCAGCGCGCCGGCGCTGGGGCCTACCTGAAGCGCAACATTATCGACCAAGTTGTTGTAGGCGGACACGAAGCCCTTCAGCGCATCCGAAATCTGGGAGGGGTCGCTGCTGACCGAGAGGGTAGCCGTGCCGTCAGCGGGGGCCTTGTTGAGCGTGAAGGTCAGGCCTGGGATGGCGCCGGTTACAATCTTGCTGGCCTGGCCATTGATCGCCAGACCGTTGACGAAGAAACTCACGTTCGTTCCGGGGCTGATTCCGGGGCCGGGGTTGCTCTGATCGGCGAGCAGATTGGTGGTCGACGGCGGTACTCCGTCGATCAGCTTGATGGTATTCGCTCCGGTAGTGGTGGCGTTCAGGCACAAATAGTTACTGCCGTTGGCGGGGCTCACGATGGAGGCCGAAACCGGCAGTCCCGATGAGTTGATGGCAATCACGGCAGCATTCAGGTTTTTTGCGGTGAAGGTATAGGATTGCTGGCCGACAACCAGCGTCAGGCGTGACTGGGCGTCGGAACCCAGGGCCGTTTTCGTCGTGGTCGCACAGGAGGTGGCGGAGATGGTGGAAGCCGCCGTCGGGACGGCGGTGAGTCCGGTGATCTTCCATGTGCCCGGCGCGGTGATTCCGCTGTTCACCACGGATATGCCGGGGTCCGAACTGGTGGCTGTAAGCGCTCCTCCGGACGCGAGCGAGCCGAGCTTCGCGATGCTTTGCGCCAGAGTATCGACGTAGGTATTGAGGCCGACCAGCAGGGCCTTTTTCGAGACCGCGTCCTCCTGTGCGTTCTGGAGGCGCTGGACGGGTATCTGGGCGATGCCGGTGGCGCGGTCGTAGATGCTTTGCAGGTCGCTGGAATACTGGCTGACGCCGCCGATGGTGAAGCGTGTTTTGGGATCGTAGGAGGTCGAGGAGGAGCTGCTGGTGTTGAGGGTGGAACTGGACAGAGGTGTCGTACCCATGGCTGTTCTACTCATCGGCAGGTTCGCGGGAGATTTGATATCCCGGTGGAGAACGGGGTAATAGTGCGGTGAGAAGAAAGGCGGCCGCTCGGGGCGGCCGCACATGGGGTCCGTGAAACGGGGATTTTGCAGGACGCCTCGACACGGCTCGAAGCGCTGTTAAGAAAAGAATACCGGAGGATGCGGCTTCTGCCCATACCGGCGCACCGGTATAGACGGTGGTCGGGGCGTAAATCGCGAAACCAGCCCTCGCGGGCTGGGAGGCACCGAAGTCGGGCTAACGCCCGACGCTTGCAAGCCAAAGGCTTGCGCCACAATCCTGAGGCGGGCTGAGAGCCTGCCCCACAAAAAGCCGGTTAGCGGAGGGAGCCGGTGGAGAACTGGAGGGCGGCGTATGCGGTTTGGTAATCGTAGCGCGCGGTGACGTTCTCGATCTGGGCCTGGGTGAGGTTGAGCTGGGCCTGGGTGAGTTCGACGATGGATGCGAGGCCGAGGTTGTAGCGCCCCTGAGCTAGTTTCAGAGCCAGCTCGGCTTGTTTAATCAGGTCCTCGGTGACAGGGATGCGCTGGTA
>Ga0070739_10002773_pt1 | contig 22765 bp, 20 predicted proteins | sample Coa_R1_7_FD_66445 | JGI IMG/M metagenome (GOLD analysis project Ga0070739, IMG submission 66445) | Surface soil microbial communities from Centralia Pennsylvania, which are recovering from an underground coalmine fire - Coalmine... | ecosystem: Environmental > Terrestrial > Soil > Unclassified ... | reverse complement strand
CTTCTTTCTCCGTGTCTTTTTTCGAGCAGCCGGCCAGCACCATCGCCATGAGCGCGACCGGAACACCCGCACGAATCATCATCACAGTTTCCCCGTCAGCGTTTGCAGGTTCGCGAGCGCGACGGCGTAACGCGTCACGCCATCGCTGTAGGCGTTGCGCGCCTGGGCCAGCGTCGTCTGCGCATCGGAAACCTCCAGCGCCGTGGCCTCGCCCGCCTCATACCGAAGCACCGTCAGGCGCAGGCTCTCCGCCGAAAGCTCCGCCGACGAACGCAGGGATGCAAGCTGGTTCTTTGCCGCCTGCGCCTCCACATAGAAGCCATTAATGTCGGCCACCAGTTGCCGCTGCGCCAGCGTCAGCTCCGTCTGAGCCTGCTTTTCCTGGAGTTCAGCCTGCCGAACCTTGCTGCGCGTCGCGCCCCAGTTCCAGACCGGAACCGTAACCGTCCCCTGCACCACCGAGCCCAGGTTGCGGCGGTTATCGGGTCCGTAGATGCCGAACACGTTTGCGTCAATACCGTACCAGTAATCGAGAACCAAAGCAGGGTAATACGCGCCGCGCGCCGATGCAACGCCGAAATGCGCCTGACGCGCTGCAGCGTCTGCGGCGCGCACGTCCGGACTGCTGGCCATGGCCTCCGAGCGAATCTGCTCCAGCGGGGGAAGCGGCGTGTCCGCGCTCAGCGCACCCGCAATCTCGTATCTCTGCAGCGGGTCCGGAAAGGCAATCACCCCTAAAGCGAGCCGCGCCTTCTCAATGCCCACTTGAGCGTCGGCCAGATCCCGCTCGCGCTGCTGGACCTGGAGTTCGGCTTTGATCACGTCCGCATGCGCCACCTCGCCGCCGGCCTCCTGCTTCCGCGTGATGTCCAGAAACCGCTGCGCTTCGACCAGGCTCTGTTGCGCATTCTTCAGATGCTGTTCCGCCGCGGCGAGGCCATAGTAGCTTTGCACAACTACTGCCGTGAGCCCGCGGCGGGCGATCTCCAAACGGGCCCGCGCCGCAGCCTCGGCCGCAACGGCGCGGCGATAATCCGCCTGCTTCGTCAGCGAGAAGAGCTCGGCGTGAACCGCCGCCTGCTCGTTGTACACATGAACACCGTCGTTGGCCACGAACACGCCCGACGGCGTCCCGTTGCCCTGCGTGTAAATGTATTGATTCAACCAGTTCAGCGTTGGATAGAGGGCGGCCTTCGCCTGGATGCGGTCTTCGCGCGCGCTTTGAGCCGCGTACGATGCCGCCATGAACTGCTGGTTATAATCCCGAGCGTGCTGCAGGGCCGCGTTCAGATCCAGCGTCACCGGCGTCCCCTGGCCTGGCGCCGCGGCCGGGTTTCCCGGCACGCTCGGCTCATTGGGACCGGCCGCGCCGGGTGTCTGACCTGCTGCTCCCGGCGGCGTCTTGCCGGCCGCGCCTGGCGGCGGATTGCTGGGCTGCTGCTCCTGCGAGGGGGGCGCCCCGGGAGTCGGAACTGTCGGCTGCTGTGCGGCTGCGAGTGCGCCCGCCGCGATCGCTAAGGTCACAACTACGCCGCTGACGCGCACGCCCGCAATTTTAACAACCGATTGAATAGAACAAGGGAAGCAGGGCAGGAATTCAGGCGACGGCCGGCTCGAAGTGTGTCCGTGGCGCCCGGTTGCGATGTCGCGAGGCCATGTTCATGACCCGGCGCACTTCCACGTGATCGAACGGCTTCAGCAGAACATCGTAGCCGCCCAGATTGAGAACCTCGGCCCAAAGCCGCTCGTCGGCTTGTCGGGAAACCACCACGACCGTGGGAGGCGCACCTAGTCCTGCTGCTGTGCGAAAGACATCTTTCCAACTTCCGTCGGGAAGATCTCTCTCGCACAGGATCAGACTGGGATTGCTTTCGCGGATAAGCCGGGTGGCTTCCCGATACGACGAAGCCCTGTGGATGGTCCAGCGGGATCTGTCCAGAATACGTTCGAGAGAGACGCAGTCCCCCTGATCGGGGCTGACTGCGAGGAGGGTGATCTTCTCAGTGAAGGGGACAGGGACGGGAATTTTTTTCATGGTGGGCGGTTGTGGGGTAGCCTGGGACATTTCGCCTAAGTTGCTGTGAACAAGAGACATCACAAAGGGCCTGAGCTCGGTGAAGCAAACTAGAGTGCAACTTCGCTTCCATGATGCATCCGTTAAATATCAACAGGCTAAACGGTTGAATACGCTAAACAGTACGACGCCCACGCGCAGCAACCGCACCATCCAGCCTGTACTTTTTACAAGCTCGGCCGTTCCCCGGCGATGCTGCCGGAAAAAACTTCCGAAGCCGTTCGAAACGTGTTAGCGTGCGCCTGCGCCGTGCTCTCGATCGGCTCCCCGTAGCCACCGCCCATCGTAACCACGATTGGCGCCCCGATTCGTCGCGCGAACTCGAATACCGTCCGGTCACGTTCTGCGAGCCCATTATGAGTCAGGGCCAGGCGGCCCAGCCGATCCTCCGCCAGCCCGTCCACTCCCGCCAGCCCGTCCACTCCCGACTGATAAAAAACGATATCCGGACGGAAATCCCGGATCAGCGGCAGCACCGACGCGAGCGCATTCAGGAACGCCTCATCCCCCACCTCGTCCGGCAACCCGATGTCGATGGAGCTGCGTTGTTTGTGGAAAGGAAAGTTGTTTTGGCTGTGGATCGAAATCGTGAGCACATCCGGGTCGCCACCGAAGATGGCCGCGGTCCCATCGCCCTGATGGACATCCAGGTCGAGAATGGCGGCGCGCCGAATTCGTCCGGCGGCGCGGTTCACCTCGAAGGCAATCGCGATGTCATTGAAAACGCAAAAGCCCGCGCCGGCGTCGCGGAATGCGTGATGGGTCCCACCCGCAAGATTGCCGCCCCAGCCTGTTTCCAGAGCCTCGGCGGTCGCCTGCAGTGTGCCGCCCACCGACGCCATCGTACGGCGGACCAGACCTTCCGACCAGGGAAACCCGATCCGCCGCATGACTGCGGCCGGCACAGCCCCCTCCAGCACCTGCAGGACGTACGACCGTTCGTGGATGGACGCGATCAGTTCCGGGTCCGCGGCCGCCGCGGGCGTGAACTCGAACGCGTCGCTGGGAGCGAGCATCCTGCGCACCAGCTCATATTTTTCGGCCGGGAACCTGTGCCCCGGCGGCAGGGGCAGCGGGTGATGATCGCAGTACCAGACGCGTTTCACGGCGCATTTCGCGGCGACAGGTCGCGAATCATGATGTCCCGGAACAGCATGTCCCCACCCCCGCCCATGTGCAGTTGCAGGGCGATGCTGCCGGTCCATACCTGAGGTTTTGGGTCCGTGTAATCCACCAGTTGCACGCCATTCAGACGCGAAATGTAGCGGTTGCCATGTACCTGAACGAGGTACTCGTTCCAGTCGCGCGGCCGAATCACGGTTTCGTTCTCCGGCGCCGGCCAGACCAGCCACTGCCGGCCCACGTCGTAGATGCCACCGGTGTGATGGCCCACGTTGCAGTCGATTTCGAACTGAGGCCCCTGCGTCACGTCAGCCGTTCCGGGTTTGAACTCCGCCCGAAAGAACACGCCGCTGTTGCCGCTCTCCTCGCACCTAAAGCGAAGGAACAGGTCGAAATCGCGGAACTTCTTCTCGGTTTTCAGATAACCGTAACCCTTCGTCCGCGTCTGGCCGTGGATAACGCCGTTGTCCACGGTCCAGCTCTCGTCGCCCACGTTGACCCACCCGGTGAGGTCGCGGCCGTTAAACAGCGGCTGCCAATCTTCGCCGGGAAGCTTGTCCGGCGCCTGTGATAGCAACAGCGCAGGGACTAGAAGAACTGCCGAAATCAAAACGCGCATGCTCTATTCTTGTACGCATGGAAGAGTCGGTGCTCGCGTCGTTCTCAGGCCGCACGATTCTGGAGACCACGCCGGCGGTAATCGGCAACATGATCGCCGGCGCCACGCCCGAACAACTCGCCTGGCGGCCCGATGGCGATCGCTGGTCCATCGAGATGGTGCTGGCGCATCTTGCGGACGTCGAGATCAACGGCTTCCTCAGCCGTTTCCATGCGCTCACCGGCGAGGACGATCCATTGCTGCCCATCTACGACCAGCACGCGCTCTTCGGCGCCGTTCACGATTTTGACGCGCGGCGCGATCTGGTTGCGTTCCAGCGCGCCCGCGAGCAGACGCTCGAAGTGCTGCGCGCGCTGCCCACGAGCGCCATGGACCGCCGCGGGCGCCATGAGGAACTCCGCTCGCGCATTTCCTTCGGTGAGTTGCTGCACGAGCTCGCTTTTCACGACCTCGGGCACATCCGCCAGATCGCCGAGTTGTACCGCTCAGCGGCCTTCTATCCCAACATGGGAGCATTTCGCTCGTATTACCGCATCAACCCGTGATCAGAGTCGCTCGGACGAGTCGAAGCCGAGCACACGAAGAGCCCAGCGGTCGTACCGTTGGATGTCCTGAACGTCCTTAGCCCGGAATGATCTTCGCGATGTCGTTGTAGATGGCGAACACCACCACCGCCATCAGGAACACAAAGCCAAGCTTGAAAACCGTTTCCTTGACCTGCAGGCTGAGATCACGGCGCATCACCATTTCGAGCAGCAGCAACACAATGGTGCCGCCGTCAAGAATCGGAATCGGAAGCAGATTGAAAATCGCGAGATTGACGCTGATCATGGCCATCAGGCCGAGAAACGCCTCCGGGCCTTCCTGCGCGGCCTCGCGGGAAGCCTGGGCGATGCCGATGGGCCCGCTCAGCGATTTCGGGGAGAGCCGCCGCTGGATGATATCGCCGATGGTGTCGAACACCCAGGTGGCGAACTTGCGGTTCTGCTTGACCGAGGCCGCCAGGGCGTCCGGCAGCGAGAGCTGCGTCATGACGAACCGCGGTTCGAGGCCGACGCCAATGACCCACCGCTCCGGACCACCATCCAGCTTGCCGCGCTGCGGCGTGATGCTCGCGTTGTATTCTTTCCCGTCCCGCATGTAGGTGACCGCGAGAGGCTGCCCATTGCTGGCCGCAATGAGTTCCTGAAGCCGCCGGATTGACCAAACCTGTTGGCCATTGACGCGAAGCAGGAGATCGCCGCGCTTCAAACCTGCCCGCTGCGCCGGCAGGCCGGCCACGATGGAGCCGACCTGGTCGGTTTCCATGTCCCAGCCAATCGGCAGTCCGAGACCGGTCTTCTTGTCCGCCTCCGGCGTGACCTCAACCTTGTTCCTCTCCGTGCCGCGCCGGATCCAAACCGTGATCGGATGGTTGGGGCTCGAGGCTTCGCGCATCTGCACATCCATCCAGCTCGGGTTGTTCTCGCCGTCGATCTGCACAATCTCGTCGCCGGGCTGCAGCCCGGCCTTTGCGGCAATGCTGTTCGGCGCGACGTAACCGATTACCGCGGTCTTATCGAGCGGTTTCGGGTAATGCCACATGAACACACCCGTGAGAACCGCAACCGCGAGCACCAGATTCATAAACGGACCCGCGGCCACGACGATCAGCCGCTGCCAGCGCGGCTTCGCGAGGAACGCCCGCGGATCGTTGATGTTCTCATCGCCGGGCGTGTCGCCCGCCATTTTCACGTAACCGCCGAACAGAATAGCGGAAAACCGGAAATCGGTTTCGCCGCGGCGGAATCCGAACAGGCGCGGGCCGAACCCGAAGCTGAACACGTCAACGCGCACATCGAAAAAGCGCGCCGCCCAAAAGTGGCCCAGCTCATGGAGCAGGATCATGCCTCCGATGAGGACAATGAGCCACCAGACGCTCTGAATTACAGGAATCATGGATTAAGTTCTCACGGCGGGAGCCGTTGTGTGCCGGCGTTCCGCCATCCCCGTCACCACCTGCTGCGCGATTTCGCGAGAGCGGCGGTCTGTCTCCATCACTTCGACGATTGAAGCCGGTTGCCGTGAGGGCATCCGCTCCAGCGTTTCGCGCACGACATCCCCTATCTGCGGAAACGAGATATGTTCGTTCAAAAATGCGCTGACCGCCACTTCATCCGCGGCGTTCAGCGTGCACGTGGCCGACCCTCCCTCGCGCTGCGCCTCGTACGCGAGTTGCAGGAGCGGGAACTTCTGGAAATCAGGCGGGAAAAAGGTCCAGCTGCGAAGCTCGCTCCAGTCCAGACGCGGCACCGGCGCTTCCTGCCGAGCAGGCCACGTGAGCGCATACTGGATGGGCATCCGCATGTCTGTCGCGGAGATCTGAGCAATCACGCTGCCGTCAGTGTACTCCACCATCGCGTGTATGGAAGACTGCGGATGTACTACAACTTCCACCTGATCGGGTTCCAGCCCGAACAGCCAGCAGGCCTCGATCACCTCGAATCCCTTGTTCATGAGAGTCGCGGAATCGATGGTGATGCGCTGACCCATCCTCCATGTTGGATGATTGAGCGCCTGCTCCGGCGTCACGCTATGGAGTCTCTCGCGCGGCGTTTCACGGAAAGGTCCGCCGGATGCCGTGAGGATGAGGCGCGCCACCTCGTCGCGCCGGCCGGCGCGGAAACACTGATGGGCTCCGTTATGTTCGCTGTCCACCGGCAGCAGTTCGGCGCGGTGCCTGCGAGCCGCGTCCAGCACCAGCTTGCCGCTTGCGACCAGCGTCTCCTTGTTCGCCAGGGCGATTCTTTTGCCCCGGCAGGTCGCTTCGTAGGTGGCCTCGAGCCCGGCGACACCGACGATTGCGGAAAGAACGATATCCGCCTCAGGCGCGACAGCGCATGACACCCGCGCGGCGGGTCCGGTTTCGATTTGCGGCCACTCGTTGCGTGGCAGACCGGCGTCTTCCAACCGACGCATCAGCTCCGCACGGCCCGCCTCGTCTTCCAGCGCCGCCATCCGCGGCCGGAACTCGATGATTTGGCGGGCCAGCAACTCTGCGTTATGGCCGGCAACCAGAGCAAAGATGGAGAACTCGTCTCGGCGGCGACTGACCACGTCGAGCGTGCTCACGCCAATCGAACCCGTTGAGCCGAGAACCGTTATCCTCTTCATCATCTCTGCGCCGATTATATCGTTCACCCGTCGCAGGCTCCCGATGCACACGTCTGCATCTGAAGTGAGTACGAGGTCAGCCTGTTGTTGGGTTCGTTTGGATCAGTGCAGCAGCCGGCAGACGTTGAAGCTTTCAACTCGGTTCCGGACACAAGACCCTTGCGGGCGCCGGGGAGGTTGCTTCAGGGGTCTTATGAGGTTAGTCTCGCTTTGGTGGGAGTTGCCTCCCCGGCTTGATTCCAATATTAGTATATGATTTTGCGGATTGCAACAGTTTTTTGTAGGTCAGCTCGATTTCTTCACCGTGACTCCCGTGAGGTCCTCCAGAACCTTCACCGTGGAGCACATGTCTTCATCGGCGTAACCCTTTGAAATCGCAGCCCGAAACATTTGCTGAGTAACACCCGTCAGGGGCAGCGGAACCTCGACTTCCCGGCCGAGGTCCAGCGCCAGCCCAATGTCCTTCGCCATCCATTTCGTGGAAAAGTTCGTGGTGAAGTCGCGGGCCAGGATCGCCGGAGCCTTGCCGCTGACCAGCCCGGATTTCGCCGCGCTGTTATTTAGGATATCCACCATCAAACCGGGGTCGACACCGGCGCGCGTTGCCAGCACAATCCCCTCGTTGAACGCTTCCATCATGTTGGAAAGAACAAGGTTCTGCGTCAGCTTGGCGCACAGGCCCTGGCCCGATTCACCGCAATAGTAGAAGAGCTTACCCATGGCTTCGAACCACGGTTTGGCGCGTTCGAAGGTCTCGCGCTTGCCTCCGATCATGAAGGTCAGCGTGGCGCCCTCGGCGCCGGACTTCGAACCGGTGCAGGGCGCGTCGAGAAATTCAACACCGCGCCCGGCGAACTGCTCCGCGATGCGCCGGCTCCGCACAGGCGATACCGTGCTGCAATCGGCCACGATCGTTCCCGGCCGCGCGCTCTGAATTACACCATCGTCCTCCGTGAGTACGGATTCGGACATGTCCGGCGTTCCCACGCACAGGAACACTCCGTCGGCCTGCTCCGCAGCCTCTCGCGGTGTCGCGCAGAACACGCCGCCTTTCTCGCCCGCCAGCTTGCGGGCTTTGTCGGCCGTGTGCGACCAGAGCGCCACCCTGTGCCCGGCGCGCAACAGATTCTGAGCCATGGGGTAGCCCATGATCCCCAGTCCAAGGAATGCCAGATTCGCCAAGTGGATCCTCCCGATCAGGATGCCCGGACGGCGCGGGCTGTTAGATTGTAGCAATGAAGCCCCGCGTCCTCGTCACTCGCCGGCTTTACCCGGAAGCCATCGAACTGCTCAAGCAACATTTTGAAGTGGACTATAACGGCGTGGACGCAAGCCTGACGCCCGCCGAACTGCTCCAGCGAGCCTCGGGCAAGCATGGCATCGTGGCGCAGTTAACCGACAAGTTCCCGCCCCAGGTGCTCGACCGCCTGGAAGGTGTTCGCGTCATTTCGGATGTCTCCGTCGGCTACGACAACATCGATATCCCCTACGCCACTGGGCGCGGCATCCTCGTTACCAACACGCCCGATGTCCTGACCGACACCACCGCCGATCTGGCCTTCGCTTTACTGATGGCTACGGCGCGCCGCATTGTGGAAGGGCACGCCCTGATTCACGCTGGCAAGTGGAGCAAATGGAGCATCGATTTCCTGGTGGGCTACGACATTCACCACCGCACGCTCGGCATTTTCGGCATGGGCCGCATCGGGCAGGCGGTGGCCAGGCGGGGAACCGGCTTCAGCATGCGCATTCTGTATCACGACACGCAGCGCGCGCCGGAAGCCGTGGAACGCGCTCTGGGAGCGGAGTTCGTCTCGAAGGAGGACCTCCTGCGCGAGTCGGATTTCATCAGCGTGCATGTTCCGCTGAACGACGCGACGCGAAAGCTGATCGGCGAACCCGAGCTGCGGATCATGAAGAAGACCGCAATCCTGGTGAACACGTCGCGGGGGCCGGTGTTGGATGAGGCCGCGGTAGCGCAGGCGCTGGCGGAGCGCTGGATCGCGGGCGCGGGACTGGATGTGTTCGAGCGCGAGCCGGAGGTGCATCCGCTCCTGCTCGAACTGGACAACGTGGTGCTGGCGCCGCATATCGGCAGCGCGTCGGTGGACACGCGCCGCGAGATGTGTATGAAAGCGGCGCGCAACATGGTGGCTGCTCTAACGGGCGGCAAACCGGAGAGCCCGGTCAATCCGGAGCTACTGGCCAGTTCCGGAACAACGGCCCGGTAACTCATGCGAGCCGCCGGCCTGCATTGCTGATCAGAGCTTCGCCACGATAATCGGCGTTGTCGTTGGCGACAGCGACCCGGTCGCAGGCTCGACACTCACCGCTACGCCGGCGATTTGTGAGCGATCCACAGCGCCCGGCAGGAAGTGGATCGCGGTTCCCGTCGCGGCGGACTGGAACAGACCGGCGGGCCTGGGGCCGCCCGTTTTCGGCAGCAGCCACATCTCGTAGGTCCGTCCGGCAGCAACAGGCGGGAGATTCGCGGCAATCAGCAGCACGCCGCGTCGCGGGTTCAGGATGACGCGCCCTCGCGGCGGCTGCGCCGCGGCGCCCCCAAAGCTCACCTGCTCGGTGTCGGGCTGCTCCAGAAGCTGGATGGCCTGCTCCAGACGCGATCGATCCGCCGCGGTGTTCGTCAGCTCCGAGGCCGTGCGCCCCAGTTCCGAGCGCGCATACGCCAGCTGGCGATTCGTCTCGCGCACCTGCCCCATGTAGACGAAAGCGACAATAGCGAAGGCCGCGGCTGCTGCTGCCCAGACCCACGACCAGCCCCACTGCCGCTCCGGCTCCGCTCCGATGCCGGCCATGATCCGCCTGCGCAGGCGCGCCGGCGGCGCGGCATCGGGCGCCAGAGCCAGAACCGAGGCGTTCAGCGCGCGGGCATGATTCACGCCGTCGCTGCACACCGGACATCGGTCCCCGAGGTGCTCGAGGATCGCAGTTTGCTCCGGCTCATCCGCCAGTCCGAGCGCGTACAGCTCGTACGAATCCCGCAGTTGTTCGCAGGTCATACGGCGGCCGCCCCCACCAGCTCCTGCCGCAGCGTCTGCAGCGCCGAACGCACCCACGTCTTCACTGTACCCAGCGGCTGCTTCAGCTTGTCGGCCATCTCCGTCTGCGAGAGGCCTTCGAAGTACGCCAACTCGATCACGGTGCGCTGGTTCGTGTTCAGTTTTTCAAACGCTCCGCGCAGCAGCCGCACCCGATCGGTGTTCAACAGGTCCTTTTCGAAATCCGCGAAAACCGCGGGCTCGTCGCCGCGCGCCAGCTCGGTGGTGCGCTCCCGTTCCCTGCCCTCCAGCGATCTGAGATAGTCGACCGCCCGGTTTCTGGCCACCGTCAGCACCCAGCCCCCCAGCGAGCCCTTCTCCGCGTCGAAGCCGTGAATGCGCGTCCAGATGCGCAGGAACGCCTCCTGGACCAGATCCTCGGCCACGGCCTGGTTTCGCACCACCCGCAGCACCACCGAGTAGGCGATCCGCCCATAGCGGTCGTACAGATCGCCCATGGCGCTGGCGTCGCGCTCCTGCAGACGCCGAACCAGATCTCCGTCGTCGCCGGAGCGAACGATCACGGTGAGTATGGGTAACAGGAGGATGCTCATGCCCGCGTGATGCTCACATGAGCCTATACGGGGGCGTGGCGGCCTGTGGATTGCCTCAGCCGCTTCGGCGACGCTCCGCCACGATGGTGATCTGCATATCGTGCGCCAGCTCGACCACGCGCTGAACCAGGTTACGGCCCATCATCGGCAACCGGTGAAAGCGCCGCGGCCGTCCCATAAAGACCTGCGTGATCTGATACATCCGCGCGAAGTCGACAATCGCCGCGGGAACGTCGTCGCTCTCCAGAACACGCGTCTCGATGTGCAGGTTGCGGGCGAAGTTCAGGTGCCGGTCCACCGACTCGCGCTCGCTTTCGGAAACCGGCTCGCCGCGGGTCGGCCGGACGAACAGCGCGAAGCATTCGGCGTGGATAAAGTCCGCGACGCGGCGTCCGCGGCGAATCAGAGCCGCGCTGGCGGCCTCCGGGCCCACACAAATCAGGATCCGCTCCGCCGCGCGCGCCTGTGGACCGCTTTCCGGCCGCCGCTCCTCGGCGGAATGCCGGATATCGACCTCATGCGCGGTCTGGCGCATGGCCAGCTCGCGCAGCGCGGCGAGCGTGCTCTCCTGAAAAAAGTTAGCCAGCGCCCGCTGCGCTTTATCGGGAGCATAGACCACGCCTCGCTCCAGGCGATGCACCAGCGCGCGGGGGGTCACGTCGACCATGACCACCTCGTCCGCCTCTTTCATCACCCAGTCGGGCACGGTCTCGCGCACGCGAACGCCGGAGATCTGCCACACCTGATCGTTCAGGCTCTCGAGGTGCTGAACGTTCATGGTGGTGTACACATCGATGCCCGCGTCAAGCAGCGCCAGCACATCCTCCCAGCGCTTCCCGCGCGGCGATCCGGGCACGTTCGTGTGAGCGAACTCGTCAACCAGGCAGACCTGAGGATGGCGGGCAATCACGGCATCGGTGTCCATTTCTTCGAACACCGCGCCGCGATATTCGACCCTGCGCCGCGGGACCGCCTCGAGGCCTTCGGTACGGGAAATCGTGTCCCGGCGGCCGTGCGGCTCGAAATAGCCGATCACCACGTCGACGCCATCGCTCCTGAGCCGCTGGCCCTCGGAAAGCATTTCGTAGGTCTTGCCCACGCCCGCGGCGTAGCCCAGCAACACTCGTAACCGGCCGCGCCTCTCGCCGGAAGGCGCGCTCACTGCGGGAAGATCCTCACGTCCATGCCTTCCGCCTCGCGGATCAGGTCATCCACCGGACTGCCGAACATGCGCGCCCAAAAGCCGGTCCGCCGCGTATGGCCGATAAAAATCTGCGTGATGCGCTCCTCGCGCGCGAAGCGCATGATGACATCCGCCGGATCGCCGCCCTCCAGCGAATGCACCTTTGCGCCGGCCCGGCGCGCCATCTCCAGGTTGCGTTGCAGCGCCGCCTCATCCTCGGGGGCCAACTCCGGCTGGCCCACCCACGCCACGAAAAGCTCGCCATGGAATCGCTCGGCGTTGCGCCGCGCGCTCTCGATGATCTTCTCGGCGTTGCTGCGCGGCGTGATGCAAACCAGAATGCGTTCCTGGGTGCCCCACTGCTGCTGGATCCCGTGCCGGGCGAGGTAGCGCTCCAGCTCCCGCTCCACCACGTGCGCCGCGACCACCAGAGCGAGTTCGCGAAGGGCGGAAAGCTTTTCGGGCGAGAGCGAACCGCCGGCCGCGTTGAAATCCGCCGGCGCGTCCACCACCATGATCTCGTCCGCGTTTTCGAGGAAGCTCTCCGGGACCGTCTCCTGGGCCCGCTTACCGGTGATCGCGGCGACGCGGTCGCGCTCCTCTTCGATGTACTGGAGATTCACCGAGGTGATGACCGAGATGCGGGCATCGATCAGCTGCTGCACGTCCTGCCAGCGCTTTTCGTTTCGCGATCCGCAAGGATTGTCGAATGCCAGACCATCGATCAAACAAACACGTGGGTGGCGGCGCAGGATGGCTTCCACATCGATGACCGGACGTCCATCGATTATCAGGGGCGGAATGGCCGGAAGCCGTTCCACGATGGCCGTGACGTCGGGCGAGAGGTTCGGCTGCAGGGCCGCAATCACCACGTCCTGCCCACGCTCGAAGCGGCGCCGGCCTTCGTCGAACATGCGGAATGACTTACCCACGCCAGAGGCATAACCCAGAAAGACTTTCAGCCGCCCGTGTTTCTCATAGAAGTCTTCGTTTTCAACACTGCGGAGCAACTGGTCGGGATCGGGCCGAAGCCGTGTTTCGCCGCGCATGGCGCTTCTCCGGGTAGATTATCGCTTCGCGCACGCTGATCCGGGCCGAGGCATAAAAAAGGTATAAGGCCGAACACGAACCCCAATCTGGCTTTGTGGGGCCCGGCCGATTTCAATCCCGACGCGTAGCGCGCGCCCCCGTTTCGCCGCCCGATCTGCTTTTGTGGGGCAGGCTCTCAGCCTGCGGCGGGCACTCTGCCCGCCCGGCCCGGCCGATTTCAATCCCCGCCGCGTAGCGCGTGCCCCCGTTTCGACTCCAGGTCTGCCCTTTGTGGGGCAGGCTCTCAGCCTGCGGCGGGCACTCTGCCCGCCCGGTCCGGCCAATTTCAATACCCGAGGTCCCCCTCAGCTCTGGGCCGCAGCCTTATCCGGAAGCGCGAAGCGATACCCCACCCAGGGTTCGGTGATGATGTAGCGCGGCTGCGAGGGCGCCGGCTCGATCTTGCGTCGCAATTGATTCACGAAGACGCGCAGGTACTCATGCTCGTCGCCATACTCCGGACCCCAGACTGCGCTCAGCAATTCGCGATGCGTAAGCGCCTTGTTTGGATGCCCGACCAGATAGCGCAGCAGATCGAATTCAGTGGGCGTCAGCCGCGTGCTGACGCCATCTCTCTGCACCGCGCGAGCGGCGAAATCGATGGTTACATCCGTCAGCCGAAGCTGCGCCGGCTCTGCCTCAGACATGGTGCGCCGCAGCGCCGCTCGAATCCGCGCCAGCAACTCCGGCGTGCTGAAAGGCTTGGTCACGTAATCGTCGGCGCCGGCGTCGAGCGCCGCCACCTTGTCCGCCTCCGCGTCGCGAACCGTGAGCATGACGATAGCGGCGTCCGAGTGGGCGCGAATCTCCCGGCAGCCCTCGAGGCCGCCCATTCCCGGCATATTCATGTCCAGCAGAATGAGGTCGAAGCGATGATCTGTCAGCAGGTCGAGCGCCTCCTCCGCCGTGCGCGCTTCCATCACCTCGTAGTCGCGCGCCAGCAGCGTTGCCCGCAGCACTCGGCGGATCTGCGGCTCGTCATCGACAATCATCACGCTGCCAGCGCTCATGGTCCTTTCTCCGCGGCGGGAAGCACGATGCTGAACTCCGAGCCCCCGCCGGCTTCGCTCTCGAGGCGCAGTTCACCGCCGTGCGCCTCCACAATTTCGCGCGCGATGGCCAGACCAAGGCCCGTGCCGGCGACACGCCGGGCCGTCGACGCGCGATAAAACTTCTCGAAAATACGCCCGCGCTCATGCTCCGGAATCCCCGGGCCTTCGTCGCGAACGCTCAGGACGACACAGTCCCCTTCACGAGATGAGCGCAACGTCACCGCGGTTGCGCCGGGAGAGAATTTCAGTGCGTTTCCGATTAACTGGCCGAGCGCGACCGCGATCAGTTCGCGATCCACATTGACGAGCATTTCCCCCGCCGCGTCCTCCACCTGGATCCTGCTGCTCCGGCCCGCGCCCGCGGACTGTATGCTCGCCTGCATGAGCTCGCTTACGCTGACGCCCCACCGTCGCACCTCGATATTTCCAGCTTCGATGCGGGCCATGCGGATCGCTTCGGTAACCATATTGGCCAGGCGGTCCGTTTCTTCGCTCAGGACGGCGGCGAGCTCGCGCTGCGATGCGTCCAGCCTTTCGGAGTGGGCAAGCAATTCTGTTGCCGCGGCGCGCATGGCCGTCAGCGGCGTTTTGAACTCGTGGGCGATTGCATCGAGGAGCGTCGATTTGAACTGCTCGCTCTGCCGCTCGGCCTCCGCCCTGCTGGACGCCTCCTGCGCGCGCGCACGCTCCAGGCCGATGGCCACCAGGTTCGACAACGACTGCAGGGCTGTGTCGGTAATCGGGGCGCCGCGAATCGCCAGGCTGCCGATGGGCTTTCCGCCCAGACGAACCGCGGTCACCAGTGTCTCGCCGGAGGCATCCCGGTAGTCGACCCCATGCGCCGCCGCGTCCCGCAGTTGCGTGCTGACATCGGTGAGGTCCTCCGGGCCCGCCTGCACCAGCTGCTGCGTCGCGGCATCGTACAGCGCGACTCCGCGCCGTTCGTAGATCAATGCGATCTGCTGGCCGATGCGGGCCGCCCGAACGTCTTCAGGCGCCGCCAGCAGAATGGCCCTGCTAAGCGCATAAAGCCTCTCCATATCCTGGCGGCGATCCATGGCCTCCTGCGCCCGCTGGCGTGCCCGGATGGAGAGCTGGCTGGCGGTAATCGCGGTGGCGAGAAAGGTGAAGAGTGCGACCCAGTTCTGCGGGTCGGCGATGGTGAACGCGCCGATCGGCGGCAGGAAGAAGAAGTTGAAACAGCACATGGCGAGCACGGCTGCAAGCACCGCTTCGGTAACGCCGAAGTATGTGGCGATCAGAAGAATCGCGAGCAGGAAGGCGAAGCCCGCGGTGGTGGCATTAACCGGCAACACCCGCCGCAGGCAAAACGTCACCGCCGCGATCAGCAGCAGCGAGGCGGCGATGCGCCCGGCAATGCGAAACGTCTGTCGGTTCGAGTCCAAACGGCAACGGCGTTCAGAGAGTCAGGTTGTTAATGCCCGGATTGAGTTCGCGCCGTTGTCCTTTCCATACGAACTCACCCGGTACCTGCGCGGGAAGCGTGACTGTGGCCCGCACGCCTTCGCCCTCGCGCGTCAGCTTCACATCGATTTCCCCCCTGGGGTGCGGGACCGTGCCCTCGGCGTGCGTTAACGTACCGAGGAACGGGCGCACGCTGACCCGGCGGAACCCGGGCGCCGCGGAGTCCACACCAAGAATCGTCCGGAAAATTTCAAAGTTCGGGCTGGCGCTCCAGGCATGACAATCGGAGCGCGTTGGGTCCTCGGTTTCCGCCCATGTAGTCAGGCCGCTGGCCATCATCTGCCGCCACGGTCCCAGCATGCTCAGGTACTCGTCACCCAGCCCGGCCTGATTGTACGCTTCGTGAACGTAGAAGCGGAAGTAGATGGAGGCCTGCACCAGAGAGTCGTCGCGCATGATCCGGTGCAGCAAATCGCGCGCATTCTCGCCGTCCACCAGATGCGCCAGCACCGCCAGCGTATTCACCTGCTGCGAGAACTCGCGCTTATCGCTGCTATCGGCGTACATGCGCCGCGACGCGTCCCAGTACAGGCGCTGGATCGCGGAAGCGAGGGACGCGGCGGAGTCGTTATCCTCGCGCGCCAGCGCGGCATTCCCCAGGTCCCGTTCGAGGTCGGCGGCCCAGTGGAATGCAAGCAGTAATTGCAGATCGCCTGCCGCGGAGTGCCCGTCCGAGCCGATTGGCGGCGTCCCGCCTTCCCACTGCTTCGTCCAGTCGAAGTAATTCCACCAGGGCACGCGGCTCAGAGGTCCGGAGCGGTCACTCTGATGCGCGCGGAAAAATGAGAGTACAGCACGCACGCCCGGCAGCATCCCGCGCACGAACTCCGGATCGTCGCGGTACATGCGGTAGTCGTGCACCATGCCGATCCACCACAGAGAGAAGCCCGGGATGTACTGCTGCAGCCGAGTCGGGAAGCGGCTGAATGTCGCTCCCTCGGGCGTGCGCGAATCATTGATCTGAGAGATGGCGTTGCGCATCAGGCGATCGTCGCCGGTCATGTACAGCGACACCAGAGCCTGGATGCGCGTGTCCCCGACATACTGGAGCTGCTCGTAGTAGGGACAGTCCATGTAGGTCTCGTGCGCGCAAAGCCGCGCCGTGCGCCAGCCGATATCGAGAATGCGCTCGATCTCCGGCGAGCCGGCGTCGAACCGGGCTCGCCTTTGGAACGGGTAGCCGGTAAAGCTGCCGTGGAAATCGTCAATAGTCAGCGGGTCGTCCTGGGTCTCAATGTTCAGCTCGATGTAGCGCCATGTCCGCCACCACAGCGATCGAAAGGTCCGGTTCGCGCCGCCGTCCGGCAGAAACTCGTCATGGTACCCGACGAAGCTCTTGCCTTCGATCTCGTTGCGATTGCCCTTGATCCAGCGGCCCTTCTCGGTTTCGCGCATGAGCGCTTCCGCGTATCCGATGGAGATGACGGCGGCGCGGCCGCCGCTTACGGTGAGCTCGGGGTAGCCGGTGGTGAGGTGGTCCTGATCGAGCAGGAGGCGCGCTTTCGTGTGTGCGGCGATGCGCACCGCCGCCTTTTCCTGGGGCCATCCCGCGGGCACGTTGACGCCATTTGCGGTGCGGACGCGCGCGATGCGCTCCGGGGTTTCTTCCATCGCCGGGATGGTGCGCGGGATCAGCATCCAGCGGCTTGGCGAATCCGAGGAGTCGCGGCCCGCCGCCTCATTGATCGCCTCCGCCGGCTTCCAGCCGGAGTCGTCATAATCGGGCTCCTGCCAGCCCCAGGGATAAAGATCGCCGCGCACGCGATCGCCCGGGCCCGCCGCGTAGTAGCCTCGCAGTTCGGCCATGCTGACGGGGATGGGCGAATACGCCTCGTTGCGAACTGCCTTCCAATCCGTTCCCGTGTTGGCGGCCTGCTCGGTGTCGGCGTCGCCCTGAAGCAGGAAGCCGGTGCGGTCGGTGATCTGCGCTTCCGGTGCTACCTCGGCGAAATTCCACACTTCCGCTGCGAGCACGTTGCGGCCGGCGTGAAGCCAGGGCGCGAGGTCAACGGTATCGTAGCGCCAGTGGAAAAGATCGCCGCGCGCCGGCCCGTTCGACGCCCGATGGCCATTCACGAACAGCTCGTAGCGGTTATCGGCGCTGACATGCACCACGAATGCGGCGGGCTTCTGCGGAAGCTCGATGGTGCGGCGGAAATGGTAAACGCCGTATGCGAACGGCGGGGCGCCGGCGGATGCGATCCATTTCGCTTTCCAGCGGCTGGTAAGGAAGTCTGCGTGGATTGAGCAAGCGGCGACGAGGAGGAGCACCGTCGCGAGCCGGCTGAGAGCCCGCCACCGGCGGGAAGCCTGCCCCACATGTTTCATGACGCATCCAATCTATCGCAGGCGCGGTGAGACAATCGAGGCGTCCCCGTCATGGATTCGGTCATTGCCATCGACCTCGGCGGCACCAAGCTGACCGCCGCGGTTGTCGATGAGAACGGAACCATCTCCAGCCAGCGGAAGGTCGCGGCCGTGCGTGGCGATGTACGCGCGTCGGCGGCACAGATCGCCGAGCTTATCAGCGGCCTTCAGGCTCGTGCGGCCGGGCTCATCATCCCGGGAATCTCCTCCGAGCGCACCGGCACGGCCTGGGCCCCGAATCTCTGGGGGCACGACCACGTGCCGCTGCGGGATGAACTCGAGCGCGTCCTGCCGCTGCCTGTAATCATCGACAGCGACCGCGCCGGCTATGTTATGGGCGAAGCGTGGCTCGGGGCCGCGCGTGGGCTCAGCGATGTGGTCTTTCTCGCCGTGGGCACCGGTATTGGCGCCGGCATTATCTCCGGAGGAAGGCTGCTGCGCGGCGCGGGTGACATTGCCGGAGCCGTCGGCTGGTTTGCGCTGGATCCGGCGTGGCGCGACGATTATGCTCAAACCGGCTGCTGGGAAGCCGAGTCCGGCGGACCTGCGCTGGCTCGCGGCGCGGGGATGAAAAATGCCGAGGAAGTCGTCGCCGCCGCTCGAGCCGGCGATCCACGGGCCTGCGACGCCGTCGACCGCGCAGTGACCTTCATGGCCATGGGCATCGCCAATCTGATCAGTGTTCTCAACCCGCAAATGATCGTGCTCGGCGGCGGCCTGATGCAGGCCTCCGGCTTGTTCCTCGAGCGAATTCGTCAGCGAACAGCGCGCTGGGCGCAGCCCGTCGCCGCGACGCAGGTGCGTATCGAAGTCAGTCAACTGGGCGAAAACGCCGGCCTCCTTGGGGCCGCGAAACTCGCCCTGGATGGAATCTATGTCCGCAGCTAAATACTACGAAAACATCTCCGCGGTCCTCGCGGCAATTCATGAAACGCAGCAGGTGCAGATCGAACGCGCCGCCGAAGCCATGGCCAACGCCATCGCCGCCGGAAAACGCGTGTATCTGTACGGCAGCGGCCACTCCGTCATTCCGGTGATGGACGTCTTCCCGCGTTACGGCAGCTTCGTGGGTTTTTTCCCGCTGTACGATCCGCGGCTGATGTGGTGGAACGTCGTCGGCCCCGGCGGCGCGCGCGAACTCCTGTGGCTGGAACGGCGCGAGGGCTACGCGGAAGTGTTCCTGCAAAGCTATCCGCTCGAGCCCGGCGACGTGATGATCGTCTTTTCCCACGGCGGAATGAATGCCGCGCCCATCGAGGCGGCGCTCTACGCGAAAAACAAAGGCCTCACCGTAATCACCGTCTCCTCGCTGGCTAACGCACGCGCCTCCGAGGCGACGCACTCCTCCGGGAAAAAACTGCCCGATGCCGCCGATATCGCCATCGATAATTGCGTGGCGCCGGAGGACTCGCAGGTGGACGTCGGCCGGCCGGAGAAGGTCGCCGCCGGCTCCACCATGGCCGCGGTATTCATCGCCATGTCGCTGGTGGCGGAAACAGGCGCGCGGCTGGCGGCCCGCGGGCATCAGTTGGTCACCTTCGTCTCGCCCAACGTGCCCGGTATCGAAAAGGACCACAACCCGCGCGTGTTCGAAGCCTACAGCAAAGCGCTTTTCTCCCGCGGCCGCGAATGAGCGTAGCCGGCGTACGGATTCGCCCCGCGTGGCTGACCGTCACCGCGTGGTCGGCTATGTTCGGCTTCGGCATCGTCATGGCGCTGCTGGGTGCGATTCTGCCGCTGATCTCCGTACGCGTGCACTTCGATCTGGCCGAGGCGGGAAACCTGTTCCTGAGCATGAACGGAGCCATGCTGGTGACCTCGCTCGCGCTGGGCCCTGTAGTGGACCGCTTCGGCCTCCGCCCACCGCTGGTCGCCGCTCCTCTGTTTGTGTGCGCCGCTCTGGCCATCATCGCGCGAACCGGCGCCTACCCCGCCCTGATCGGCGCTGTGCTGCTGCTGGGCATCGGCGGCGGCGCTCTCAATCAGGCGTCGAACACGCTCATTGCCGATCTGCACGAGGATGCGCTGCGCAAGAGCGCGGCGCTCAATCTGCTCGGGGTCTTTTTCGGCGTCGGAGCGCTGTTCGTTCCATTCACCATCGGGGCGCTGCTGGAGACCCTGGGTTTCGGCGGAATTCTTGGCGTCGCGATCGCGCTCAGCCTTGTTCCCGCCGCACTCGGGCTGGCGCTCGAGTTCCCACCGCCGCGCCAGCACGCCGGCGTGTCCGCGACCGATGTGCTCCGCCTGGCCCGCGAACCGCTGGTGATCGCGCTCTCGCTGCTGCTCTTTTTCGAATCCGGGAACGAGTTCATTATCGGTGGTTATCTCAGCTCCTACGTCACCCGCGATCTTCACGCCACCATCGCCGCCGCATCGCTTTTGCTCGCCGGTTACTGGGCGGCGCTGATGCTGGCGCGGGTGATCCTGAGCCGCCTGCTGCTGCGCGCCAGCGGCGATATGCTGATTGCCGCCAGCGCGGTCGGCGTCGCGGGAAGCGTGATTTTGTTGCTGGCTGCACGCTCCGTCCCGCTGGCTGCTGTTGCCGCCGTCCTGCTCGGCTTCAGCATCGCGGCCATCTTCCCCACCACGCTGGGCATCGCCGGCGCGCGCTACCCCAGTCACTCCGGCACTGTTTTCGGGATTCTCATCGGCCTCGCGCTCAGCGGCGGTATGGTCCTTCCGTGGACCGCCGGGCGCATCGGCTCGAGCGCCGGCCTGCGCGCCGGACTCGGAATCGCGGTCGCCGACGCGGCAGCCATTTTCGGTCTGCTGCTGGTCTCCCGAAAATTCAGGAGAGCCAATGCGTAAGACCCTGTGCCTCGGTTTCATGCTGCTGCCGTTCACGGCGGCGCAGCAGCGCACGATTCTCGCCATTGGCGCGCATGCCGCGGACATGGACCTCACCGTCGGCGCGCTTCTCGCCCATCAGAAGAAGGCCGGCGATCGTGTCGTGATGCTGGACCTCACGCTCGGCGAAGCCGGCAACCCGAAGCTGTCCCCGCAGGCGTATGCCGCGCAGAAGCGCCACGAGGCCGAAGCGGCGGCTCGCGATCTCGGCGCCGAGCTGATCGTCGGCCCCTGGGGCGATGCCCTCATCCCCGATGACGAGCAGGCCCGGCGCTACGTGGCTGACGTCATGCGCCAGGTACGGCCGACACACGTCATCACGCACTGGAAAAACAGCATCCACAAGGACCACCGCATCACCTCGGCCATCGTCGGCGACGCGGTGCTGCTGGCTGAGCTCGAAGCGGTCAGGGCCGAGCATCCGCCGTGGCGCGGCATTCGTGGCGTGTACTACGCCGAGAACTGGGAGGACGCCGAGGGCTTTCAGCCGTATATCTACGTCAATGTGAGCGATGCTTTCGATACCTGGACGAAGGCCATTCGCGAATATCAGATGGTCCGCGGCGGTGTTTCGCCGTTCGCGTACTTCGACTACTACACCGCGCTGCTGCAGTTGCGGGGCGCGCTCGCCGGACGGAAATACGCGGTGGCGCTGGATGTGGATGCTTCCGCAAAGCACGCCGTACTCGACCAGCTTTCCCCATGAACCGGCTGGGCTCCCCTGATAAAGTGGCGTTTTGAGACCGATTTCCCGCCGTGAAGCGCTCGCCGCCATTGGTTTGGTTGCGGGCGAATCGTGCCGCCGCGTTTCCGCGCACGGCCCGACGCGGCTCGATCTGCCGCGCAATCCAGCGCCGGATCTGCTTACTCCGCTCCCGTTGCGCGACGTCCGGCTCGGCGGCTCCCTCGGCCGCGGCGTGGACCTGTGTATCCGAAATCGCATCTTCGCCCAGAACCCGGCGAAGCTCGTCGAGCCGTTTCGTCATCGCGATGAGAAAAGCTGCTGGCAAACAGAGTTCTGGGGCAAGTGGTTCCTGTCCGCGGCGGCGGCCTGCGAATACACCGGCGACGCGACGTGGCGCGAGCATCTGCGCGCCACCACCGCCGATCTGCTCTCGACACAATCCGCGGACGGATACATCGGCAACTACGCGGACCGGTACCGGCTAAAGGGATGGGACGTTTGGGGCCGCAAGTACACACTGCTCGGCTTGCTGGCGAGCTACGGTCTCGATCCACAGCCCAGGACGCTGGCCGGCGCGAGGCGGCTTGCCGACAGCGTGCTCGCGGAGGTCGGCCCGGACAAGGCAGACATCGTGACTCTGGGTCTGTACCGGGGCATGGCCGCCAGTTCGATACTGCAGCCCATGGTGGAGCTGTACCGCCGCACCGGCGACGAGCGCTATCGCGACTTCGCCGCCTACATCGTGGCGCGATGGTCTTCGCCGGAAGGGCCGCGGCTGATCGAGAAGGCCATGCAGGGCGTGCCGGTGGGGCAGCGGTTCCCTCCCCCGCGCCAGTGGTGGTCGTGGGAAAACGGCGAGAAGGCGTACGAGATGATGTCCTGCTACGCCGGGCTGATCGATCTTTATCGCGCCACCGGCTGGGCTCAGGGCCTGACCGCGGCGGAACGAACAGCCGGCAGCATTCGCGACACCGAGATCAACGTCGCGGGATCGGGGTCCGCGGCGGAGTGTTGGTACGGAGGAAGAGAGCATCAGACCGAGGCGCGCGAGCGCTCTATGGAGACCTGCGTCGCGGAGACCTGGATGCAGTTCTGCGCGAGTCTGCTGCGGGCCACGGCGAGTCCGCTGTATGCCGACGAAATCGAGCGGACCGCCTATAACGCGTTGCTCGGCGCAATGCTGCCCGACGGGTCGTCGTTCGCGCAGTACAGCGCTCTCGCGGGAGTACGCGCCCTCGGCGAACGGCAGTGCGGCATGGACTTGAACTGCTGTGTGGCGAACGGGCCGCGTGGCGTCATGCTGATCCCGGAGATCGCGGTTATGGCGGGATCCGACGGGCCGTACGTCAATCTTTATTCCGAAGGCGCGTGGAAACTGAAGCTGCCGTCCGGCAATCAATGCCGCCTGGAGATGACCACCGCATACCCGGCAGCCGACAGCGTGGACCTTCTCGTGCGGCCTGATCGCGTTGAAGC
>Ga0070739_10002772_pt1 | contig 22766 bp, 26 predicted proteins | sample Coa_R1_7_FD_66445 | JGI IMG/M metagenome (GOLD analysis project Ga0070739, IMG submission 66445) | Surface soil microbial communities from Centralia Pennsylvania, which are recovering from an underground coalmine fire - Coalmine... | ecosystem: Environmental > Terrestrial > Soil > Unclassified ... | reverse complement strand
GGGACGTGCCCGGACCTATTCCTCGGGCTCCTGGCGCTCGACCATTCTCGGCGGCAGCCGTGGGGTGCATACCACGGCGTGAGCGTCGCTACCTACCTGTTGCAGCATCCATCCCGCTCCGCGCCGGCGATGCTGCCGGTGCAGTGGAGCCTGGTCAACGTTTTCGCCGAGGATGGCATCGCGGCCGTCCACACATCCGCCGCCGCGCGGGTGGCGCGAAACCGCGGCGGGAGCCGCCGGACAGGGGAGCCTGCGACCGAGGTGGACTTTGGGCATCCACCGGCAACCTTCGCCGTGACCATCGCCGACGTATCGGTCGATGGTTCCTTCCCGGCGGATGGCTTCCAGGCGCGGGTCGCATCATGGGTGCGGGCGACCATCGAGGCCTGGACCCAACCCCTTCCTGCCCGGGCTCGCTCGTCAGCAGGTAATCCATCTCCCCGCCAGTCGAGTACGAACATGCGTTCGCCCGAGCGCTAAAGTGCATCGTGTGCCCCTCGTCGTCCAACCGTCGCTGTTTGGCTCCTCCGGCGACCTCGGCCTGGCCGAGCTCGGTGCCGCGGTCGAGCGCCGGGCGCTGAGCGACGGCGCCTGGGTCGATCTGCGGCCGGGCTTCATCACCGCGGCGGATGAGCTCTTCGATTTCCTCGCCCGCTCGGTGTCGTGGCACGAGGAGCGGATGCACATGTATGACAGCACCGTTCGCGTCCCCCGGCTCCTGGCCCGTTACGGCCAGGGCGAAGCGCTGCCCCATCCCGTGCTCGACGAGGCCCGCGCAGCGCTCAGCGCCCACTACGCCGGAGAGCTTGGCGAGCCGTTCGTCAGCGTCGGGCTCTGCCTGTATCGCGACGGTAACGACAGCGTGGCCTGGCACGGGGACCGCATCGCCCGCGAGAGCCCTCGGGACACGATGGTGGCGATCGTGTCGCTCGGCGCAACGCGTCCGTTCGCGCTCCGGCCGCGGTCGGGCGGTCCGGGGCTGCGGCTCCAGATCGGTCACGGGGATCTGCTCGTGATGGGCGGGAGCTGCCAGCGGACCTGGTTGCACGCCGTGCCCAAGGTGGCCAGCTGCCTGGGCGCGCGGATCAGCATCCAGTTCCGTCCGCAGTGGGGCGAGAGCCTGGGCAAGCCCGCCGGGGATCGCCACTCGTAGGCGGCCGCCGTCAGGGCGGCCGGAGCCGAGGTCTAGGATCTCAGCCGCCAGAAAGGAGTGGCTCGATGGCTTCTGATCACATCTACCGCGCCCAGACCGTCGGCTCGCTGCTGCGCCCGCCGGAGCTGAAGCAGGCCCGCGCCGATCTCGACGCCGGGCGGATCGATCCCCTGAGCTTCAAGCGGATCGAGGACCGGGCGGTCGACGAGGCCCTCGCGCTCCAGGAGCGGGCCGGCCTCGACATCGTCAGCGACGGCGAGATGCGCCGCGCCCACTTCACCGGTCCGCTCTCCGAGGTCGTCGCGGGGATGGATTCCGTGCGCGCGCCCGTCCAGCACTGGCATGGCGGCGGCGAGGGCGAGGAACCCACCTACGCGCACGTGCGCGCGGTCACGGGAAAGCTGCGGCGGCTGCGCTCGCTCGCCGCGGAGGAGTTCGTCTACCTCCGCGCGCGCACGCAGAAGCCCATCAAGGCCACCCTGCCGAGCCCGCTGATGATGCAGACCTTCTGGTCGCCGGAGCACTCGCCGGCCGCCTATTCCGACCCCTTCGAGCTGTTCGCGGACGCGGCGGCCATCCTGCGCGAGGAGGCCCGCGAGCTGGTCTCGCTCGGTTGCGGGTTCATCCAGGTCGACGCGCCGGACATCGGCTTCCTGGTCGACGAGTCGGTGCGCGAGTCGCTGGCCGGGCGCGGAATCGATCCGGGCCGGATGCTCGGCGAGGGCATCGAGATCATCAACTCGGTCGCCGACGTCCCTGGGGCGCAGTTCGCCATCCATCTGTGCAAGGGCAACCGCGAGGGCCACTGGCTGGCCGCGGGCGGCTACGGCGCCATCTCCAAGCAGGTGTTCCCGCGCCTGCGCCGCTTCCACGTGCTCCTGCTCGAGTACGACGACGAGCGCTCGGGCGGCTTCGAGCCGCTGGCCGACGTCCCGACGGACAAGACGGTCGTGCTCGGCCTGGTCTCCACCAAGCGCGCCCAGGTCGAGTCACCGACCGAGCTCCTGGGACGGATCGAGCAGGCCGCCGAATACTTCCCGCGCGACCAGCTCGCGCTCTCGCCGCAGTGCGGGTTCGCGTCCGTGATGGCCGGCAACCCGATCGCGCCCAAGGTGCAGGAGCGCAAGCTGCACGTGGTCGCCGAGGTCGCGCGCGCCGCCTGGCCGTAGCCGTAGCGAACACACGCTGCTGATCGCCATTCTCGGCCTGGGCGAGAGCGCCGTTCCTCGATAATGCTGACGAAATCGTGTACAATCGTGTGCTCATTGGGCGCCGCGCCGAGCGCCCCCATGCTCTGGGACACGGCGGCGCGTCTGGCGTACATGGTCTGAATCTCGGAGGAGAAGAGAGGGATCACGATGTACATGCGTTCTGGCCGCCGTCCCCTGCCGCGCGGATGGATGCTCGTCGTACTCGTCCTCTGCGCCCTTGGACTCGCCGCCTGTGGCGGCAAGAGCAGCTCGTCCGGCAGCTCGGGATCGAGCGCGAGCTCCACGTCCAGCGCCAGCTCCACGTCGACCAGCGGCGGCGGCTCCGGCGCGATCTCCGCCTCGACGCTCAGCTCGCTCCAAGCCAAGCTTCAGAAGGCCGAGCAGCCGCCGGCGTTCACGGCCCCCGGTCCGCCGGCCAGCGCGTCGGTGCTCAAGGGCGCCTCGCTCGTGGTCTTCCCCATCAACAGCGAGATCGACGCCTGCCAGACCCAGGCCACCGACTTCGCCGCGCTGGGCCGGCAGCTCGGCGCGCACGTCACGCAGATCTCGAACTCGGGCCAGCCGTCGCAGTGGCAGAGCGCGGTCGGGGATGCCGTCGCCGGGCACGACAAGGCGGTGGCGATGCTGTGCGGAGTGATCCCGGGCGCGCTGGGCCCGCAGCTCACCGCGGCCAAGAACGCCGGCGTGATCGTGGTCGACGGTAACTACAACGACACGAACGACTACACCGGCCTCGACGGAGAGACCGCGGTCCAGACGACGCAGAGCCTCCAGAACGACGTGGACGACGCGATCGTGAGCCTGAAGGGCAAGCCGCTGCACGCGATCTTCCTCAACAGCGACTCGGTGATCCAGGGACCGGCCGCCTCGACGGCGGTGCATGCCGAGGTCAACCGGGTGTGCGCGTCGAGCTGCACGGTCACTGACATCACCGTCCCCATCCAGAACTGGGCCACCGCCATCCAGAGCAACCTCGCCTCGGCACTTGTCTCCCATCCGGACACCAACGCGGTGATCATCGCCTTCGACGGGATGACGCAGTTCGCCCTCCCGGCGGTCCAGAGCTCGCACATCAGCAACCTGCACATCTACACCTGGGGCGGTGGCCGCCCGGTGGAGAAGCTCATGCAGCAGTCCAACCCGATCGTCGTCGCCGACCCGGGCCCCGACGAGCAGTGGGACGCCTACGAGGCGATGGACCAGATCATTCGCGTGGCCGGCCATCATCCCGCCGCGCCGGTGAACCAGGAGGTCGACCCCGACCGGTTCTGGGTACCGTCGAACGTGTCAAGCTTCTTCGGACCCGGCGGCTCCTACGGCAACGGCGGGTTTGGCGGCAATGCGTTCATCAACGGCTTCGACAAGCTCTGGGGCGTCTCGTAGAGCGACAGCGCCGGCGCGATGACCGCTGAGGAGCCGGCGGGCGGGCCGCGCGCGGCACCTTCGCTCGAGGCCACGAACCTGGCCAAGCACTTCGGGCCCCAGAGGGCGCTCGACGGCGTCGACCTGAGCATCGGCGCCGGCGAAGTGCTCGCGCTGCTGGGCGAGAACGGGTCGGGCAAGTCCACGCTCGTGAAGATCCTCGCCGGCTACCACGTGCCCGAGCCGGGCGGATCGCTCCACATGGGCGGAACGCCGGTCCCGCTGCCGGTTCCCCTGAGCGGCTTTCGCGACATCGGGCTGGCCTTCGTCTTCCAGGATCTGGGGCTGGCCAACCAGCTCACCGTGGTCGAGAACCTGTTCGTGGGCCGCCGCGTGGCCGGACGGGCGCGCCCCATCCGGTGGCGCGCCGAGCGCCGCGCGGCAAGGGCCGTGTTCGAGCGCTACGGCGTCGATCTCGATCCCGAGGCGCAGGTCGGCGAGCTGCGCCCGACCGCGCAGGCGCTGCTGGCCATCGTGCGCGCCGCCGAGGAGCTGCGCGAGTTCCGCGCCGGCGCGTCCACCGGCGGGGTGCTCGTCCTGGACGAGCCGACGGTGTTCCTGCCCGAGCACGAGAAGGTGTTCCTCTTCGAGCTCGTGCGGCGCGTCGCCGCCGACGGGACGGGCGTCCTGTTCGTCTCCCACGACATGACCGCGGTGCGCGAGATCTGCGATCGCGCCGTCGTGCTGCGCGACGGTCGCAAGGTCGGCGACGTCAGGATCGCCGGGACGACCGACGCCGAGCTCGTGCGCCTGGTCTCCGGGCATCGCATCGACGCCGACGCGCTCGCCACGCAGGGTCAGCCGGCGCGCGCCGCCGCCGGCGGCCCGGCGGTGCTGAGAGCGGAGAACATCGCGGGCGGCCGGCTGCGCCGGATCGACCTCGTGGTCCACGCGGGCGAGATCGTCGGGGTCGCCGGACTGCTCGGGTCAGGCAGCGAGGACCTCCCATACGCCCTGTTCGGGGCCCTCCCGGGCGTGAGCGGCACGCTTCAAGTCGCCGGGTGGACGGGGGAGGTGGCCGAGCTGACGCCGCGCCGCTCCCAGCAGATCGGCCTCGCGCTCGTGCCGGCCGACCGCAAGCAGCAGGGGGCGGTGGCGGGGCTTTCGGTGGAGAAGAACATGCTCTCGCTCGTCTTCGGCCGCTACATCCGCCATGGCGTGCTCTCGCACGGGGCGATCCGCCGGACGGCCACCGAGCGCGTCGCCACCTATGACGTGCGGCCACGGCGGCCGGCGGCCGAGATGGCCGAGCTCAGCGGGGGCAACCAGCAGAAGGTGGTGCTGGCGCGGTGGCTGGAGCTCGAGCCGCGCGTGCTGCTCCTGCACGAGCCCACCCAGGGCGTGGACGTGGGCACGCGGGCGCAGATCTACGAGTTCATGCGCGCTCGCTGCGCCAGAGGTGTGGCGATCCTGTGGGTCAGCACCGACTTCGACGAGCTGGCCACCGTCTGCGACCGCATCCTCGTGTGTGCCGACGGAGCGATCGCGGGCAGCGTCCCGGGGCCGCCGTTCACGCGGGATCGGATCACCAGCGAGGTTTACGCCACGGCCGCCCGAAGAGAGGTCACAGTCACATGACGACCGACGTCGATCCCGCCACCGCGCCGGCCCCGCCGTCAGCGCCACAGGGCCCTGAGCGCTCGTGGTTTGCGCGGCACGCGCGCCTGCTCGAGAGCGCGATGCTGCCGATCGCCTTCGCGGCGCTCGTGGCCGGCTTCGGGATCGACATGCCCAGCAAGTTCCTCACGCTGGCCAACTTCTCCAACATCTTCGGCTCGCAGGCCGTCCTGTTCGTGCTCACGATGGCGTTACTGGTGCCACTCACGAACGGCGATCTCGACCTTTCGGTGGGGGCGCTGTCCGGTCTCGTGGCGATGGTCGTGGCGGTGCTCAACGTCAACGATGGGCTGGCGATCGTGTGGTGCATCCTCATCGGGCTCGCGGTCGGCGTCCTGTGCGGAGTGATCAACGGCGCGATCATCGTGCGCTTCGATGTCAACCCGTTCATCATCACCCTGGCCACCGGGACGGTGTTCGGGGGCGTCCAGGAATGGCTGTCGAAGGAGCAGACGATCGTCGGCGTCTCCAATCACCTGAGCGAGTGGACGTACACCAAGGAGCTGGCGCGGATTCCCATCGAGTTCTACTACGGCATCGTGATCATGTTGATTGCCTGGTATGTGCTCACGTTCACCTCGTTCGGGCAGCGCGCGCTGTTCGTCGGGCAGTCGCGCGAGGTCGCCCGGCTGAGCGGGTTCCGCGTCAACCGGATGCGCTTTCAGGGCTTCGTCATCGCCGGCTTCGTGGCGGCGATCTCGGGCGTCCTGTTCGTCGGCACGACGGGCTCGGCCAGTCCCGGGACCGGCGTGAACCTGCTGCTGCCGGCCTACGCAGCCGCGTTCCTGGGGCTGACCACGATCCAGCCCGGGCGCTTCAACGCGATCGGCGCGGGGATCTCCGTCTACTTCCTGGCCACGGGGGTCGCCGGGCTGGAGCTGCTCGGGGCGCAGGACTACGTGCAGTCGCTGTTCTACGGCGTCGTGCTCGTGATCGCCGTGGTGCTCTCGCGGCTCGTCGCCCACCGCCGGGTCGCCACCGGCACGTAGGCGCGCCGGCTCAGGCCATGCCGGCCTTGCGCCAGCTCGTGTCGCCGTACGAGGAGCGCACGGCCTCCACGTACGGCACAGGGCTGACGACGGCACGGATCTCCATCTGCACGTGGGGCTCGACCGTCGGTTTCGAGGTGCCGCCCCCCGGCTCGCCCCACAGCAGGGTGACCTCGGTGCCGGGCTCGGTGTGTGCCTCGTCGAGGATGGCCAGCGAGAGCATCTTGCGCTCGCCCGCGCTGTAGCCGATCCAGGTCGACAACCCGACGTGCTCGCCCTCGGAGGTGACCGAGTCGTAGGGATGCATCGCGTACACCGCATTCGGGAACTCGAGCCACTTGCCGCGCTCGCCCTTGCCGAACTGGCTGGCCATGACCTTGATCACATCCTCGTCCTCGAGCGCCAGGGTCACCTTGTGGCGGTGGGGCTCCTGCGCCTTGCGCTCGAGCGCCTCGCGGCCCACGAAGTCGTGATCGAACTTGACCAGGTGGCCGTACCCGAGATCCCATGGCGTGAGGTAGTAGTCCTCGATGTCATCGGACACGAAACTGCCACCGAGCGACGCCATGCCCTCATACCCGTCAGCCGGCAGCCACTCTCGATAGGCCTTCAGCGACTCACCGGTGTACACCGCGGGCAGCGGCGAGGGGATCCAGCCGGACTCGAGCGCGTTCGCGCCGTACGCCCTCCCGCCCACCGCGCGCATTCCGAACTCCTCGCCGGCGGTCAGGATCGCTTCGCGCACCGCCTCGCCGTCCTCCCAGGGGCCGAAGAGCTCCCATCCCGGCTGACCGGCCATCCCATGGCGCAGGGCCCGCACCGGCTTGCCGGCGATCTCGACCGTGCGCATGTTGAAGAACTTGAGCTCTGGGGGCGCCTGCCCGAGGAGCTTCTCGATCGCCGACATCGCATTGGGGCCCTGGACCTGGAAGCGGTAGTTACGCCGCCTGCCGTCGCTGCGCAGCGCGCTGCGCTCGTCATAGGCGAGCTCGACGTCGTAGCCGCCGGTCTCGGCGTGATAGGTGACCCAGCTCAGCGCCGGCGAGCGGCCGACGAGGTTGTAGTGGTTCTCGTCGAGATGGAAGAGGATCACGTCCCCGATCACGTGACCGGCAGGTGTGCAGGGAACGAACTGCTTGGCCTTGTCGACGGTGAAGTTGCTGAACGTGTTGGTCGCGAGGTGCGACAGGAGCCGCTCGGCGTCCGGCCCGCGGACCGCCAGCTCGGCCATGTGGTACGACTGGTTGTAGAGGACGCAGGTCTTCTGCCACGCCTCCATCTCGTCGCGCCAGTTGCTGTATTCGGCCGGCACGCCGGGGTAGACGTTTGGCCCCCGCTGGGCGTTGCGAAGCATCTCGACGGGGTTGCCCGCTTCGCGGAGCAGGTCCTCGAGGCTGCGCTTGGTCATTTCACTCTCCTCTCGTTGCAAGACGATGGCACCACGACCTCAGAGGGCGGCCGAGCGCTCCTCGGCCATCGCCGCGCTCAGCGTCTCGGCGACATGGGAGAGGTGGGTCCGCATCGCCTGCTCGGCCGCCCGCCGGTCGCCCTCCGCGATGGCGGCCACGATCCTGCCGTGCTCCTCGATCGAATGGACGGCGCGGCCGGGAGCCAGCACCGTGCGGAACTGGAAGCGGACGACCTGCGAGCGCAGGCGGGCGCAGATGTCCCGCGCCACCGTGTGGCGGGAGATCTCGAGGATCCGCCGGTGCAGCCGCGCGTTGCGGTCCGAGATCGCCATCAGCTCTCCGGCCGCATGCAGCTCGCGCATCTCCGCGAGCAGCCCGGCCAGCTCGTCCACCTCCTTCTCGGTGCGCCGCAGCGCGGCGTAACCCGCGGCCAGCGACTCGAGCGCGCCCCGCGCCTCGAGGATCTCGATCGCCTCCTCGATCGACACGCGGCGCACCCGGGCTCCGCGGTTGCGCTCGCGCACGACCAGCCCGTCGTGGCTGAGGCGGACGAGCGCGGCTCGGACGGCTCCGCGGCTGTATCCGAGCTGATCGGCGAGCTCCTCCTCGACGAGCCGCTCGCCCGGGGACAGATCGCCGACGACGATCGATCGGTGCAGCGCCTCGTACGCGTCCACCTCGCTCATCGCCGGGCAGCATACCGCAAGATTGTTGACGATGTTGTTATCATCGTTGTGTGACGGAATCGGAGCACCCGGTGCCCACGGAGCGAGCCCGGGAGCTCATTCGAGGCGCGTTCGACCCACACGTGCACGTCGCTCCGGACTTCGCCGAGCGCCGGATCACCGACCTCGAGCTGGCCGCGCGCTTCCGGGATCTGGGACTGGCCGGCTTCGCTCTGAAGTCGCATTACACCGCGACGGCTGAGCGCGCGTCGGTCGTCACGGCTGCCGTTCCAGGCGTGCGGGCCCTCGGGACGATCGTCCTCAACCACGCGGTCGGGGGCCTGAACGCCACCGCGGTCGAGGTGGCGGCCCGCGAGGGAGCGCGCATCGTCTGGCTGCCGACGGTCAGCTCGGTGAACGAGTTCAGCGAGGTCGAGCACGCCGATCCGGACGGCCGCGTCCCGGTCTGGGTCCGCTTCGAGCTCGCGCTGCGCGCGGCCGGGGTGCGGCCTCGTCCCGTGCCGGTGCTCGATGATCGCGGTCGCGTCGTGCCCGAGCTGATCGAGGTGATGGAGGTGGTGGCGCACCACGGCCTGGTCCTCGCCACGGGGCACATCTCGCGGCCGGAGATCCCCGCCGTGGTCGACGCTGCGGTGGCCGCGGGCGTGCAGACGATCGTGGTCACCCACCCGGAGTTCCCCTCGCAGGGGGTCCCGCCGGACGAACAGCTCGCGCTGGCCCGGCGCGGGGCGCTCATGGAGCGCGTGTTCACGACCGCGCACACCGGCAAGTGCACCTGGGAGGCGGTGTTCGACGCCACCCGCGCGGTCGGCGCCGACAGCACGGTGTGGGGAAGCGATCTCGGCCAGGTGTTCAATCCGCCGGTCGAGGACGGCCTGGCGCTGATGGCCGACCGGTTCCTCGAGGCGGGGTTCAGCGAGGAGGAGGTGCGGACGATGGCGGTCTCGAACACCCGGCGCCTGGCCGGAGCGGCATGAGACGGGTCCAGGTCATCGGCGCGCACTCGGCCGACTTCGTGTGGCGAGCCGGCGGCGCGGTCGCCAAGGCGGTGGCGCTCGGGGGCGAGGCCGAGGTGATAGCGCTCTCCTACGGAGAGCGGGGGGAATCCGGCGAGCTCTGGAAGGCTTCGGACCCCGCCCACCCGCAGACGGTGCAGAACGTCAAGCGCATCCGCCACGCCGAGGCTTCCGCGGCAGCCGCTCATCTCGGCGCCTCGTTCCGGTGCCTGGACTTCGGCGACTATCCGCTCTCGATCGGGGACGACCGGCTGATGGAGATCGCCGAGCGCATCCGCGAGTTCGCCCCCGACGTGCTGATCACCCACACCGCGGTTGATCCGTTCAACCCCGACCATCCCGTCGCCTTCGCGGCCGTCGAGCGGGCCCGCGGCCTGGCCGCCGGGGCCGGCGTCTCGAGCGCCTTTCCGACGATCACGCCTCCTCAGCTGTTCCTGTTCGAGCCCCACCAGCCCGAGCTGTGCGCCTTCGTCCCCAACGTGCACGTCGACATCACCTCGGTGTGGGACCAGAAGGTGGCCGCGATGAACGAGATGAAGGCGCAGCACTACCTGCTGACCTACTACGCCCAGCGCGGCGAGCAGCGGGGCAACCACGCCCGCCGGGCATCGGGGCGCCAGGAGGTGCGCTACGCCGAGTCCTTCCACCGGGTGCTGCCGCAGGTGGTCGATCAGCTGTGAACGACGTGTGCCGCGAGCTGGCGCGGCTCGGCGCCGCGACCGTCTATGAGGCCTCGGGGCGGTGCGGCCTGGTCGACGCCGAGCTGATCCAGATCGTCCCCGGCTCGCGAGCGTGCGGGCCGGCGCGGACGGTGCTCTGCGGGCAGGACGACAACCTGATGGTGCACGCCGCCATGGCCGGGCTCCAGCCCGGCGAGGTGCTCGTGCTCACGATGCCGGAGCCGCGGCCCGTGGCGCTGCTCGGAGACCTGCTGGCCACGCAGGCCGCCGTGCGCGGCGCCGCTGCGGTGCTGGTCGACGCCGCCGTGCGCGACCGGGCCGAGCTCGAGACGATGGGGCTGCCGGTGTGGACGCGGTGGGTGCGCTCGCGCGGGGCGGACAAGGCCACCGTCGGCGCGCTGGATGTGCCCGTCCCGGTCGGTGGCGCGACGATCCGGCCCGGGGACCTCGTCGTGCTCGACGCCGACGGGGCGACCGTGGTGGCGTCCGAGCGGGCGGCCGAGGTGCTCGCCGCCTCCCACGAGCGCGAGGAGAAGGAGTTCCGCAAGCGGCGGCGGCTACAGGGCGGCGAGCTCTCCTACGAGCTCGACGGGCTCCGCGCGGTGGTGGAGGGTGGCGCATCGTGAGCGACCTGGCACACCTCGGACCGGCCGAGCTGCTGACCCCGCGTGGCGAGGAGAGCCTGCGCTTCTTCGTCGACACGCTTGGGATGGAGATCGTGCACGAGGACGGCCCATCGAGCTACCTGCGCGGGTGGGGCGACTACCAGCGGTGGTCGCTCAAGCTGACCGCCGCCGAGCGCTCGGGGCTCGGGGTCATGGGGTTCCGGGCGGCGAGCCCGGAGGCGCTGGCGCGCCTGACGGCGGCAGTGAAGGCGACGGGCTTCGGCGAAGGCTGGGTGGAGGGCGAGGTGGGGCTCGGTCCCCGCTACAGGTTCCGCGACCCGGACGGCCACGTCTTCGAGCTCTACTACGAGTGCGAGCGCTACGACCCGCCGGCCCATCTGCGGCCGGCGCTGAAGAACGTGCCCGGGCGGTACACCGGCCGCGGATGCGCGGTGAAGCGCCTCGATCACCTGAACGTGCTGGCCGCCGACGTGCGGGCGTGTCGCGACTTCTGCGTCGACGTCCTCGGTTATCGCCTGTATGAGCGGATCGAGCTCGACGACGGCAGCGAGGCCGGAGCGTGGATGAGCGCCACGATCGCGGCTCACGAGCTGATCTACACGCGCGACGCCTACGGCGCGCACGGGCGGCTGCACCACCTTGCCTTCTGGGTCGACACGCGCGAGGAGTGCCTGCGCGCCGCCGACATCTGGCTCGACGCCGGCATCGAGATCGAGGCGGCGCCGTCCAAGCACGCGATCGCCCAGGGCTTCTTCCTCTACGGGATCGAGCCGGGGGGCAACCGGGTCGAGGTGACGACGGGGGGCCGGTTCGTCTACGCGCCCGATGAGCCGTGCGTGGTCTGGACCGAGGCTGAGCGGGCGCGGGGGCAGGCTTGGGGGGTCAAGACCGTGCCGAGCTTCCACACCTACGGCACGCCGCCGGTCATGGCGGGGCCTGAGCCCGGCTCCTGAGCCCCGTTTCGATCGCCGCGTCCGCTCGCTGTCCGGCGCTCGTGCGTCTCGCCGGAGGCAGCGTGCCAGTGTGTCCGGCGGGCTTCGTAGAGCAGCATCGACTCGCCGTACGCCACGCGTGTGCCGGCGCGGTGCAGGCCGGCCTTCTCGAGCACCCGCTGGGAGGCAAGGTGATCCGGCTTGACGACCGCCACGACGCGATCGATGCCCAGGGGCCCGAAGGCCTGTTCCATGACGGCCCGAGCCGCCTCGGTGGCCAGACCCCGTCCCCAAGCCTCGGGGTGCAGGTCGTAGCCCAGCTCCACCTCGGGACCGACATGCTCGAGCGGTTGGAGACCACAGTCGCCGATCATCCGGTCATCGCGTCGGTCCTCGACGGCCCAGAAGCTCCAGCCCAGCGAGCTCTGATGCTCGAGCTGGCGCGCGATTTCGCGCTCGACATCCTCGCGCGTGTGTGTGCCGATCCAGCGGCTCACGAGCGGATGCCGGTAGACCTCGGCGAGGGCATCGAGATCGCCGGGACGCAGCGGCCGCAGACGCAGACGAGCGGTCACGATCGCAAATGCCGGCGCACTCGACACGACGTCATACATACACGACCGATCCTGGGCGTGAGGCGGGGCACAGCCCACCCGGCTCGGCAGGCTCAGAGCGCGGCGGCGACGGCGGCCTCGTCGGTCGTGATGAAGTCGCGCTCGCGGATCAGAGCCAGCGAGAGGGCCGCGCCGGCGAGCGCGACGATCGCGCCGACGAGCAGGATCTCGTTGAGGCCGCTGACGAACCCTGAGCGGGCGGCGCTGGCGACGAGCCCGCGGACGGAGGAGGGGACCCCGGCGATCGCGTGAGCGGCACCGCCGCTGGCGATCGCGTGCGCGATCCCGTGAGCCTGGGCGCTGAGCGGGGTGGTCGCGAGGTGGCCCGCGACGTCCGAGCGCACCCGGCTCGCGAACAGCGAGCCGAGCGTGGCGACGCCCGTGGCGACACCGACCTGGCGCAGGGTGGAGTTGATGCCGGAGGCCATCCCGGCGCGCGCGGGCTCGACGACTCCGACGGCGGTCGAGACGAGCGGGACGTTCACGAGCCCGGCGCCGACCCCCGCGAGAATCATCCCGGGGAGCAGGTGGGTCCATCCCGACGCCGCGGTGAGGCCGCGCATGAGGAGCATGCCGGCGCCAACCAGCGCGAACCCCGGCCCGATCAACATCGATCGCGGCACCCGAGCGGTGAGCCGGCCAGCGACCCCGGCGGTGAGGAAGATCGCGCCCGTGAGCGGCAGGAAGCGGATGCCGGTCGCCACCGCCGAGAACCCGAGGATGTTCTGGAAGTAGAGGATCAGGAACGTCAGCGCCGAGAAGATCGAGGCCGAGATCGCCCATGCGGCCGCGAGGCCGCCGTCGAACGTGGGCACGCGCAGCAGGCGCAGGTCGAGCATCGGCTGCGATTGGAGGCGCTCGGCGAGCACGAAGGCGATCAGCAGGCCGCCGGCGGCCGCCAGCGACGCGATGACGGTGCTCGAGCCCCAGCCGTCGGCGTTGGAGCGGATCAGGCCGAAGACGAGCGCGGCCAGGGCGGCGCTGAACGTGGCGAAGCCGACCCAGTCGGGGCGCTTGGCGCGCGGGTCGCGGGATTCATCGACCCGAAGCAGCGTGACGGCCAGCGCGCCGACGCCGATCGGCACGTTCACATAGAAGATCCAGCGCCACGACACGCCGCTGGTGAGCGCGCCGCCGAGCACGGGGCCGATCGCGATGGCGACGCCCGTGATGGCGCCGAACGCGCCGAACGCGATGCCGCGGTCGCGGCCGCTGAACGCCTGGGCCAGCAGAGCGAGCGAGGTCGCGAACATGATCGCGCCGCCCACTCCCTGGCCGGCACGCGCCACGACAAGGAACAGCGAGCTGGTCGACAGCCCACAGGCGAGCGAGCCGAGCGTGAAGATCGAGATCCCGACCGCGAACAGCGCCCGGCGCCCGTAGAGGTCGGCAAGCGAGCCCGCCGTGAGCAGGAAGGCCGCGAGCGTCAATGCGTAAGCATCGATCACCCACTGAAGGTCCGACAGCGAGGCATGGAACCCGCGCTCGATGTCGGGGAGCGCCACGTTCACGATCGTGATGTCGAGCAGGAGCATGAAGACGCCCGTGCACACCGCCGCCAATGTCCACCACTTGCGATCCACCGCCGACCCTTCCCTTGCAGAATTCTACAGTGATGACTTTACGACGATGACTTTACAGCGTTGAAATTCTTTGTCAAGCTTTCGCCGTGACGAGCGCCCCAGGTCCCGGCGAACGCGCGACGCAGACGCGGCGCACCGGCCGGCGCCCGGCCACGGCGGGCACGGCCACGCGCGAGGCGATCCTCGCGGCGGCCCGCCGGCTGTTCGCCGAGCGGGGGTTCGAGGGTGCGTCGATGCGGGCGATCGCGGCCGAGGCGGGAGTCGACGCGGCGCTGATCACGCACTTCTTCGGCAGCAAGGCGAACCTGCTCGGAGCGGCGATCGACTGGCCGTTCGACCCCGGCAGCGAGCTCCCGCGGATACTCCAGGCCGGCCCGGCCCGCGCGGGAGAGGGTCTCGTGGCGCTCTTCGTCCGCACGTGGGACCGCGACGGCACGCGGCATCCCGTGATCACGCTGCTGCGCGCCGCGATCACCGAACCGAGCGCCGCCGACCTGCTGGCCGATTTCATGCGCACCCGGCTGTTCGGGCCCCTGCTCGCGGAGCTCGGCTCCGACCAGCCCGATCTGCGCGGCAACCTCGCCGCCGCGCAGCTCGGGGGCCTCGGCCTCGCGCGCTACATCCTCCGCCTGGAGCCGCTCGCCTCCGCACAACCACGCGACGTCGTGCGATGGGTGGCGCCCAACGTGCAGCGCTACCTCACGGCGTCGCTGCGGTGAGTCAGGTCAATCGCGCGCCGGTGCCTCGCACGTTCCCGGCCCGGTGTGTCAGTCTGTGGTCGTGGCGCTCGGGCAGATCGGCATCTGGAGCAGCTACCGGCCGTTCGGCGCGGAACGCGCCGGCGAGGCGGCCAAGCTCGCCGAGCAGCTCGGGTTCGGCGCCTGGTGGGTCGGCGGATCCCCGCACGTGCCCGACATTCACCCGGTGCTCGCGGCGACCTCGACGCTGGTCGCGGCCACGGGGATCCTCAACGTCTGGATCAACGATCCCGTCGAGACGGCAGCCGCGGACGCCGCCCTGCGGGCGGAGTTCCCCGAGCGCTTCATGCTCGGCATCGGGATCGGCCATCCGGAGGCCACGAGCGCATACGGCCGGCCTCTGGCCACGATGCGCACGTTCCTCGACGGCCTCGACGCGGCGCCCACCGCGCCACCGGTCGACCAGCGCTGCCTGGCGGCGCTCGGCCCGAAGATGCTCGACCTCGCCGGCGAGCGCAGCGCCGGCGCCCATACCTACTTCGTGCCGGTCGAGCACACCCGCTTCGCCCGTGAGCGGCTGGGTCCGGGCAAGCTCGTGGCCGTGGAGCTGGCATGCGTGGTCGACACCGACCCCGCGCGCGCCAGGGCCGTCGCCCGCGACTACGCGAAGCTGTACCTCGGACTGCGCAACTACACCCGCAACCTGCTCCGCTTCGGCTTCTCCGAGGACGACATCGCCCGGGGCGGGTCCGATCGGCTGATCGACGCGATCATCCCCCACGGCAGCGCGCAGCAGATCGCCGAGGTGGTCCACGCGCACCTCAGCGCGGGCGCAGACCATGTTTGTCTTCAGCCGCTGGGCGAGGACGGAATCCCGCGCCATTCGTGGAGCGCACTCGCAGAAGTCCTCACGGGCTCGGCGTCGCACTAGGGTCTGCCGATGGCGCTCGTCCTCTACTGGATGTCGATCTCGCACCCCTCGCAGGTGGCGCGCAAGATGCTCGACCTCAAGGGCCTCGAGTACGAGCTCGTCGATGTGGTCCCGCTCAACCAGCGCCTCCACCTACGCCTGGCCGGCTTTCGCCGCGGGACGGTGCCGGCGCTCAAGATCGACGGTCAGCGCATCCAGGGCTCGCGGCAGATCGCGCGGGCGCTGGACGAGCGCTGGCCCGAGCCGCCGCTCTTTCCCGCCGACCCGGCGCTGCGCGCCCGCGTCGAGGAGGCCGAGCGCTGGGGCGAGGAACAGCTCCAGCCAATCCCGCGCCGGCTCTTCCGCTACGGCGTCGCGCACAACCCGGACCTGCGCCACGCGATCGTGCGGGCTCAGCGCGTACCGGCGCCCGCGCTGGTTGCCCAGGTCGTCCGTCCGGCGGCCGGGTGGTATGCCCGGACGATCGAGGCTGACGGACGGCGGGCAACCGAAGCCGGGGTGCGGGCCGACATCGCGGCGCTGCCGGCGCTGCTGGACCGGGCCGACCGGCTGCTCGCCGACGGCACGCTCGCCCTGGATCCGCCCAACGCCGCCACGCTCCAGGTCATGGTGACCGTCAACCTGCTGGGCCGGTTCGCGGACCTCGCGGAGCTGGTCGCCGCGCACGCTTGCGCCGGACCGGCGCGGGAGCTGTTCCCCCACTACCGCGGCGAGCTCCCGCCGTTCCTCGACCGCGAGTGGCTCGAGCCCGTGCGCGACGCGCTCGCGGCCTGAGCGAGCGCAACCCGAGTTCGAAGTCACGCGGTCCGGGCAGCCCGCGCGGCGTCAGCGGTCCTCGCGCAGGCGGTCCAGATGCCGCCGACCCACCTCTCTGGTCAGGCGCAGGAAGTCGGCGATCCGCTCGAGCTCCTGCGCCGTGAAGCGGCGCGCGACCGTGGCCTGCCAGTCGGCCGCGAGCGGTCCCCAGATCTCGCCCGCTCGCTCGTAGAAGGCGGGGGTGACCTCGACGCGGACGCGCCGGCGGTCCGAGGGGTCGGGCACGCGGCGGGCGAACCCGGACCTCTCGAGCCGGTCGAGCACGCCGGTGATCGCGCCCGTGGTCAGGCCCGACTGGGCCGCGAGCTCGCCGGCCGTGACCCCGCCGCCGTTCTCGATGATGTTCAGGCAGCGCAGGTCGGTCTCGCTCACTCCCAGCCTGGCCGCGGCGAGCGTGTCGAACGCGCTGTCCTGGTTGCCGCTTGCCCTGAACTCCCGCACGACCTCGTCGACCAGCGTGGCCTTGGTTGAACTTGACACCAGATCTCTTAGCTACTAAGATATCCACACTGTAAAAAGCTCACCGGTCAAGAGGATACAGCTACGGCCGGCGAAAGGAGATTGAGATGGCGAGCGACATGCGCCTCGAGCTGATCCAGGTCCCGGTCTCGGACATCGACCGCGCCAAGGCGTTCTACGTGGAGAAGGTCGGCTTCAACGCCGATCACGACCACCAGGTCACCGACGAGCTCCGCTTCGTCCAGCTCACACCGCCCGGGTCGGCGTGCTCGATCGCCTTGACCTCCGGCGCCCATCAGATGCCGCCCGGGTCGGTCCAGGGGCTCCAGATGGTCATCGACGATGCCGAGGCGACCCGGCGCGAGCTCGCCGGCCGCGGCGTGCAGGTCAGCGAGGTGCAGGAGTTCCCGTGGGGGAGCTTCGTCTTCTTCTCGGATCCCGACGGCAATGGCTGGGCGCTCCAGGCGATGACGCATCGCGCAGGCTCGGCATGAGGGCGGAGCCGGGTCCGGCGGTCACGGGGTCCGTACCCCCGCAGGGGGCATCGCGCCGATGACCCCGATGCAGCGCGCGGCGGCCTCGAGCGCGAGCTCGGGGCCGCCGAGGAGGTAGCCGGCCGCCAGGGCGTCGCCCGCGCCAGTGGTGTCGACGGGCGTGACCGCCGGCGCGGCACGCAGGCCCTCGGGGAAGCGAGCTCCACGAGCGCCGAGCTTTATCACCCAGGTTGTGTCGAAGCCCGGGACGGCGGCGCGCTCGGACTCGGTGGCGAAGGCGAGCTCGGCGCCCAGCGCGCGCAGGCGCTCGGTGAAGCGCCGGGGCCCGAGCAGCGCGATGTCGTGGGCCGAAGCGAGGTCGACCGTCACGCGGCGGGCGTGGCGCGCGGCTTCGATGGTCGCCTGCGCCATCGGCTCGCGCAGCAGGCAGTAGCCCGAAACGTGCAGCACGTCGCACGAGCGCACCCATGCGGGATCGATGTCGGCGGGCTCGAGCAGCGAGGCCACGCCGCGATCGGAGGCCATCGTGCGCTCGCCGGCTCCCTCGCGCACCGACACGACCACGCCGCCCGCCCCCGGCCGCACCGGCCCGCAGACCTCGACCCCCCGTGCCTCGAGCTCTGCGGCGGCCAGTGCCGTCGCCGCGTCGCTTCCGCGGCTACAGATCAGGCGGCCGCGCGCGCCCAGCGCGGCGGCCCAGGCGCCGACGTTGGCGGCCTGGCCGCCGGCACCGACGCGGATCGTGGCCGGCGTGTCGGCGTCGCGCGCCGGCGGGCGCTCGGGCAGGACGACGACGTCGAGGATCAGGTCGCCGATCGTGCAGATCGACACCCCGCGGCCGGCGGTGCTCTCGGGTCCATGCTGGGATGATCACGCGCGTGAGCTTCGCGCAGCGTCCACTGGCCGTCTCCGACACGGTCGCCTCGGCGCTGGCGGCCGGCACGCCGGTCGTCGCGCTGGAGTCGACCATCATCACGCACGGCCTCCCGCGCCCCGAGAACATCGAGGCCGCGCGCGAGTTCGAGCGCACGGTGCTCGACGCCCGGGCGGTGCCGGCGACGATCGCCGTGCTCGATGGGGTCGCCCACATCGGGCTCGAGCCGGGCGAGCTCGAGGAGCTGGCGGGCAGCGAGGCGGCCCTGAAGCTGAGCGCCCGCGACCTCCCGGTGGCCATGGCCCGCGGCGCCAGTGGCGGGACGACCGTGGCGGCCACTGCGCTGCTCGCCTCGCGGGCGGGGATTCGCGTCTTCGCCACCGGCGGGATCGGGGGCGTGCACCGCGACGCCGCCACCACCTTCGACGAGTCCGCGGACCTGGGGATCCTCGCCACGTGCCCGGTAACGGTCGTATCCGGGGGCGTGAAGTCGATCCTCGACATCGGCGCCACGCTCGAGCGGCTCGAGACGCTCGGGGTTACCGTCCTCGTGTTCGGGACGACCCGGTTTCCGGCCTTCTGGCTGGCCGACAGCGGCCACACGGTCGACTTCGCGGTCGGCGACGCCGCCGAGGTGGCAGAGGTGATGCGGGCCCGCGACGCGCTCGGCCTGGCCCACGGGATCCTCGTCGCCAACCCGCTGCCCGCGAGCCGGCAGCTCGACCCCGAGCTGCACGACCGCCTGCTCGCCGAGGCGCTGGCGGCCGCCGAGGCCGCGTCGGCGCGCGGCAAGGCGATGACCCCCTTCCTGCTCGACTACATCCACGAGCACACCGCCGGCGACAGCGTGGCGGTCAATCTCGAGATCGTGCGCGGCAACTGCAGGCTCGGGGCTGCGATCGCGCGCGCGTGGGCGGCCCGGGGCTAGATCGCGATGCAGGCGGCCGAACTCAGGGACCGCTGTCTGAGCTTTCCGGGCGCGAGCGAGACCTTCCCGTTCGGCCCCGAGACGTCGGTCTTCAAGGTGGCGGGCAGGATCTTCGCGCTCTCGCGCCTCGGCGGGCGGCCGCTCGAGGTCAGCCTGAAGTGCGAGCCCGCCCTCGCCGAGCAGCTGCGCGCCGCTCACCGCGCCGTGCGCCCGGGCTACCACCTCAACAAGCGCCACTGGAACACGGTCACGCTCGACGGCTCGATCCCCGATCGGATCCTCGCCGACATGATCGAGGACTCCTACGACCTCGTTGTGAGCTCGCTGTCGAGGGCCCAGCGCCGCGCTCTCGGGTGGCGCGCGGAGGCGTGAGCGGGCAGGCGTGCGGCCGCGTGGTGCGCTCCGCCGCCCGCGCGCCCTCGGTACCGCTCGGCTGCCGGGGCGTCCGAGCTGGTGGTCGGCTGCCGGCGGTCGAGTACCGAAGCGGGGCGGGGGTGCGGTGGCAGAGCTGCCACGAGCTCAGCGGCTCAGCCGATCCGCCGCCGGCGCCACACGCGCACGACGGCGCGCGGGAACGGGTCGAGGTCGAGCCCGTGCAGCGCGCGCAGCCGCCGGCGCGTGCGCAGCACGCCGATCAGCCCGACGGCCCAGAAGAGGTACTGGACGGCGAAGGCGAGCCGGAAGGCGCTCAGCGAGTAGTGACCCGAGTGGCCGCCGCCGTGGAGGCTCAGCACGATCCCGATCAGCGCGATCGTGAGCAGGGAGGCCACGAAGCCCCCCACGTTCACGATGCCGGTGGCCGAGCCGATCCGTTCGGCCTCGTTCTCGGTGCGCGCGTAGTCGAAGCCCATGAGCGAGCCGGGGCCGTTGGAGGCGAGCACCACCACGAGGACCACGAGCAGCGCCAGCGGGGCGCGGCCCGGCCAGGCCAGGACGACCGACCAGACCGCCACCGTGGAGCCGACGATGGCCAGCACCGGCACCGAGCGCCGGTAGGGCCAGCGCGCCGCCAGGTGCCCGAGCACGGGGCCGACGCCCATGGCCACGACGACCAGCAGGGTGATCAGGACGCCGGCCTCGGCGGGCGTGCGGTGCTCGCCCACGACGAGGAACGGATAGCCCCACAGCAGCGCGAAGACCGTGCCCGAGAACTGCGTGGTGAAGTGCGTCCACAGGCCGAGCCGCGTTCCCGTTTCCCGCCAGGCCAGCCCGACCTCGCGCAGCACGTCGCGCATCGTCAGGCGCGGCCCGGCCGCACGCTGGCCGTGCGGGGCGTCGCGCAGCGTACTCGCCGCCATCGCCGCGATGCCCAGCCCCATGATCGCCGCGACGAGAAACGAGGTGCTCCAGCCGGCGCCCTGGAGCAGGGCCACCAGCGGGTAGGCGGCGGCGATCTGCCCGATCTGGCCCAGGATCCCGGTGAGCTGCGTGAGCAGGGGAACGCGCCCGGGGGGAAACCAGGTGGCGATGAGACGCAGCACGCTGATGAACGTCATCGCGTCGCCGCCGCCCACGAACACCCGCCCCGCGACGGCCAGCCCGACGTTATGGGCGGTGGCGAGCACGAACTGGCCGATGCCCATGATCGCCGCGCCGGTGGTGATCAGCCGCGTGGGACCGAGGCGGTCGAGCACGGCGCCGACCGGGATCTGGAGCGAGGCGTAGACGGCGAGCTGAAGGACGCCGAAGAGCGCGAACACGGCCGCGGTGATCCCGAAGCGCCGCTGGGCCTCCACGCCCGCCACCCCGAGCGACGCGCGCTGGAAGACCGCCACCGCGTAGGCCAGGACGGCGAGGGCGAAGATCACCCAGGCGCGCCGGGATGCTCGCGTCGCGTTCACCCGCTCGACCTACCCGTGGCGCGGGCGCGAGACGACCGCGATGGTGTGGGTCAGCGCGGCCAGCGCCCGGTAGGGATCGCGGCGGCCGGCCTCCTCCTCGGCGGCCAGCAGCCGCTCGAGGTCCTCGGGCGGGTCCTCGTCGCCCCAGTGGTCGGTGAACAGCCGCACGCCGTACCAGGCCACGGGTTGCGCGCCCGCCGCGGCCAGGGCCGACCTGACGGCGCCGGGCTCGTCCGCTCTCGCGCGCCTGACGCCGAGCCGGTTCGTGTAGTGAGTGGCCTCGAACCCGTCCAGCGCGCCCTGCCAGTCGCTCTGCATGCCCGCGCGCATGGCAATGCCGGCCCGGTTTCGCGTGAGCAGCGAGATCACCGCGCCCTCGCGTGCGGCGCCGACGAGCGCGCCGATCAGCGGCGGCAGCGCGGGCAGATACATGGCCACCCCGTGGCAGCACACGAGCTCATACCCGCGGCGGTGCACCGCTCCCAGCCCGAGCGCGTCCCCGCGCTCGAAGCGCAGCCGCGCCCGTACCTCCTCGGGCTCGCTCCCGGCCGCCCGCGCGGCCGCGGACAGCATCTCACGCGAGCTGTCGACGCCTGTGACCGCGTGCCCGAGCCGGGCCAGCGCGATCGCCTGCGTGCCCTGCCCGCACCCGACGTCGAGTACGCGGAGCGGGGCCCGGGCGGGCAGGTGCGCCGCGAGCTGGCGGGCGACCAGCGCCTGGCGCACGACCTCGCGCACGCGGCCGAGGCCGGCGAGCCAGCGATCCTGCCCGGGTGAGAAGGCCCCTGGGTCCGCCACGGAACCCAGAGTGCCAGGCTAGACCGCGCCGGGATGCCTGGGCAGGCGCCTGACCGCGTGCAGGCGGCGGTAGGCGTCATAGACGAGCACCTCGCCGCCCGCCTCCCGGCCCAGCCTCATGGCCAGCTCCTCGGCCTCTCGGAAGCTGCCGCAGCGCGCCCGGACGCAGCCCCCGTCCTCGATGCGCCACTGGCCCCGCGCGCCGGGAACCACGCGCAGCTCACGGCGCGTGCGCGTGCCCACCGTCACGGCCGGGCGCCCCCTGCCGGCCCGCTCGTGCGCGCCGCGCGGATCAGCGGCCGGGCTCTAGCGCCGCCGACGGCGCGCGCGAACACGGCTCGGGCCCGCTCGACGGCTCGCGGATCGAGGCCGCCCGCGAGCCGGCGGCGCGGCGCGCCCGGCGTCCTGTCCACGGCCCGCGAGAGCACGCGGGCAAGGCGCTCCAGATCGCGGTCGATCATCGCGCTAGCGCCTCCTCGACCGCGGGCGTGCGGCGCGCCGGGCTGTGACGGTAGGACCATGCGAACAGCCACAGCGCCGCGCGCTCGTCGTCGCTCAGCCCTGGCGGACTGTCGATCAGCTCGGTCTCGATCTCGTCGAGATCGCAACCGCTATCCAACCGCAGCATGATTTGCTCGCGGCACCAATCGAGCATCGGCCCTCCTTCGAGAGCGATTTGCCGACGGGCGCGCCGAGAGCTCGCACCCGCTCGGAACTATCCGGTTTAGCACCATGCGTGCGAGGGCGCAAGGGGTGCGCTGGCGTTGCGTTACTTTCGCACGCCGGGCGCGCAGAGTTGGGCTAACGCTCCACGATCGAGCGTGTCAGCGCGATCATGGTGACAAACGTGCGATAGAGCGTGAGCGGCCGCTCGTCGGTAACCGCGACGGTGCGTGCGGCCGTCCGCTCCACGCCCCGGATCCAGCTCGCCATCTCCGCCATGTCGGCCGTCAGGAACGTGACCTCGAGCGTGGCCGGCAGCTCGATCG
>Ga0070739_10002768_pt1 | contig 22777 bp, 22 predicted proteins | sample Coa_R1_7_FD_66445 | JGI IMG/M metagenome (GOLD analysis project Ga0070739, IMG submission 66445) | Surface soil microbial communities from Centralia Pennsylvania, which are recovering from an underground coalmine fire - Coalmine... | ecosystem: Environmental > Terrestrial > Soil > Unclassified ... | reverse complement strand
TCGACCGCCACGTACAACCAGGTCACGAAGGTGTCGGGATCCATAGGGAGGCTCCTTTGGGAGGTGTTCACCTCCTTCTTGGACCATCGACACCTTCGTCTTCAATTCACACCAAGCGTTAAAGCCCTCTACTACCGGAACCGGTGCAGGCCCTATCTCCGATCTTCTCGTCGCGCAATGGATCGCCGCGCAGGTGGCGGGAGCCGTGCCCATCCGGTTTCGGGAGCTGCCGCGCCCGTTTGTGGAGGCGCAGACGCTGGAGGTCAGCTACAGCGGTATCGACGCCTATCAGGCGTGCCCGCGGCGTTTCTTCTACGGGCATGTGCTGCACGTGCAGGATCCCTCGCGTGGCGCGAATACGACGCTGGGCAACAAGGTGCACGCGGCGCTGCTGGCGCTGAACCGGCAATGGATGGAGGAGGGCGAGCCGCCGCGAGATGATGCCGTGCAGGCGGTCTGGCGGGAGGTGTGGCCGATCGATCGGGCGACGATCGAGGCGGCGCTGGCCGATCCGGAGACGCGGGTGCGGTGGGAGCCGGGGTTTGTGTTCCCGCGGCAGGTGGTCCAGGGCTGGCAGCGGGGTGCCGGGCAGCTGCGTCGCTACTTCGCGTGGGAACGCCTGCGCTGGACGGGGATGCACCACCGGCCGGTGGCGCTGGAGCAGCCTTTCCAGTTCGAGCTGAACGGTCACGTCATCGTGGGGCGGATCGACTGCGTGCTGCAGACCGGCGGCGGCGACGTCGTGATCGACTACAAGACCGGCAAACCGAAGAACGGCCGTAAGCCGGAGAAATCTCTCCAGCTGGCCATTTACGAAGAGGCCTGGCGGCTGCAATCCGGCGCCAACCCGGCCGTCGCTTACTACCACCTGGCCGCCGACGACGATCAGCCTGGACAGCCGCTGGATCCGTGGCGGGCGGACAAGCAGGCGCGGCAGACTCGGTACACCGTCGAGATGCGCGACACGCTCTGGGCGGAGATCGTCGGGGCGCTGGATCGCATCACGGCCAACGACTTTGCCGCCGCTCCCAAGGAGGGCAGGTCCACCTGCGACGCGTGCGCCTACCGGCTGTGGTGCGAGGAGAGCCTGGCGTGAGTGCCCGAGAACCGAACGCCGAGCAGGCACGCGTCGTCGCGCACGGCACGGGCCCGGTGCGAATCATGGCCGGGGCCGGCACCGGCAAGACGTTCACCATCACCGAGCGCGTCACCCGCCTGATCCGCGACGGCCTGGCGCGTCCCGATCAGATTTTGGCCCTCACCTTCACCAACAAAGCGGCGGCGGAGATGGGGGAGCGCATCACGGCGGCCTGCCTGGAGATCGGCGTGGCGCCGGATGCCGAACCGGTGACGGTCCTCACCTACCACAGCTTCGGGGGCTCGGTGCTGCGCGAGTGGGGCGGACTGATCGGGATTCCGCCCGCGCCGGAGATCCTGGCAGAGGCCGGCCGCTGGCTGCTGCTCTGGGATTGCCTGCCTCGCGTGGATTTTCGCTCCGTCGATCTCCTCAATCTGCGCGGTGAGTACGGCAGCCCGATGAAGAAGATCCTGGAGCTGAGCAACCGGCTGAAGGATGAGCTGGCAACGCCGGAGGATCTCCTGACGTATCTGGACGGCCCGGCGGACGGGCTGCTGGATGCGGAGAAACGGGCGGCGCTGGCCGATTACGCCCGCGCCTTGCTGATCTACGAGGAGACCAAGGCGCGGCGCGGACAGATCGACTTCGGCGATCAGATCGCGCTGGCGGTGCGGGCGCTGGGACTGGCCGAGGTCCGCGCCGGCTACCGCGATCGCTATCGCTACGTGCTGGTGGATGAGTATCAGGACACCAACTACGCGCAGAGCGTCCTCGTGCAGCGGCTGGTCCAGGATTTTGCGGACCAGAACGTCTGCGTGGTGGGCGACATCCGTCAGGCGATCTACCGCTTCCGCGGGGCGGCGCCGGATAACATCGTGCGCTTCGAGCACGACTTCCCCGCGACGTGCTCCTACACCCTGCGCGCCAACTATCGCTCGACGGGAACCATCCTGGCGGCGGCCAATACCCTGTGGGACGAGCCGGGATCCGACCTGGTGAGCGCGGAGGGACGGACCGGAGACCCGGTCGTGGCGGTCTGCTGCGAGGACGCGGAGAGTGAGTGGGAGTGGATCGCGCGGCAGATGCGCGCCCAGCACGAGGGGGGCGTGCCCTGGCGCGGGATGGCCGTGCTGGTGCGGAAGAGCGAGATCAAGCGGCAGGTCTGGGCGGGGCTCACGCGCCGCGGCATCCCGGCCCTGATGTCCGGCGGGACCGATCTCTTCCGCACGCCGGAGGTGCGCGAGCTGCTCTCCTATCTGCGCGCTCTGGCCCGTCCCAGCGACAGCATCTCCCTGGCCCACATTGCCTCCTCCGATTCTTTCGGCCTGGATGAGGCGGCGTTGTACGCGATCATCGGTCCGTTGCCGCGCGAGCGGTCACTCTTCTCACTGCTGGTCGAGCGCGCGGCCGATCCCGCCGCGCCACCCGATCTGCGCCTCTTCCTCGCCACCTTCCAGCGACTGCTGGCCGATGCCGCCACCCTGACGCCAGCGCGCGTAGTCGAGCGCATCATCGGCCTGCGCCGCGGGGCCTATACCGATCTGCAGCGCGCCAACGTCTACCGCTTCCACACCCTGGCGGAGCGCTTCTGCGCCGACCGCGCCAATCGCCCGGCGATCGGCTCCTTCGTGGCGTACCTCAATCTGCTGCTGGCAGCGCCTCCCGATGAGGAAGAGGCGGTGGACGTCACGGCGGAGGATGCCGTGCAGGTGATGACGGTGCACGCGGCGAAGGGGCTGGAATGGCCCGTGGTCTTCGTGGCGGGCGTCTCGAAGTCGGACTTCATCATGTCGAACAACAGCGATGCGCTGCCTCTGCCGCTGCGCCATCCGGCGGTGGGCATGCCGAAGGCCGAGAACTTCCCCGACCACAGGAAGTACCTCAGGGCTCTGGATGAGTGGGGCAAGCAGGAGCACGACCTGGAAGAGCGGCGCATCCTGTACGTCGCTCTCACCCGCGCCCAGGATGCCCTCTACCTCTCCTGGCACCGGCTGCCTCTCTGGTACGGCAAGGAGCGCGCCCCGCTCCCGGCCTTGAAGGGAGCGCTGGAGACGGCACGGCGCGAGGAGTTCACGCACGAGGACTGGCAGGAGGAGACGCCGGGCGACGCCTCCCTGCTGGAGAGGGCCCGGGAGTTCGCGCGGCAGCAGGCGAAGGTCTGGGCCGGCCGGCAACTGGACGAGATGGATGGCGAGCTGGCGGAGCGGATCGCCGAGAGCTGGCGCGCCTATGTGTCGGAGGAGGAGCTGCCGGTCAGCAGCGAGTTCCTGCACCAGGAGCTGGTCCGGTGGCGGATGACGCGGCTGCAGGCGGATGCCCTGCTGACTCGCTGCCTGCACCCGGCATCGCGCCCCGCCGACGCCGATTCGCGCCCCATCGTCGAGGCGCCCAGCACGCTGAGCTACTCGATGATCGCTACCTACCAGGCATGCAGCCGCAAGGCGTACCTGCGCTTCCTCATCGGCTTCCCCGGCGAGCCCCAGCCGGGCGCCACCGGAGCCGGCACCGCCTTTCACGCGGCGGTGGAGGAGGCGGCGGTGGCTCGTGCCGGCGGAGACGGCGTGGATCTAGCCGGTCTGCGGGAAGCTTACCGCGCGGCGGCCGCCGAGGCGTACGGGAAGGAGAGCTACCAACTCTCGGTGTCGGACGAGGCAATGCTGCGCGCCTACTGGGACGGGCCGGACCGCGAGGCGGAGCCGCTGGCAGTGGAGGAGGAGTTCTACTGGCGCGTCGGCCCCGGTTACCTACACGGCTTCATTGATCGCATCCAGCGCTGCCCCGACGGCACCATCGAGTTGGTCGACTTCAAAACCAGCCGACAGGCGCTGTGTGCAGATGAGGCGCGCCAGAATCTGCAGCTGCTGATCTACGCCCTCGCCGCGCGCGAGGTGCTGGGCATCCGGCTGGACCGCTTGACTCTCGTCTACCCACGTCTACACCGGCGCGTCTCTGTTTCCTTCGGCGAGGAGGAGTTGGACGCCGCCCGGCGTGAGATCGTTCTCCTGATGGAGAGGGCCCGGACCGCGAGCTGGGATGAGGTGAATACCTCACACTGCCCTCACTGCGAGTACCGTCTCATCTGCCCGGCGGCTCGCTAACCATCGAGCCCACTGCCGCCGGCTCACCCGTCTGATCCGTCATCGCTCGCTCCCCCGGCAACACCGGGTAGGCGCAGCGGCTTGTCCCTGCACGTCTCCCATGGCGGCTCGGACCGCTCTCCGTCTGCACCTCAATCCTTATGCCCTGCAGACCACGCTACCATCAATAGCGGAGGAGAGACCCCATGCGCAGACACACAACCCTCAACATCAATGTCGATCTCCTCGACCTGGCGCAGCGCGAGCTCGGGACAAAGGAGAAAACGGAGACCATCCATCGTGCCCTGGAGGAGGCCATCAACCTCCGGCGCCGGCAGCGCCTGGCCGAACGCCCCCTTCCCGATTTGACTCCCGCGAGGCTGCACGAGATCCGGCGCGATCACACGGTCACCCCGCGTCAATGACCCAAAGCATTGCCTCAGGGAAAAGGTAGGTACTCCTTCATAGACACAACCTTGACTCGTCGGTCAACCGGCTTCAAGCGCTTCCACCTGGCGTCGTTTGTCAGGATGTGGCCAACCTGGGCGGCAAGGCCGGTGCCGATCGTGAGCGCATCCGGCGGAGCGAACCGGTAGGCGGCTCGGAGAGCTGCCGCTTCCTGCGCAACTTGAAGACCCACCGGCATCAGGTGCAGGTGCGGAAAGTACCGGAGGAAATCGAGAACCGACTGAGACTCCGAAGGCACGGTCCGGAGAGGGCGCACCAGGATCTCCATGACGGACACCATGGACACGACCGCCTCGTTTCGGCCGCGTTCGACCCACACGTCGACGACGTGCTTTGCCATGGGAGAAATTGGCTCGTCCCCGCTCAGGTAGGCAATGAGCATTGATGCGTCGAGGAGTATACGATCGCCGCGCGGGACGGCACGTTCGAGAGCCTCCTGACTCAATCGCCCCAGGCCTCGCGCTCGCCCAGCAGGTAGGCCTGGACTTCCTCCGGACTACCGTAAACGCCCGCCAGGGTCCCAGCATAACTGTGGCGTAGGCGGCGCAACCGGATCTCCCCCTCACGAAGCTCGAGGACGAGTCGGTCACCGGGCTCTAGGCCGGCGGCCCGGGCTAGGGTGGCGGGGATAGTGATCTGATTCTTCGCCCTCAGTTCGACCACTACTCCCTCCGTCCATGTTTGATGGACCATGTCTACTTCAGGCAGCCGCGTCTCACTTACCACGAGAATCTCCTCCTCGAGACCACTTATCCTACTCCAAGAGCCAGAGTATCACATAATGTTGTTCGTAGGAGGCAACACGAGGTCTACCCGCTTCCTCTTTTGGGTTGATGGAACCGGTCGGACCTGGTTGCACTCTAGGAACTCTGCCTTGTCCCCTCCCACACCTTCACGTCGGCATAGAACCGATACCAGAATGCCTGCAACACGTGATAGATCAGCCCCTCCGTACCGTCGCGATACCCGCCTCGAATGACGTAGCGGTACAGGAAATAGGCCAACGCTCGCAGGAAGAGCGGAGAGCGCGCGTAGACGCTCCCCTTCAGCCGGCGCTTGTACCGGAGCGAGCTATCGCCGGCCGGTAAACCTGAAGTATCGATGCGGCCCGACACCGCGTGTCTCTCCAGCACACGCGCCTCGCGGGCGGCGTAGCGGATGTGCTTTCGCGTCCAGAAGTCGAGATCCTTCAGGTTCCAGTCGGCGAAGTCGTGCTCCAGGCGTTGCGCCTCGCCGTCGAGCAGCACGATGTGCTCGTCCATCTCCAGCTCCTCGGCCCGCCCATGGCCATACCGAAAGAGGCGGAGCAGCCACATGGGGTAGATGCCGCCGTGACGGATCCAGCGGCCCTGAAAGACCATGCGGCGCTTCATGGCAAGGCCGGTGACGTGCTCCGGCACGGTTGGGAGGACGCGCGCGATCTCGTCGCGCAGTGGGGGGAGCAGGACCTCGTCGGCGTCGAGGCGGAGGACCCATTCGGCATCGCATGGCAGCGTGTCGAGCGCCCAGTTGAACTGCTCCGCCTGGTTGGTGAAAGGGTGAATGGCGACGTGGTCCGTGAACCGGCGCGCAATGTCGAGGGTGCGGTCGCAGCTGCCGGAATCGACGACGTAGATGGCGGAGGCGAGGTCGCCCACACTCTCCAGACAGCGAGCAAGGTGCGGCTCCTCGTCGTGGGTGAGAACGATGAGAGCGAGGTCAGGGCGGCCGCGTTCCTCGCTGGTTTCGCGCTCAGTGGCTCCGGGATTCGAGGCAGGAATCAAGAACCGACCACGCTCTCGTAGGCCTGCAGTAACTCTGTCGCCACGACCGGGATCGCATACCGGGACCCGGCCAGGGAGCGGGCGTTGGCAGCGAGTCGCGCCGTGAGGTTCGGATCCTCGATCACCCGGTTCAGCGCACGCGCAATGGCCGAGGCGTCGGGCCGAACAACCAGTCCGGCGAGAGCCGCTGCGACGTCGGGCGCAATGCCGACGCGGTCCGTTATGACAACCGGAACACCGGCCGCCATCGCCTCCACCGGAGCGATGCCGAAGTTCTCGCCGTATGACGGGAGGACGAAGGCGGCCGCGTGAGCGAGCAGAGCCTGCTTCTGGTCTCCGTCCACGTGCCCCACGAAGACAACATCGCCGTCCAGGCCCCGCCGGCCCACCTCGTCACGCACCTCGCGTGCGAGCACGGGATCGCCGCTACCGGCGATCACGAGCAGAACCTGCGGGTGCCGGACATGGACGTCGGCGAACGCGGGAATCAGCAGATCCAGTCCTTTCTTGCGATCGAGGCGCGACAGATAGAGCAGGAAGGGCCGGGAAGCAGCCAGGGGAACGAGTCCGGCGACATGGTCGCGGCTCGGGGGATGGGCGAAGGCGCCGGCATCTATAGGAACGGGAATAACCACGGGCCGGGTGGAGATGCCGAGCATCTCCGCTTCGCGCTGCTCCTGGCCACTGGTGTAGTGCATGGCCGCCGCCTGCCGCACGATGCGCGACTCCAGCACGCCGTACGACAGGCGCTTCAGTAGCGGACGCCGCTGTTCGACGCTCCACCGGCTGAGGGTTCCCAGCGGGCGCACGATGTACGGCACGCCGCTCCGATACGCGGCCAGAGAGGCGGGAAGCGCCGCGTACGAGAAGAGGGCGTGGATATGCACGAGATCGTAGCCGCGCACGTGGCGCGCCAGCCAGGCGGTAAGTGACCAGGACGAGGTGTAGAAGCTCGTAGTGCGAGCGAAGTACCGATACGTCACGCGGCCATCCGTGACCGCGCAGCCGAGGGGCAGATTCCTCCGTCCCGCCGGCCCGTCATCGTCGGTCGTCACAACATCGACCGACACCCCGAGATCCGCGAGACCGTTGGCCATCAGAGGCAGGGCGAAGCTTGGTCCGCCGCGCAACGGACTGAGCGACGGAATCACATGCAGCACCCTCACGCCGCCGTCCCCAGAACCATGGAGAACATCGTCCGAATCCGATGTTCGTAGGTGTGCTCCGCGTGGGCCCGACGGCAGCCGGCCTCGGCGATCCGGCGTCTCGCATCGGGATGGGCCAGGTAGAAGTCGACCTTCTCCTTGAGCTCCTCCCGGCTCTCGTACGTGACAATCTCATGGTCCGGGTCGAAGAGGTCGGCGAGGACGGGACGCCAGTCCGCGATCTGAAAAGCGCCACAGCCGGCGGCTTCGAAGGTACGGGCGTTGGTACCGGCGAACTCTTTCTCTGTATGTGTGTTGAGCACGATCTTGGCGGCCCGAAAGGCTCTCGCCTTCTCCTCTTCGGCGATGAATCGGTCCACATAGCGCGATCGCACCGGCAGGCTCATCCAACCCGGCAGGTTCGTGCCCCAGATCTTCATGTCGTACCCCGCGAACGGCTCGAGTTGCAGCGCCCGGTAGTAATACAGGGAGCCGGCGGTGGTGAGATCGCAGCCATAGGTCGCAACGTCACGAGGCGTGAGGTCGACGGGACGATGCCACCGCGAATTGCACGCTTCCGGCAGATAGTGGGCATTGATGCCGAGCCGCGAGCGAAACATCGCCACCGAGTGCGGATCTTTGAAGTAGAGAACGTCGTAGCCGGCCGCCAGGGGGAACTCTCGGACCAGATGCGCCGTCGGATCAGGGTAGAGAAAGATCAAGGGAACACGCGGCCGCAAGCCGGACCGTGCTTCGGCGACGGCGTCGGGGTGCCAGCCGGCGTAGGTGTTCAGCACCACGTCCGGTGTGCTCGCCAGCACGGCTCGCGTCACGCGCCGGTCGCGTAGCTCGTGGAACTTTGGATGCAGCTCCGCCAGGCGGTGCACGCGGCGGATGCGGTCGCGCACGAACGCCACGCCGGCGACGCGATCTTCGTCGATCTCCTGCACCGTGTACCCCATGTGCTGCAGGGTCACGGAGAAGTTCCGCGCGAGGCTGTCCGGGAACTGTTTGCCGATGACGGTGACCCGCATCAGGCGTCGGCCCTTCGCGGATAACGGCTGCGCCCTCGGTGCCGGAACGACAGCGTCACACCGCGCAGGTAGAACTGGATGACGGCGTACAGGAGTGAGACAAGAACGGCGGCACGCAGCGCGAGAAGAAAGGATTGTGCCGCGTCCAGCTCCAGCTGGATCACGGACGACAGAACGTAGGCGAGGACAATCCAGGCGTACACGGAGCGACTTGTCGCGGCCAGGCGCACGATCAGCCCGAACAGCGCGCCGTACAGCAGCATGCCGGCCACGACGCCGATCGTCCCGCCCTCCGCATAGAACTGCCCAATCGGCGTGAGGGCGTGATCGACCACGGGAATGCCCAGCAGCCGGCTGTCAATGACCTGCGGATCGCCGAGGACCGGCTTGTCCGGCCACGCCACGCGCGGCACGACGCCCGGCAGGGCAGCCGTGACGCCGGCGCCGTACAGATACTGCCCGTCCGAGGTCGCGTCAATGAGCTGACCGAGGTAGAAAGTGCCGCTGGACGCCCGCGCCGCGACGTCGGCCGAGACCCCGCCGGACGCGCCCTCCAACCCCTGTAGACCGGCAGGGAGCGTGTTTACCAGCGAGTAGCCGAGTTGGTTGCCGGCGCTGGAGTAGGCGGGCGCGGCGGCGATGCGAATACCCTGGATGAGGGCGGCGACGGACAGGAGGGTGCCGAGCACCACCGCGGCCCGCGGCAGGGAGATGCGCGGGGAGCGCCCCAAACCTGCCGCCATTACGGTGAAAAGCAGCGCCATGGCCGCCGGCCGCGTCTCCGAGGCGAGGACATAGGTGACCGTCGTCACCGCTCCCAACATCCACAGGCCGTACTTCAGGAACCGGCCGGCGCGCCCCTCCACCGAGGCTGCCAGCAATCCCGCGATCAAGATCGTCGGAAGAGGCACTCCCTCCGCGAACGAGATCAGGGAATCCGTGGAGGAGGTGCCGAGCATCATGCCATTGCCGTGGGTGTAGAAGTAGCCGTGCGCGTTGCGCCACACCATGTCGTAGGCGAAGACGACGAGGCTCACGGCGACGACGGCGGCCAGCGCCCCCACCTGATGCCTCCTCAGGGAGGGCAAGGACTGCCGCTCTTCGGTCGCGGCGCCGGTTGATCTCGTGGTGTACCACATCCCGCCGCAAAAGGAGACGTATCCGAGGGCATAGAGCGTTCCGATCTCCCCGAGGTGATCCTGTGAGACTCCCCTCATCCAGAGGTCGGCCAGGTACGGGAGCGGGAAATACAGGGCGTAGAACAGGCTGAAGATGGGCAGCGGCCGGAGCGGACTCAGCACAATGCCCCAGCCGGGTTGGTAGCAGGCGACGATGCACGCGCCGAGGACGGCCGCAGCAGGTTGCATGGCCAGCAGGGTGTCGAGGTCGCCGGGACCGCCCGCCACGACATCCAGGGATAGGAGGACGACGGCCACGCCCAGATAGGCAACCACCAGGCGCAATCCCCAGGTCACGCCCGCCGAGTGAGCGGTGACGACCGTCCGGCGATGACTCTCGTGCAGCCTCATGTGATGCCACCGGTCAACTGGGGCTGTGCCAGGGCGCTCGTTGCCGGCTCGTCAGTCTCCTCACGACATAGGGTGTGAAGAAGTCTCGACGCGCCGCCGGCCAGAATGGCGCACCAGAGCAGCATGGCGATGAACGTCGTCACGGCAGCGGTGATGAGGCCGAAGTGAGGGATGCCGAGAATGTTTAAGGTCAGGTTGGCAGCGGCCCCCACGCTCCCCGCGGCCAGCACCGTCAGCGGGCGTTTCGCGGCCAGGAACACGGGGATCAGCGAGTTGCCCACCACGTAAAGACCGTACGCGGCGACCAGCACGAGAACGATGGGCAGGCCGATGTTGTACTGCGGGCTCAGTAGCCATCCCGACAGCAGCCGATAGCCGGCCCAGGCGGCACCGACGAAGAGGAAGGATATGCCAAGGCCGGCCGCGCAGCGCACCATGATGACCTGCCGTACCGTGCGCCAGCTCTCCCGGGCCGCGTGCTGATAGATGATGGGCCGCGTGAGAACTTCCAACCAGCCGTTGAGAACCAGGAACGGCGTGGTCCATAGTCCATAGTTGGCCGCATACGCCCCCACGTCGTGCACCGTCAGGAAGTGCCCGATGACATATCGATCCGAGGTCGTCATGACCCAGCCCACCGCGTAGCCGGCCGGGAGACTCCAGCCAAAGGAGAGCACGCGGTGGCGAAGGGTCGTGAAGCGCCGGGCCCCGCTGTCCGGCGCCGCGACCGGTGCGTCCGCGATGGGAGGCGCCCGAAATAGGACAAGCACGAGTACCAGGGCCAGTGACTGAGCCAGGATGACCGATACCGTAGCCTCCATTGAAGCGACGAGCAGCGCCGCCAGGAACACCGGCACGCCGATCTTCTGCACGACACCGATCATGGCGAGCCGGCGCTGCAGGCGGTGCGCTTCGGTGTACGTCGAGAGAGCATTGACGTAGGTCTGCGCGCTCAGGAGCAGCGCCACCGGCACGGCAACCCGCCAGTACATTGGCTCACCGAGGTGGGCGAGGACCGCCGCCACCACCAGATACGCGAGTATGGTCGTCAGCGCGGCCAGACCGCACAACCAGCGGAAGGTACGGACAAACCAGCCGGCCAGTCCCAGCTCACGGTAATCAAAGTAGATGCGATTGAGCACCGCCATGAAGGGGCCGATCAGCAGGCCATTGAGAAGAAAGGCAACGCCGAGCGCCAGTACCGCCGCGCCATACGCATCGGGCGACACCAGCCGGGTAATCAGCCGAATCGCGGCCAATCCGGCAACCAGCGAGACTACACTGCCGGTCAGCGACCACAGCCCGTCGCTCGCCAGCTTGCCGGATATCCGCATCCCGGCCACCGTCACGGGATCACCCGCGCTCTGATCCGCAGCATGTTCCGTCTTGCTCTGTGGTGCCGGTCCTGCAGCCGGTGCACCCACCGGGACCGAGCGTGAAAGGATGCCGGCCCCTTGATCCGTTCGTGAATCTCGAGGTAACCCAAGAGGCGCTGCAGGTCCTGGCACTGCATCGCCTCGCTGAAGTCGCTCAAGACCAGCGCCTGGCCGCGGCGACCCAACTCGTCCCCCAGCGCGGGGTCATCTATCAGCCGAATGGCGGCCGTGTACCGCTCTTGCGCGGTATGCACGCGCAGTCCCGTCCCCTCCGGGTTCGCGTATTTGTAGACCATGTCGTTGCCCGATATCACGGGTCTCCCCATGGCATGGGCATCGAGACACGCCAGTGACGCGGTCTCGTTTCCGAGGCTCACCAACACAACGCGAGCGGCGGACATCTCGGCGAGCGCGGCACGGAGCGGCAGGTTCCGCACCGCGACACGGTCCGCCGGCAGGTCGAGTCCCGCCGTCAAGTACGGAGGCAGCGCGGTGTTCGAGCCGTGGCTGGGCACGCAGAGAGTCCATCGATAGTCCGGCCGGTCTCGCAGCACCACCGCCATCGTCTCGGCCCAGTCCCGCAGGCCCTTCTTGTCCCATGCCCCCACCCAGACGATCTGATTCCCAACCGGACGGCGTTCGACACGGCCGTGGATCGACTCCCAGGGAACCGCATTGCGCAGCAACATGAATTTGTGCCGGAGCCCCGGGAACCGTGTCGTGTAGTCGGCGAACTGGCCGGGACCGACCAACGCATGGACGTCGATATACCGGGAGATGGAGAAAGCGGCACGGTCGGATCGAGGGTCGACGTTGTGGCCAACGTGCACCAGCTTTGCTTGCGGATAGCGTGTTCTCAGCGCCGGTGCCGCGGCGAAGCCTCCCTCCAGCAGAATGACATCCGGAACGCGCACTGTCCCCCGATCCATGAGGCGTTCCTGCGCGGCTCGGTCCGGCGCACCCACAAATTCGACGTCGTGTTCGAGGACATCGACATCACTCGCCCCCAGGACCTGCACGTCGTGGCCCATGTGCCGGAGATGCTGTATATGCCAGAGCATCTGCGTCTCGGTCCCTCCCATGCCGTGCAACTCGACCGTCGAGAACGTCACCGGAAAGGGATAGATCGGCTCCCAGGCTCTCCACACCAGGACATTCACGAGCGGACACCCGCTTCTGGCAAGGCGGTGTAACCGTCATGACCGTGCCCCTGAGGACCGGTGGGCCGGCACACGGAAGCGCCGTCGAGCGCCCACAGCAACTGCTGAGACATGCGCTCCAGGGAGAAGCACGGGACGGTGCGATCGCGACCGAAAGCGCCAAGTCGTGTCCTCAACTCCTCGTCGGCGGCCAGGCGGATGATCGCGGCGGCGACGGCATCCGGATCGGGCCGGTTGACGAGCAACCCATTGGCTTCATGCACGACCACGTCGGCGACGCCACCCGCATGCACGCCGATAACAGGTTTCCCGCGCGCCATCGCCTCGAGATAGACAATGCCGAGCCCTTCGCGCGTGCTCGGCAGAACGAAAACGTCGCACGCGTCGTAGAGGCGATCGAGTTCGTCATCGCAGACGTTGCCCGCGAAGTGCACTTGGCGGGCGACTCCGAGCGTGTGGGACAGCGCACGGAGCCGAGGCATGTCATCTCCATCCCCTACGATCGAGTACCTGAGGCCCGGTTCTGCCTGGCCGGCCCGCGCCATGGCTCGAATGGTGACGTCGATGCCCTTGTATGAGTCGCCGGAATCGAGACGGGCCACGCTTAGCAGACGAACGTGTCGGTCGTCGCCACGCGTGCGTCGGGACTCCGATCCAGCCCGCGCGTCAAAGCCATAGAAGAGAAGGTAGAGCTTGGCGCGTTTGACGCCCTGGACTCTCCGCAGCAGATCGGCAGTGGACTGACTCACCGCGAAGACTCCGTGGCAAAGCTCGATGCCGGCCAGAACCAGCGGCGACAGGCGCTTCTCGACTTCCTTGCCGTGCGCCACGGCATATAGCCGCGTCCGGGGCGAGACCGCACGCAGGGTGAGCGCCAGAGGCGCGAAGTGGATGTGCCCGAGCACGATCACGTCGGGTCTCTCGGCCCGGGCCAGGGTGATCGCGTGGCGAACAAGGGCGCGCTGTCTGCGCTCAAACCCCCGGATCGGATGAGCTCCGGTCCCGTCATTCAGGCTCAGAACCCGAACTTGCCCGTCTTCACCCACGACCTGATGCGCTGCCCGAATCAGTTGCCGGTTGTAGCGTTGAATGCCGCCGTAGGAGGACACATCCCCGAACACCAGATGAATGGACCGCGTCACGGCAGGCTCACACCATGAGCGCTCAGCCAGCGACCCAGGACTGCCGGCGTCCAGAGCGCAGACCAGTGGATTCGCCCGGCATCAAAATCGCGCCGGATGGACGCCGCGTCACCTCCCGCGGTCAGAGCGAACTCGTCGAGAGCGATGCGCGTCCATTCGCTGAGTGGACCTCGTAGCCACTCCGCAAAAGGGAAGGAGAAGCCGCGCTTCGGATGGTGCTGCGTCCCGATCGGGAAATAGATTTCTCGCGCGCCGAGGATCACGCTCTTCCGCCCATCCGACAGCAGCCGGCGCGCCCGCGCTGCCAACGTAACCACGTCGTTATCCAGAAACGGCACCCGCACTTCCAGGGAGTGAGCCATGCTCATTGCGTCGGTGTCTCGCAGCAGCTGGTTGTGCATGTAGAGGCGCGACTCCCACATCGAGGTCCGCTCGGCGGAGTCCAGGCCGTCGACTCCGAACGAGGCGACATAGTTCGCGAAATCGAAAGATGTATACCGCGGCGCTACCCGCTGCTGCTGTCCTGGCGAGATCACGCCTCGAACCGCCGCGTAGGCTCTCTCCGATGTCGCCGCGCCAGCGCTCCAGGACATCAGCTTTCGCGCGCGGTAGGGGAGCCGGGAGCGTCGCGCTAGAAGCGGCAGAAGTCGGCCATGGCCAGGCAGACGCGACAACGTGCGCTGCACCGACTGTACCCTCGGAACGAGACGGAAGCTTGGATAGCCGCCGAACAACTCATCGGCGCCGAGGCCGGAGAGAGCGACTGTCAAACCGGCCTCGCGCGCCGCTTTCGAGACAAAGTAACTGTTGACCGCATCCGCGCTTGGCTGGTCCATGGCCATGATGATGCTGTCCAGCCCGGCGGCGACATCGATCGCCCCGACCCGTGTCTCCACGTGCTGCAGACCAAAGCGCTGTGCGGCCGATCGCGCCGACGAGCTCTCGTCGTAGCCGGCTTCATCGAAGACGATGGAAACGGCGCGCAGGTCCTCGCCGCCGGATGCTCGCATCAGGGCGGCGATGGTGGTCGAATCGAGTCCCCCGCTCAGGAAGAGGCCAAGCGGAGCGTCACTGAACATGTGCCGTCCGACGGCGGCTTTCAGGCCGTTCCGGACGGACTCGACCATCTCCTCGGCCGGCAGGGGTGGGGCGGACCGTAACTCCTCGGCATGGTCCCAATAGCGGTGGAAGGCGAGCCGGCCGGCTCGCCACTCACAATAGTGGGCGGGCGGCAATGAGGAGACACCCCGGACAGCGGTACGATCATCCGGCACCGATCCGAACGTCAGGTATCCACTTAGCGCAGTCGTGTCAGCGACCCGGCAGATCAAACCGGACGCCAGAATCGCGCGGATCTCCGAGCCGAAGAGAATCGTGTTGCCCGCCAGCGCGTAGTAGAGAGGTTTGATGCCCATGCGGTCGCGTGCCAGCAAAAGGGCACGGTGCTCGGCATCCCAGAGGGCGAAGGCGAACATACCGTTGAAGCGCGTCACCGCCCGAGGACCCCACTCCACCAGCGACCGGAGAACGACTTCGGTGTCGGTATCAGAGCGGAAACGGTGACCGCGGGACTCCAGCTCACGGCGCAGCTCAGGAAAGTTGTACACCTCGCCGTTGTAGGTCAGATGGAAGCGCCCGTCCTCGGTCGCCATCGGCATGCGGCCGGCCGGACTGAGGTCGAGAACGGCCAGGCGTCGGTTGCCGAGGACGCACCTATGATCAGGAGCGACATAGAGCCCGCTGTCATCCGGACCACGGTGCCGGAGTGCGTCGCACATGAGCTCCACCGGTCCGGGAACGGCCGGTTCGTCCACCGCGGCCATGCCGCAGATCCCGCACACGGTTTAGCGGGTCACCGGCTCTTCAGTGTTGATCGCCCTCGCCGGCGCCGGCCGCTCCGCGACGTCGCGGTTATCAGGATAACCGTCGTGGTGCCGATAACAGTACGAGTAGTAGCCCGGAGCATGCTTGTCCACGCGATTGATGACCGTCCCCAGGATGCGTCCCCCAACCGCCTCGACGACTGCCCGCGCGCGGACCAGATCACGGCGCGCGCTGCGGTGCGGATCGACGACCAGGACGACGGCGTCGGCAACGGTGGCCAGGAGCGCGGCGTCAGTGACGGTCAGCAGTGGGGGCGCATCAATGACCACCACGTCGGACTCCTCTCTCAGATGCCGCACCAGCGCATCCATTCGGGGCGACCCCAATAAGTCCGCGGGGCGTGGCGCCGCGGAGCCGGACGCCAGGAACTGCAAGGACGGCTCGCGTGTCGCTCGCAGTCCGTGACCGTTCAGTGGGGTCTCGCCGGTCAACAGATCGCTCAAGCCGTCCCCCTGGCCCACGCCGAACATGGTGTGTAGGGAGGGCCGGCGGAGATCGCCGTCGACCAATGTCGTGGTCCGCCCTGATTCCGCAAGCACCTGAGCGAGGTTCGCAGCGGTCGCGCTCTTTCCTTCCAACGGCAAGGCGCTGGTGACCACGATGACTCGTGGCCGACGATCGGCAGCCGAGAACAAGATATTGGTACGGATGATCCGATAGGCTTCCGCAGCCGGCGGCCGGTCCGCCGCAACCAATATCGCCCCGGCCCTGGCCGAATCAAACCGTTGCACGGCCCCCAGAATGGGAGCGCCCACGATATCTGCGATCTCTTCGGCGGAACGCGGCGAGTCGTCGACGTAGTCGTACGCCAAGACGCCGCCGGCGCACAGCAGAAAAGCCACCAGAGCAGCCAGGAACCCGGTACGGGCCGGGTGGGGGCCGATCGGTGAAGTGGGTACCTGTGCCGGCGAAAATACTTTCACGGCGTTCAGCGCCGTGATCTTGCCGACGCGAAACTCCTGCTGTGCCGCCAGGAGCGTCTGGTAGATGCTCTGATAGGAGCTCAGCTGAGCTTTGAGATCGGCCAGCCCGGCCTGGCTTCCGGCGTACGATGCGATGCGCTGAGACACGGCCTGGATATTGGCCCGAGTCACGTTGATCTGGCGCTGAATGGACCGCGCGCCGCCACGAAATCGTGCTCGCTGTATGGCGGTGATCCGCTTTATGAACGAACGAGCGGCCGTGTTGGCTGCCACGGCCGCTCGCACCGCGTCCGTATCCGTTACCGTGACCGTCAACAGTTGAGTTTGTTGTTGGGATGTGAGCGTCTGAGGTCCGATTACCTTGAGATCGTGAGCCTCGAGACGATACCCCGGATACCGCGTCGCCATCGCATGGTCAACGACGCGCGCGATGATCGGTGCGGTGATCATCTGGCTGTACGTCGGGATGATCGCCTGGCTGGTGTAGACATCCGTGCTGCCGGGCACCGCGGCGTCAGCCGCAGGCACCTGGACATACAAAACCACCGACGTCTGGTAGGTGTTGGGCTCGTGGGAGGCGTAAACGACCGCCAGAGTGCCGATCACCACCGCAGGAAGCATGGCATACAGGAGCCAACGCCGGGCCTGATACGTCCAGAGCCGAATGTTCAATCCAACACTCTCCTCACGACGCGCTCAATCTGATCGCGTCCCGCTGTGTTCAGGACCGTAGCCGGTCCCTCGAGCTCGCCGACGATTGACGCTCGTGGAGCAACGCACGGCGACGCAGCGCCGGTGACGCGCCCCGTTCGCCGCTACCTCCCCACAACTCTGTGATGTGACCAGCGCCGCGACGCATCTGACGCGTCAGTGGCGAGTCTAGCACGATCGACGCTCCACGTCATCCTCCTTTCGGACCACGACGGCGGCTAGCATGAGACGCATCACCCTCGTGAAGGAGACAGGAATGTATGCGCGCCTCACCTCATTCCAGCTGCCGCCGGAGCGCTTCCAGGACTTCCTCCACATCTATGAGCAGCAGTTTCTCCCCGCTGCCCGCTCCTCGTGGACCGGCTTCCGCGATGCCTATCTCCTGGGCGATGAGAGGGACGGGGATGCCGCCATCCTCCTTTTCTGGAACACCAGGGAGGATGTGCAGGCGATCGACGAGTCGGGAGAGTATGCGGAGCGGCTGCACCTGTTCGAGTCTCTGATCGACTTCCCGCCGGTCACCGACGACTACCAGGTCTTTCGTCATCCCGCCGATTCCGGGTAGCAAGTTTTTCCGCCCCTCGCCGTCTTGCCAGTACAGATCCCGGAAGGAGACCGTCATGAGACCGCAGGAGATCGAAGCGTGGATCGTTCGCCTGGGTGAGGATGTCGACGCGCGCCGGATCGACCGGCACGGGCTACTGGAGGTGGTGAGCGCGCTCACGCTCATCGCCCAGGACGTCCGCCAGTCGACCGAGGGCTGGGCCATGGAGGAGCGGGCATTGGTCGCCACGGCCTTGATCGAGGCCGAGGAGTGCGCCCAGTGGCTGCAGTGGTATGGCTGGGTGGCGCCGGAAACGGAGATTCGCGAGAGGGCGCAACGCGCCCAGCGGGCAGCCGAGCGGGCCTGCCGGCTGGCCCGGACGGCGGAGGTGAGCGCGGCATAATGGACAGCGGCCCCTCCGCAGTCACTCTGGGCCGCGGAGGTGGCGTTTGCTGGGGGGCCGCATTGCATTTAACGGAGAGCAGCGCGTCATGGGCGCGCTCCTCTCCCTCGTCGTCCTCGCCCTGCTCTCCGGCTTCCTGAGCTGGCCGCTCCCCGTCCAGTTCTTCCTCTCGGTGGGCGCGGTCATCCCGCTGGCGGCCTTTATCGGCGCCGCCACGGAGTATCTGGCCGATCGCCTCGGCGGGAAAATCGGCGGGCTGCTCAATGCCACCTTCGGGAATGCACCCGATCTGCTGGTCGGCTACTTCGGCGTCCAGAAGGGGCTGATCCCGCTGGTCAAGGCGACGATCGTCGGCGCCCTCATCAGCAACTCGGCTCTCATCATGGGCCTATGTTATGTCGCGGCCGGTCTGCTCTATCGCGCGCCGCGCTTCGACGCACGCGAGGCCGGCCACCACAGCGTGCTCATGATGCTCACCGTGGCCGCCCTGGTCTTCCCGTCCGTCGGCGCGCTGGTTCTCTGCGGACCGGGCGCCTGCTCCGGCCCCGGTTCGCCGATCACCGACGTCAGCGCGGCGATCGCCGTGGTGTTGCTGCTGGCCTACATCGCCTACATCCTTTTCAGCATCTTCGGGCTGGAGTCGCTGCGCCACTTCTATCCGGGCCGCGATGCCTCGATGATCGAGGAACTGGGAGAGGCGGAAGAGACAGCTCCCTGGCCATGGCAGTTCAGTCTGCTCGTGCTCGTCCTGGCCACGGCCGCGCTGGTCCCGGTCACCGATATCCTCACGGGCACGGTGACGGCGGTGACTGGCGTGCTGCACTGGACGCAGGTGTTCGTCGGGATCGTCATCGTCGCCAATGCCGGAAACGTGGCGGAAGGGTACGCCGCCGTCCGGCTGGCGGTGCAGCGCGGGGGCGCGCCGGCCGGGTCGGGATCGGGGCTGGATCTGTCGCTCGGCATCGCGTCGGCGTCATCCATCCAGATCGCCACCTTCGTCGCGCCCGTCATCGTTCTCTACAGCCTGACGACGCACCACATGTCGCTCGTCTTCAGCCCCGTCGAGCTGGTGATCCTCGCCCTGCTCGTGATCATCTTTGCCTACATCGGCCATGACGGCGAGAGCAACTGGCTGGAGGGCGTGGAGCTCATCGCCCTGTATGCCATGGCGGCGATCGTGTTCTACGCGTTCCCCGTCAGGGTGTTCGGGGCATAGTGAACGGGGTCGCGGTCGGCGCGGCGCTAGCTGTGCTTCGCTTTAGACCTGTGCTTTTTCGTCAGCTGCGCGCGGTGCTTGACTCTCTGCCGCTCCGCCTTACCGAGTTTGTTGGCGAGATAGTGTAGGTAGCTGTCCATCCGGCGCAGCTTCGCGGCCGACCCTTGCATCTGGTGCACGGCAGTACCGGCATCGGCGCTATCGCCATTACTCGCATCCGTCTGGCAGGCCACGGCGGCGCCGAGCATGTCGTGATAGAGGGCAAACAGATGGTGGTGCATGTGGCCGGCCGGCGTCCACCACTGGAAGGTATGCGGAACGCCGTCGGCGCGCGATTCCATCACCGAGAGCTCGGGGATGACCGATCCGCAGAGGTTGTTCAGCTTGCCGAGATTTGAGGTGCGGCCGGCCCTGGCGGCGACCGACGAGAAGTCGGACGCACTGCGATCAAGAACGGGCAGCAATTGGACGGCGTAGACCTCTTCGGTGTGGAGGACCGCGTTGACGTGGTGGGTCGGCGTGGTCTTATGTGCCGCCGCCTGGCCGGTGGTTTTCCCCATCATCATGTACACGACGACCACCGCCGCTACCACGAGGACCAGGACGATCAGCAGAGCGCGTCGGTTCATTTCATCACGCTTTCAGAGGTGGCCGCGATCCCCGATTCCCGAGGACACGTTTTTGCATGCTGCACTATAGGCAGGTTGGCAGCAGATTGGCAAGCCCAAATAGGGAGGGAAGACCCTGTTCAGAGTGATGATTTTAGGCTAGATACCAGGGGCTGTCCGGTTGGTTGTACCGTGGCGCCAGTGCCCGCCGATACGCAGTCTCGCGCGCGGCGTAGGCGGCGAGCCAGGCGGCACCGCGGCGGCTGGGGCGTCGGGGCCGGCTGCTGACGACAAGGGCCGCGGATTGACGGCGCACGATGGGATAGCAGCTCACGACGCACTGTAGCGGCTGGGCCGGCCCGCGGTCAACGCAGAGCGAGTGCGGTTGCCGGCAGGAACGCGGGGTCCGGACGACGAAGACGCCGATTCAGGGCCTATAGAGCGACGATCGCTCGATGGCCGTGGCCCGGTCCTCCAGGAGGCCGGCCTGGGTGCGCAGGCGCCCGGCAACCTCGTCCGGGGTACCACGGGCTCTGCGGGGGTCCATGGTGGCGCGGCACACCGGGCACAGGTCGTCCAGGCGTGCCCGAATGTCCTCGACACGCGCCCTCCCTCCGTCGAGAGCGGATGCCAGCCCACGCAGCTGCTCGGCCTGGGTGCGTAGCGCCTCCGGATCATCCGAGGTGGGAGGTTCGGAGAGGCTCCCGCCGAGAAGGATGCCGCAGGTCGGACAGCCCGACGTGGAGTAGACATACTCCTCGCCGCGATCGACATCGTCCCCCGCCTCGCCGGCGGGTACCGCGCGCTGCGCCTCGACACGCATCGCCTCCACCGGATTGCCGTTCATCACGCTTGTCCGGACGGAGAGACGAGAAGCATGTGCGCGCCGGCCGAGAGCACCTGGTCGGGGCTCAACTCGTGCTCACCCTGCGCCAGGTCCTCGGCCAGATTGTTGACGATGCCATAGCCGTCGATCTCCCAGGTGTCGGTATTGACGTCGATATCGGCGAGCTTGCCGAGGACATCGCCGCCCTCCGTCATCGCCTTCTGGTCGAGCAGGCGGTTGAAGGTGGGGAGTGTTAGGTAGTTGGCCGCGTCCTCCTGGGGCAGCAGGACGGCGTCCCGGCGCGCGGTCATGCCGTTCTCACTGATCCCTTCGATATCGCCGGCCGCCAGGACATACATTTCGACGTTTTCCAGCCGGTTCACCTGGACCGCCACCACACGGCGCTCGTCGGTGTCGAGAATCAGGTCCGCGACCGTGCCGGTGACCTCCTCTCCACCGGCGGGCCGGACCTGCAAGCCTTTGATCGCTGATGCTTTCATCCTCTCGCCTCCGCTGCTGTTGCCCCTGTTCGCACAAGAACGGCGCCACCGGCCTCTCTCCCACGAGATCGAACGGCTACCGGCGGCCCGTGATCACTCCTAACACACCACCGTACACAACGTGCGCCACGACCATGGTGGACGCGCGCGAGGGATCATCCTTCTGGACCGGAGGATAGAGGTTCATTGCGGGCATGAGCTTGAGATAGCTGACCGCCCAGAGCCCGAGCCCGAACAGCGCCCCGGCGAGGGCGCCCGGCAACGGCAGCAACGGACGCATCAGGCCATAGAGCCCCCCGCAGGCGGCGCCATATCCGAAGTGGCTGACGATCCAGCTCGCCGTGAACTCCTCGGGCGTCTGCGATGCCGGATCGATGCCGACCTGCTGCTCAGCTCGCTGCGTGATCTCCTTGGGAGGCAGCCGTCCCAGCCATCCGGCGCGTCGGGCGCCGAAGATGACGCCTGTCATGACGAGTGTGGCCACGAGGCCGGCGATAGCTCCTTTGAAGATTCTGCCCACGAGGCGGTAGTGCAGCAAGAGTTGTTCCGAACGCTCTGTCGGCATGCGCAGAGATACCGATGTGCGGGGCTTCAGGCGGACGGTTCCGGGGGACGCGACGAAACGGCTCTCTCCAGGAGGTCGCGCACATCCTGCTCGCGGATGGGTGCCGAGATCTCCTCGGCGCCGGCCCTGATCACCGGGATCACGATGTCGTACCGCCGCACCAGATCGGGGTCACCGCTGATGTCGACGTCGGTTATGTGCAGGTTGTAGCGGCGCCGGAGGCGTCGCAGCAGACGGCCGGCGTCCTCACAGAGGTGGCAGCCGGGCCGGCCGTAGAGCGTGACGTCGATGGCGGGACGGCGGCGCAAAAACATGATCCTACAATGGTACAGGCGGAGTTGACGAAACCGGGGGCATGGAAAAGGAGGCGGACGTGCGTCTGCAGGGGAAATCCGCGATTGTCACGGGAGCCGCGACCGGGATCGGCCGCGCGATTGTCGAGCGATTCGCGCGCGAGGGCGCATCGGTCACTCTGGATTACGTGTCCGGGCAGGAGGCCGACGCCCAGGCCGTCGTGAAAGCCGTGACCGACGCGGGCGGCAAGGCACAGGCGCAGGTCGCGGACATCACCAATCCGGCGGACGTGCAGCGACTCATCGAGCAGGCGGTGTCGGCGCACGGCGGGCTCGACATCCTCGTCAACAACGCGGGCATCGAGAAGAAGGTGCCGTTTCTCGAGGTCTCCCTTGATCTGTGGCAGAAAGTCCTGGCCGTCGATCTGACCGGCCCGTTTCTCTGTGCGCAGGCGGCGGCGCAGCAGATGGTGCGGCAGGGCCGCGGCGGGCGTATCATCAACATCTCCTCCGTCCACGAGGATCTCCCCAT
>Ga0070739_10002765_pt1 | contig 22794 bp, 18 predicted proteins | sample Coa_R1_7_FD_66445 | JGI IMG/M metagenome (GOLD analysis project Ga0070739, IMG submission 66445) | Surface soil microbial communities from Centralia Pennsylvania, which are recovering from an underground coalmine fire - Coalmine... | ecosystem: Environmental > Terrestrial > Soil > Unclassified ... | reverse complement strand
GCTTCTGGAGAGATCATATCCATCCGGAGGATCGGGATTGGGCGCTTGCCTTCTGCATGAAGGCAACCCGGGAGATGCAGGATCACCGTTTCGAGTACCGAATGATTGCAGCGGACGGCCGTTTTGTTTGGCTGCAGGATCTGGTGACGGTGATTGTCGAGCAGGGGCGTCCCATGGTTCTCCGCGGGGTGATGGTGGATGTGACACGGCGCAAGGAGGCGGAAGAGGCGCTTCGCCTCAGCGAAGAGCGATATGAGCGGGCGGCCGCTTCCGGCCGGGTCGGCGTTTGGGAGTTGGATATTGCGACGAATGCGCTCTATCTCTCGCCGAATCTCAAATCGCTTCTCGGCTATGCCGACCATGAACTGCCGAATCATCTCGATGCCTGGTGCCAACTGGTCCATCCCGACGACAAGGACCGGGTGATCGCCGCAACCGAAGCGCATTTGCAGAATAAGACCCCCCTTTATGAGGTGGAGGTTCGACGGCGGCATAAAGACGGCTCGTATCGCTGGTTCTTGGCCAGGGGGACGGCGCTCCGTCATCGGGACGGCACCCCGTATCGCTTGACCGGATCGGATGCCGATATCACCGAACGGAAGCAGGTGGAAGAGGCGCTGAGGCAGAAGACGGTCGAGGCGGAGCAGGCAAATCGACTGAAATCGCAGTTTCTATCGAACGTTTCGCACGAGCTTCGGACCCCGCTCAACGCCATCTTCGGTTACTCCCACCTTCTGTTGAATGAGGCATACGGAGCGCTTGGGGAGGAGCAAAGGCCGGTTCTGGACGGGATCCAGCGGAATGCCAAAGAGCTTGCGCAACTGATCAATGATGTCCTCGACTTGGCGAAGATTGAGGCGGGAAAGATGTCGCTCCATCTTTCGGAGGTGTCGCTCGGCGCGTTGATAGAAGAAGCGCTCCTCGGAATTCGCCCGCTCTCCGAAAAGAAAGCGCTTCCGATTCGGTGTGTCATCGATCCGGAACTCCCATCCATCGAAAGCGATGCCGGAAAGATCAAACAGATCTTGGTGAATCTCCTCTCCAACGCCGTGAAGTTTACTTGTGAGGGAGAAATTACGGTCTGCGCGAGAAAACGGCCGGACCAGGCGGGGGTGGTACTGGCGGTTAAGGATACCGGAATTGGCATTCGATCGGAAGATCTCCCCCGGATCTTCGACCCCTTCCATCAGATTGACGGCGCGGACACCCGGGAGTTCGGCGGGGTCGGATTGGGGCTGGCCATTGTGAGGGAGCTATTGCTGTTTTTGGGAGGGGAAATTTTTGTTGAAAGCGAGTATGGAAAAGGGTCGACCTTCACCGTCTTGCTTCCGATTCGAAACCCGATAAAAAACGCGCGCACTGAGAAGGGCGGAGCAATCGGTCATCTATTGAAATGAAAGGGATTTAATGGGAGTGCGTCCGGATATTGAACGACTTCAGGCCAAATTAGACAGCTATCGTCTTCTGGTCGATGAAGTCAAGGATTACGCGATCTTCCTACTCGACCTGCAGGGGAATGTCGTCAGTTGGAACATGGGGGCGGAGCGGATCAAGCAGTATCGGCCTGAGGAGATCATCGGGAAGCACTTCTCGATCTTCTACACCGAAGAGGACCGAAAACAGGGAAGACCGGAGCGAAACCTCAAACAAGCCTTGGCGCATGGCCGGATCGAGGATGAGGGGTGGCGCATTCGGAAAGACGGCTCGCGCTTTTGGGCCAATGTGGTCATCACCCGTCTGGAAGATGAGCAGGGGGAGATCCTCGGTTTCTCTAAAATTACCCGCGATCTGACGGAACGGAAAAAGGCGGAAGATAAGATCCGAAAGTTGAATGAGGATCTCGAGCGTCGGGTGGAGGAGCGGACGGCGGAGCTGAAGGCGGCGAATGAGATTCTCAAACAACGGACGGCGGAGGCGGAGGAAGCGAGTCGGCTCAAATCCCAATTCGTCTCCAATGTTTCTCACGAACTGCGAACGCCGATCAACGCAATTATCGGCTATACCGATTTAATCAAAGGCGAAGTGTACGGACCGGTATTGGAGGAGCAGCGCCAAGCGTTGGAAGGAATTGAACGGAATGCAAATGACCTCACCAAACTGGTGAACGACATGCTCGACCTGGCGAAGATCGCTTCGGGGAAGATGTCTCTGGAGCGCTCGGAGGTGGCTTTCGGTCCGCTTGTCGAGGAGGTGGCCGCCCGACTTCACCCGCTCGCCGAGAAAAAAGGGCTTCCGATCCGATGCGATATCGAGCGGGGACTTCCCCCGATCGAAAGTGATGCCGGCAAGCTCAAACAGATCTTGGTGAACCTCCTCTCCAATGCGATCAAGTTTACCGAGCGGGGAGAGATTACGGTCCAAGCCCGCCGGCGCGGGGATGGGATCACCGTGGTGGTTCGAGACACCGGAATCGGCATTCGGTCGGAGGATCTTCCGAAGATTTTTGATCCCTTCCATCAGGTGGACAGCGGTTCCACGCGCGAGTATGGCGGCGTGGGGTTGGGCTTGGCGATTGTGAAAGAGCTGCTGCAAATCATCGACGGCGAGATTCGGGTCGAAAGTGAATCTGGAAAAGGATCGGCCTTTACCCTCCTTTTGCCGGCCCGACTCCAGAGGGTAGCGCCTTCAATTTAGTTGCGGAATAAAACGGATTAACCTATATCGAAAGTTCGACACGGATGTCCCTCTTTTTAACGGCGCCCTATATCGGCGCGGTCTTCTTTACCCTGATCACCTTTCTGATCAAATTCTTTTTCGATCCTCTTATCGGAGCGCCGACCCCGTTTCTTCTCTTCTCCCTTCCGGTGATCCTCAGCGCTTATCTCGGCGGTCTCGGGCCCGGACTTGTCGCCACCGGCCTTTCCACCGTTGTGACCTGGTATTTCTTTCTTCCTCCTCCCTTTTCTTTCGCGCTTGGGCCGAGCGCGGCCATTCAGTTGGGCCTCTTTCTTCTGGAGGGTGCAAGTATCAGCTTCATCAGCGGCGTTCTTAAAAAGGCCAAGGGAGGCGAGGCGGAGATGATGGAGAAAATCGATCGCAACGAAGCGCTTCGGCGGAGTGAAGAGCGATTCCGCCTCCTGGTCAGCAGCGTTCGGGATTATGCCATCTTCATGCTTGATCCGGAAGGAAAGATCGCAAGTTGGAATGAAGGGGCCGAGCGAATCAAGGGCTATCGGGCCGAGGAGGTTATCGGAAAACACTTCTCCATTTTTTATCCCGAGGAAGAGAGGCCAAGCAAACCGGTGTACGAGCTGAGAATGGCTGCCGCAGAAGGGCGGTTTGAAGATGAAGGATGGCGGGTTCGGAAGGACGGCTCCCGATTCTGGGCCAACGTCGTTGTCACCCGCATTCAAGACGAGCAGGGGAACATCCTCGGTTTCTCCAAGGTGACGCGCGATCTGAGCGAGCGGAAAGCGGCCGAGGATGCCATTCGAAAACTGAATGAAGATCTGGAGCGCCGGGTGGCCGAGCGGACGGCGGAACTGCAGGAGGCCAATGAGATTCTCAAACAGCGGACGCGGGAGGCGGAAGAAGCCAACCGGCTCAAATCCCAATTCGTCTCCAATGTCTCGCATGAGCTGCGGACACCGCTCAATGCAATCATCGGCTATACCTTTCTTCTCAAAGAGGGGGTTTGCGGAGAGGTGGGGGAGGAGCATCAGACGGCATTGGATGGGATCGAGCGAAATGCGAATGACTTGATCCGACTGGTCAACGATGTGCTCGATCTGGCGAAAATTGAGGCGGGGAAGCTGTCGGTGGAGTTGGAACAGATCGATCTCGCCGAGTTGATCAGAACGATGGTCGAGAACATGGGCCAGGTGATCAAGGAAAAGCCGATCGAAGTCGAAGCCAAGCTCCCCCCGCATCTTCCTCCGATTGAATCGGACCCGGTCCGGATCCGGCAGATTCTGATCAACCTTCTCTCCAATGCCATCAAATTTACACATCAGGGGAAGATTACCATCGAAGCAAAGACTTTTCCCGAGCGGGGCGGAATTGAAGTGTCGGTTCAGGACACCGGGATTGGGATCCGTCCGGAGGATGTGGAGAGGATTTTTGATAAATTCCGTCAAGCCGACGGCCAATCAACGCGCGAATATGGCGGGGTCGGTCTTGGATTGGCGGTTGTGAAGGATCTCCTTCATCTGTTAGGCGGAGAAATTCGGGTCGAAAGCCAGGTTGGAAGAGGATCGACCTTCACCATTTTCCTGCCGGTCCGCCCCCACCGTTAGAATCCCTCGTTGCCTAAATTTTTTTATAAGCTCTGGCTGATCCATAGTCCCTTTGCGTCAATTCTTCTTCTCCCGAATGATCAACTCTCCATCGAGCGGCCGTTGGAACAGCGGGGCGCAACGAATGTACGGCTGGAAGAAAGAAGAGGCGATTCGAAAGATTTCGCATCAGTTGTTGCAGAGCCGCTTCGCGCAGCCGCTCGCGGGGAGTGGCGGGAACCGGCCTGTCGATCGTGAAAGATTGGTCCACCTGCTCCATGGTGAGATCGGTTTTCAAAGCGAGGTCGGGAAGGGGTCGGCCTTTGTTCTGTTCTTGCCGTATCGAGTGAACGGGAAATAGATCTCCCTTAAGCCGCGATTCCAACCCTTGCCTTGTAAAAACATCCTTCCTTTAGTAAAATAAATCGGTTTGCCTGATTCGGAGTGTTCATGTCTTTGCTGACCACGCCGGCAATTGTCCTTGGGAGCATCAAGCTCGGCGAGGCCGATAAGCTGGTCACATTTTTTACCGCCAAAAAAGGAAAGTTGAAGGGGGTGGCGAAGGGGGCCCGCCGGGTGAAGAGCCGGTTCGGCGCATCGCTGGAGCCGTTCACGCATTGTAACCTGGTCGTCTTCGAAAAGCCGGGCGACAAGCTCGCCCGGATCAATCAATCCGACATCGTCCACTCCTTTCAAAAGCTCCGGGAGAATTGGGGGGAGATCCATCTTGCCTCCCACATGATCCACCTCGTTCAGAAGATGACCCCCGAAGAAGAGCCGAATCCGGCGATCTTTCGCCTGTTGCTCGAAGGATTAACCTATCTGGAGAAGGGGGCCGACCGAGAGCTTTCGGCCCTGCTCTTCGTGATCCGTCTGATCGCCTACAGCGGCTATCAGCCGCGGTGGGATCAATGCTTAAAGTGCCGCGCGTTGCTCAATCAGCCGAGGGTTTATTTTTCCTCCGGTCAGGGGGGAACCGTCTGCCCGAAATGCGCCGAGGGGATGGAGCGGGTCGCAACGATTTCTCAAGGAACCCTCGCCTTTCTTCGGGCCTCGCAGAAGATGGACTATCATGTGGCGCATCGACTGAAGCCCTCCCTCGCCATGCGCTCGGAGATGCAAACTATCTTCGGCGAACACATGACCTACATCACCGGAACCCCCGCCCCCGCCTGGGCCGCAGAGGCCCCGCCGGTTTCGACCCAATCCTAAACTGCAGCCGACCGAAAGCGACTGTTGCCATTCGCTCCTTTACTTGATGGGGAGCGGATGAATTCGGATGGTTTGCTCATCGTCCATCGCCATTTTGTCGCAGTCGAAAGAGAGCTGTCTCAATCATAGTGATCCCGGTGATGGCGAAGTGTCGATTTAAGGAAAAAGTCCCCGATTTTCTTGACAACCCCCCGCGCGCTTTGTTACTTTGGTTTCAGGTTTTTTCGAATCGTCCTTTCGAATCTTCAGTTGGGAGACATCTTGAAAGTCCTTTCAGAAAAAAAGAAAACGTCCCGTGCCCGGTCAGCAGAAAAACCGCTGACCTTTCAAGAGCTTTTTTTATCCCTCCATCAATATTGGGCCGAACAGGGCTGTCTGATTCTTCAATCGTATGATAATGAAGTCGGCGCCGGGACGTTTCATCCGGCGACTTTCCTTCGCGCCCTCGGCCCGGAGCCATGGAACGCCGCCTATGTCCAAGCCTCCCGCCGTCCCACCGACGGCCGCTACGGCGAAAACCCCAACCGGCTCCAACACTATTATCAATATCAGGTAATCCTCAAACCGGCACCCCACAATATTCAAGAGCTCTATCTTGAGAGTCTCTCGTCTTTCGGCATCCGGATGGAGGAGCACGACATCCGCTTTGTTCAGGACGACTGGGAGTCGCCGACGCTCGGCGCCTGGGGGCTCGGCTGGGAGGTCCGGCTGGATGGAATGGAGATCACGCAGTTCACCTATTTCCAGGAGATCGGCGGAATTGCGCTCAATCCGGTCTCGGTCGAGATCACCTATGGACTCGAGCGGGTGGCGATGTATCTTCAACAGGTCGATAATGTCTACGACCTCGCTTGGAACGACTCGGTGAAATATGGAGAGGTTCATCACGAAGGGGAAGTTCAATTTTCCCGGTTTAATTTCGAAGAGGCAAGCATTGAGCCGCTCAAACAGGCGTTCCAACGCGCCGAAGAAGAATCCCGCGCGCTGATTGCGAAAGGGCTGATTCTCCCGGCCTACGATTACTGCATCAAGAGCTCTCATCTTTTTAATCTCTTGGATGCGCGCGGAGCGATCTCGGTGACGGAGCGGACGAGCTACATTGCCCGGGTTCGGGGACTCGCGCGTCTCTGCGCCGAGGGATACCTGAAGCAGCGCCAAGAGGCCGGATTTCCTCTTCTGAAGGGCAAGAAAGATGTCTCCTAAAAATTCCAAAAAAGCAACCGGCTCCCGCATCGCAAAAAAGAAGGGTCATCTTTCTGCGAAGCGGCCGAGGGGAACGCGCTCGGAGGAGTTGCTGGTCGAGATCGGGGTGGAGGAGATCCCCTCCAATGTCATGGCCTCCACTCTACAACAGCTTCGAGAGAAATCGTCGGCCCGCCTATCGGCGTCGGCTATTCCCTTCGATCCGCCTCAGGTGTATGGAACGCCGCGGCGGCTGATCCTCTATCTCCCCCGGTTGGCTCCCCAGCAAGAGACCCGGATGGAGGTGATCTCCGGTCCGGCCAAAAAGGTCGGCTTCGACCCGCAGGGGAATCCCACCCAGGCGGCGATCGGATTTGCGAAATCACAGGGGGTGGCCGTTTCTGAGCTGAAAGTCCGGCAGACCGAAAAGGGGGAGTACCTTTGCGTCGAGCGGGAGATGCGCGGAGAGCCGACAGCGACCCTCCTTCAGAAATTGATTCCGGAGATTCTCTCCTCCCTCTCTTTTCCAAGATCGATGCGTTGGAACGGAGAGGGGGTCGCCTTCGTCCGCCCGATCCGCTGGATCGTCGCGATCTACGGCGAGGAGGTCGTTCCATTCTCGTATGCCGGGGTGATGGCGGGGAAGACCTCCTACGGTCATCGAATTCTCTCCCCCGGTCCGTTCCGTGTGGTCGATTTTGCCTCCTATCGAAGAGAGATCGCGCGCCGCTTTGTTTTGATCGATCCCAAGGAGCGATATGATCTGATCGTTCGGGAGATGACCCGCTTGGCCGCCGAGAAAAAAGGCCGGATCGAAGAGGACGAAATGCTCGTTTGGCAGGCGGCCTTTATGGTAGAATATCCGAAAGCGGTCTGCGGCTCTTTCGACCGCTCCTTCCTGGACGTTCCCAAAGAGGTGATCATCGCGGCGATGAAAGAGCACCAAGGCTACTTTCCACTTCAAGTCTCCAGCGGGAAGCTCCTCCCTGATTTCATCACGATCGTGAACAACCCGACGCCGAAAACCGAGACGATCCGAAAAGGAAACGAGCGGGTCCTGCGCGCCCGTCTCGTCGATGCCGAGTTCTACTTCAAGCAAGACCGTAAGAGCAAGCTGGCCGATCGGGTCGAAGGGCTAAAAGGGGTGACCTTCCAAGAGAAGCTCGGGACCCTCTATGAGAAGACCGAGCGGATCATTCCGCTCGCCCAATTCATCGGGGAGGAATGCGCGATCGAACCGCGCGACGCGATCCGCCGCGCCGCTTTTCTCTGCAAAGCCGATCTCCTCACCGGGGTGGTCCGCGAATTCCCATCCCTTCAAGGGACGATGGGGAAGATCTACGCCGAGATGGATGGAGAAGATCGCGCCGTCGCCGTCGCAATTGAAGAACATTATCTCCCCCGGTATTCGGGCGGAGCATTGCCGCAAACGCCGGTCGGCCAGGTGTTGGCGGTGGCCGATAAGCTCGACACGATCGTCGGCTGCTTCGGCGTCGGCCTGATCCCAAGCGGTTCGGAAGATCCCTACGCCTTGCGACGCCAAGGACTCGGCCTCATTCAAATTTTGGCGGCCGACGGCTCCCCCCTTCGCCCGCTCTCCCTTCAAGCGGCCATTGCGGAATCGGTTCGGCTCTACGGGGGGCAACGGAAATTCTCTCCCGATCGGGTGGCGGAAGAGGTCGCCGGTTTCTTAAAGCAGCGGGTCGCATCCTATCTTCAATCGGAAGGAATTCGATACGACCTGATCGATGCGGTTTTGGCGCGGCGGCTCGATCGCCCTTATGTGACGGTCGATTTCGCGAAAGCGCTGGTCCGATTTTCGACGCAGCCGCTCTTCGGTCCGCTGATGACCAGTTTCAAACGCGCGATCCGAATTCTCCCAAAAGGCTTTGCCGGTCAGGTGAAGACCCCTCTCTTGAAAGAGGGTGTCGAAAAAGAGCTCCATGAAGCGATCTCTCGGGTGAATGAAGGGATTGGTGACGACTGGACGCAGGGGCGATATGAGCAGATCCTCGAAATGCTGGCGACCCTCTATGTGCCGCTGAACCGGTTTTTCGAAGGGGTGATGGTCATGGATTCCAACGAGGAGATCCGGAACAATCGCCTCAGCCTCCTCGCTTGGGTTCGGACCCTCTTCAGCGAGTTCGGCGATTTCTCGAAAATCGTGGAAGGAGAGCCCGCTCCCAGACCGGAGCCGAAGTGAGATCCGTAAAAATCTTACTCGGGGTCGTGCTCGCGGCCGTATTTGCAATCTCGGTGATCGATTCGAATCAGGCGCACGGCGGCGGCATACATACCGATGTTTCGACCATCGGCGGGGAGGTCATCTTTCTCGGCAATCCTCCCGGGCCGATTGTTGTTGAGGCCCATGAGCGGCCTCAGTTCTCTCGGCGGCCGGTCTCTTCCATCAAGTTGGAACAGTCGGGCCCCTACTCCGTTCAAGTCCGTCCCGGCTCCTACTACCTGAGGGCATTTGTCGACAGCAATGGGAATGGACGTTTGGATCCGGGGGAGCCGGTCGGCATTTATTCTGCGGAACAGGCGTTGGTCATTCTTCCGCTGGCCTCTAAGACGGGAATCAATATCTTGATCCCGCTTCCGAAAGAATCGACAGAGGGACAACGCGTCGATTAATTGAAGATTCCCCGCCGCAAGCAGCGGGGAATCTTCGACCCGAATGGAGATGAATCTATTTGAATTCGCGCGTCTAACCCACGCCCCAAGGGGCGGGGAAGGCGACGCGCGTGCGTGTTCATCTCGTCACGACTGTTTGTCAGGCGGTGATTTCAAGTTCGGCTTTTACAATTGAAGTTTCTCCCCGGTTCGACCGGGGAAGATTTTTGGCTCGATAAAAGAAATCAGACAATAGCGGCGTCTTCAAAAGAAAACGGAGGAAGTTGATGGCGACCAAGAAAAAATATGTCTACTATTTCGGCGACGGCCGGGCGGACGGACGGGGAGATATGAAGAATCTGCTCGGAGGGAAAGGGGCCGGCCTGGCGGAGATGACCCGGCTGGGAATTCCGGTCCCCCCCGGATTCACCATCACCACCGAAGCGTGCATTGAGTTCTTCAACAACAAAAAAACCTACCCCAAAGGAATGTGGGAAGAGGCGCTGGCGGCCTTGAAACGAGTGGAGAAGTCGATGTCGGCACGGTTCGGCGATCCGGCGAGTCCGCTCTTGGTCTCGGTTCGATCGGGGGCCAAGGCCTCCATGCCGGGGATGATGGACACGGTGTTGAATCTCGGTCTCAACGATCAGACGGTGATCGGGTTAATTGAAAAGTCGAAGAACGAGCGATTCGGCTACGACGCGTATCGCCGGTTCATTTCGATGTTCGGCAGCGTCGTCATGGGGGTGAAACGGGACAAATTCGAGAAGGCGCTGGAGGAGAAAAAATCGCAGCTGCGCGCGCGCCTCGACACCGATCTCCCCGCCGACGCGCTCAAAGAACTGGTTCAGACGTTTAAAAAGATTGTCCTCAACGAAACCGGCCAGAACTTTCCGGAAGATCCGATCGATCAACTCCGTCTCGGTATTAATGCCGTGTTCAACTCGTGGTTCGGACAGCGCGCCGTCACCTATCGCCGGTTGAACAATATTCCCGACACCTGGGGGACCGCCGTCAGCGTCGTCGCGATGGTCTTTGGAAATCTCGGCGAGACCTCCGGCACCGGCGTCGCCTTTACCCGCGATCCGTCGAGCGGCGAGAGGCGCTTCTTCGGCGAATTTCTCTTCAACGCCCAGGGAGAAGATGTGGTCGCCGGCATCCGCACCCCGCTGCCGATCGACGCGTTGAAGCAGAAATTGCCGAAGGCCTATCGGGACCTCTTGGCGGTTTACAAAAAGCTGGAGAAGCACTACAAAGACATGCTCGACATCGAGTTCACGATTCAAGAGGGAAAGCTCTACATGCTCCAGACGCGGGTCGGCAAGCGGACCGCGGCGGCGGCGGTGAAGATCGCGGTCGATATGGCGAAAGAAAAGCTGATTACGAAGGAGACGGCCCTCTTGCGGATCGATCCGACGCAGCTCGATCAACTCCTTCACCCGATGATCGATCCGAAGGCTAAAGTCCAGATCATCGCCAAGGGGCTTCCCGCTTCTCCGGGGGCGGCGATCGGGAAAGTAGTCTTCACCGCGGAAGAGGCGCAGCGGATGGCCGAGCGCAATGAGAGGGTCGTCTTGGTGCGAACCGAGACTTCGCCGGAGGATATCGGCGGGATGCACGCGGCGGAGGGGATCGTGACGGCGCGCGGCGGGATGACCTCGCACGCGGCGGTGGTTGCCCGCGGGATGGGGAAATGCTGCGTCGCCGGCTGCGGCGTCCTGATGATCGATGAGGAGAGAAAGTTTTTCACGGTCGGCGATGTCACAGTGAAAGAGGGGGACTACATCACCCTGAACGGCTCGACCGGGGAGGTGATCCTCGGCCAGGTCGATTTGATCCAGCCGGAATTGAGCAGCTCTTTTAAGACCTTGATGGGATGGGCCGATGCGACCCGGACGTTGAAGGTGCGGGCGAACGCCGACACGCCGAATGATGCCCGCGTCGCCCGCGATTTCGGCGCCGAGGGGATCGGCCTTTGCCGGACCGAGCATATGTTTTTCGAAGGGGACCGGATCAAGGCGGTCCGCGAGATGATTCTGGCCGACACATTGGACGGACGAAAGCGCGCCCTGGAAAAGCTGCTTCCGATGCAGAAGGGAGACTTTATCGGCATCTTCAAAGAAATGCGGGGACTTCCCGTGACCATCCGGCTCTTAGACCCGCCGCTCCACGAATTTCTTCCGCAGACGGAAGAGGATCTCGAAGAGCTCTCCCGCGAAATGGGGGTTTCCGTCGATCTGCTCCGGGCAAAAAATAAAAGTCTCCATGAGTTCAACCCGATGCTCGGCCACCGTGGATGCCGGCTCGGTATCACCTATCCGGAAATTTATGAGATGCAGGCGCAAGCGATTTTCGAGGCGGCATGCGAGTTGGCGCAGGAGGGGATGAAGGTGATCCCGGAGGTGATGATTCCGCTGGTCGCCCACATCAGAGAGCTTTCGGAGATGAAAGCCCTCTGTGTGAAGACCGCGCAGGAGGTGATGACCCGCTATAAAAAGAAAATTGAATATTCGATCGGAACGATGATCGAGCTGCCGCGCGCCGCGCTGGTGGCCGATCAGATCGCGAAGGAGGCGGAGTTCTTCTCGTTCGGGACGAACGATCTGACCCAGACGACCTTCGGGCTTTCCCGAGACGATGCCGGCCGATTCCTCCCCGATTATGTCCATAAGGGAATTTTGGATCAAGACCCTTTTGTCGCCATCGATCAAGAGGGGGTCGGGCTTCTGATGAAGATGGGGGTGGAGAAGGGGAGAGCGACCCGTCCCAAAATGAAAATCGGGATCTGCGGGGAGCATGGCGGGGAGCCGAGCTCCGTGGAGTTCTGCCATCGGATCGGTTTGAACTATGTCAGCTGCTCCCCCTTCCGCGTGCCGATCGCACGGCTCGCGGCGGCGCAAGCGCTGGTCCGTGGAAAGGTAAAAGGAAAAGACGCCGGACATCGCGCAACTATCTGATCCGTAGAATTGAATTTTGTTTTTTGTAGGGGCGTATTGCAATACGCCCCTACGTTTTTGGGGGAGAGATCATGAAAATTCAGACCGTCTGGGCGGTCAAGGTGATGCCGGATGATGAAGCGGAAGATCTCCACGAGTTCGGTCTCTCCTGGTATCGCTTCTCGAAAGACCCGGCGGCGATCGACCCCGTTCTCAAGATTCCGGCCAAACCGGCGGTCTGGATCAAATTCTCGAAACTCGAACAGCTTGAGCTGACCCAGTCCAACTTTCCCGAAGCCAAACTCGGCCCCGCCGCTTCTTTTACGGAAGGAATTCTTTTCGCGGAGAGCTGGGAGAAAGCGCAGCTCCTTCAGAAGAAGGTGTCCCGCGCGCTTCGTGATGAGGAGGAAGAAGATGAGATGGGAGAGATCTTGAAAGAAGATACGATGGAAGATTATTAGACGAGACGCGGGTGGCGGCGTAGAAGCTCAAAACCTTGTCTAAAACAATTGGCCCCCTCACCCCAACCCTCTCCCACTCTCCTGGGAGAGAGAGGAAACCGATTTTACCATTACAATAAAGCGGCTTTATCACCCCTTGTTTCTTCTTCTCTTCGGATGTTAACCTTGAAGTAATCGTCGGTTCGGTCAATTTGACATTGGGACCGCCCGCTTATATAGTAACCGTCATGTCCAATACAGATGTTGACTACATGAAGCGGGCGCTTCGTCTCGCCCGGAAGGGACGTGGGAAGACCGCCCCCAATCCGATGGTCGGCGCCGTCATTGTGAAGAACGGCGTCATCATCGGAGAAGGATTTCATCCCGGCCCGGGAGCGCCGCACGCCGAGGTGATTGCTCTTTCAAAAGCCGGAAGAGAGGCGCGGGGAGCGACGCTTTATACGAATCTTGAGCCCTGCTGTCATACCGAGAAGCGGACGCCTCCCTGCACCGATGCGATTCTCCGAAGCGGGATTCGGCGGGTCGTCGCCGCCATGATCGATCCGAATCCGCTGGTCTCCGGAAGAGGATTGGCGATTCTCCGTAAAGCGGGGGTCGAGATCGCGGAGGGGATTCTTCGGGATGAGGCCGAGCGCCTGAATGAAAGTTTCATCAAATACATCACGACTCAGAAGCCGTTCGTGATCCTTAAAGCCGCCATGACCCTCGACGGCCGCATCGCCACCGCCAAAGGAGCCTCCCGCTGGATCACCGGCGAAGCGGCGCGATTGGAGGTCCACCGCCTCCGCTCCGAAGTCGATGCGGTCCTGGTGGGGATCGGAACCGTTCTGGCCGACGATCCGATGCTGACGGCGCGGCGCCGGGGGATGAAAAATCCGATCCGGATTGTCATCGATCCTTATCTGAAGATCCGGTTGCAGGCCAAGCTGGTTGCTTCGGTTTCGGAGGCGCCGACCCTGCTGATCACCACGACCCTCGCCCCCTCGGAAAAAATTCGGAAGTTGGAGAAGAGGGGAGTCCGGGTGACGATCGTTCCTCACACACGGGGGAAGATCTCGTTTGAGTCTCTGTTCGAGCGATTGGGGAAGAGCGGGATCACCAGCGTGCTCATCGAAGGGGGAGGGGTGGTGAATGGCATGGCGCTTCGATCGGGCGTTGTGGACAAGCTCATTTTTTATGTCGCCCCGAAGCTTCTCTGCGGAGACGATGCCCGGAGCGCCGTCGCGGGAAAATCGATCTCGACCCTCGACGCCGCCCTCCAGGTTCGTGATATCCAGGTTCGTCCGGTGGGGGAAGACCTTTGCATCGAAGGTTATCTGAAAAAGCGTGGAACAGGAGGTTCTTCATGAGTTCAATTCGAATTTTCGCTCTCTTCTTGATCCTCTGCTCTGCCTGTGTTCCGGCCAGGCAGGTCCCCCCTTCCGCATCGACCGATGCGGGCCCCGAGAAGGCGTCGGCGGTCTCTTCGGGAGATCTGAATCCCTTGGTCCAGCAGTATCTGGCGTCGGCGGATCCAAAACAGTCGGAGGCGCTGCTCAGTGAGATCCAAGGTCAAAAGGGAATCACGATCGATCAGGTGGCGCAGGCGATTCGAACCGGAGGGCTCTACCCGCCGCAGTCGAAGGTCGGTCCGCTTCACATGAGCCTTGAGATCGGAGGCGACGCATACGATTATGCCATGTATGTGCCCGAAACGTACGATTCCGCCTCGGCTTACCCGTTGATTGTCTGCCTTCATGGGGCCGGTTTTACCGGTGACAGCTACCTGGAGCGGTGGCAATCCCGCCTGGGAGAAAAATCGATTCTCGCCTGCCCGACGATGATGAACGGCGCCTGGTGGACTCCGGAAGGGGAAGCTCTGGTGATGGGGGTGATCAATGACGTGCGGGCGAAATACCGTATCGACCCGAACCGAATTTACCTGACCGGGATGTCGAACGGCGGGATCGGCGCTTATCTCATCGGAATCTTTCATGCCGATCGTTTTGCCGCGGTTGCGCCGATGGCGGCCGGCATCCCCGAGGAAATCTTCCCCTTTCTTCTCGATTTTTCTTCGACCGGAATTTATATCATCCATGGGTCGAAAGATGAAGTGATGCCGGTGATCCTCTCCCGAAAGATTGACGAATACCTGAATGAGCATCATATCCAGCACGTTTATCGCGAGCATGATCTCCTCCATCCGATGGCGGGAGGACATTTCTTTCCGAAGGAAGAGTTGCCGGCGCTGGTGAACTGGTTTGAAGAGCATCGCCGAGAGCCTTTCCCAAGCCGGGTTGTCTCCATCCGGGATTCGGAGCACCTGAGCCCCTTTTATTGGACCGAGATCAATCAGACCGACGGAGAGGTAGCGAGCGTCCTCGGCTCGATTTTCAATCAGGAAGAAGCGGAGCGGGTGAAGAAGGGAGACTTCCCCTCATTGACCGCCGAGGTAAAAGAGAATCGGGTCGATGTGAAGAGCGAGCGGGTTCAGAAGTACACCCTTTATTTCAATCGGTCGCTGATCGATTTCTCAAAACCGGTGGTGGTGTACACCAACGGAAAGAAGAGCTTCGAGGGGAAGCTCACCGAAGGAATCGTTCCGCTGCTGAAAGAGGCGAAACGGAGAGAAGACCGCGGCGCGCTTTACACGGCATCGGTCACCATTTCGTTGAAACCGAAGTAACGTGAGGCGTAAGGGGTAAGAGATTTAAACTCTTTTGCCTTAACCCCTTCCGCTTCACGCCTCACGTGTTTTGGGGTTCTCATGTTTACCGGCATTGTCGAAGAGATGGGAGTGGTGAAGGGGATTGATCGGCATCTTCAGTCGATCCGGTTGACCCTTTTGGCGAAGACCGTTTTAGAGGAGCTTGAGATCGGCGATAGCGTGACGATCAATGGGGTCTGCACCACGGTCACGAATTTGATCGAGGGAGGTTTTACCGTCGATCTCTCGCCGGAGACGACGCGGGTGACCAGCCTCGGCAGCCTGAAAGTCGGCGATCCGGTGAATCTCGAGCGGGCGATGCGGATCATGGATCGGATCGGAGGGCATCTGGTCTCGGGCCATGTCGAGGGGGTGGGGGTCATTCGTGAGAGAAAGCAGGAAGAGAACGCGATCATTCTCACGATTGAGGCGCCGGCCGATCTGTTGCGGTACTGTATTCAGAGGGGGTCGATCGCCATCGACGGCGTCAGCTTGACAATCAACAACTTGACCGATCGGGGACTGACCGTCTCGATCATTCCGCATACCGCCAAGGTAACGACGCTGGGACTCAAGGAGGTCGGCGCTCCGGTGAATCTGGAGAGCGATCTGATCGGAAAATATGTCGAGAGACTTCTCAATCCAGGCTTAAGGAGTCAAATCGGCGGGGGATAGGGCTTATTCCTCGTCGTCTTTTTTCGATCCGTTCTTTGGATCGGTCAAGCCGAGCGCATCCATTTTATATTTCAACTGCCGCCGTGAAATGCCAAGCATCTGCGCGGCGCGCGTCTGAACGTAATTGCACCGCCGAAGGGCCTCCGAGATCATCTGACGCTCAAGCCGCTCCACTGCCTGCTCGAGCGTGATCTCTCCTGAGAGGATCATCCAGTTCGGATTGGGCTGATTTAATCTCTTCCGAAGGGTCGGGGGAATGTCGTTTAAATCAATCCGGTCGGAGGAGGAGAGGGTCACCATCTGCTCGATCAAATTTTCCATCTCTCGGGCATTCCCCGGCCAATCATATTGACAGAGGACCTCCATCGCTTCCGGCGCGATCGATTTCGGGGGAAGCGCTTCCTCGCGCGCTTTCTTATCGAGGAAATGTTTGATCAAGAGGGGAATGTCTTCCCGTCGATTTCGGAGCGGCTGCAGGACGATTGGAATGACATTGATGCGGTAGTAGAGATCTTCTCGGAAGCGACCTTTCCGGATTTCTTCTTCCAGGTCTTTGTTGGTGGCGGCGATGACGCGGACGTCGACCTCGATCGTTTCCGATCCGCCGATCCGCATGAACCTTCGCTCTTCCAGGACGCGGAGGATCTTGGCTTGGCAGGGAAGCGAGAGCTCGGCGACCTCATCGAGAAAGAGGGTCCCCCGGTGGGCTTGCTCAAACCGTCCGATCCGTCGGGTCTGCGCATCGGTGAAGGCGCCCCGTTCATGACCGAAGAGCTCGGTCTCAAGGAGCGTTTCCGGAATCGCAGCGCAGTTGATCGCCATAAAGGGAGCGTTCCTCCGGCCGCTGTTATAGTGGAGGGCTTTGGCGACCAGTTCCTTTCCGGTCCCGCTTTCTCCCAAAATGAGGACCGTCGTCTTGGTGTCGGCGACATGTTTGATCTTCTCGAAGAGCTCCTGCATCGGCCGGCTGTTTCCGATGATGTTCTCATATCCATACCGCTTGGAAATTTCCGTCCGAAGGGCCTGGACCTCTCTCTCCAGATCGCGATTGGAAATCGTCTTCGCCAAAAGCCATTTGATCTCTTCCAGTTCAAACGGCTTGGTGAGATAGTCATCCGCGCCGGCTTTCATCGCTTCCACGGCGGTCTTGATCGTCCGGGCCGCGGTGAGCATGATGATCGGGACATTTGCGTCGATCTCGCGGAGCCGCTTGAGCGCGGTCATTCCATCCATCTCCGGCATGATCAGATCGAGCAGAATCAGGTCGGGCGAGACTTCTCGGAAGCGCTGGATTCCTTCCGCGCCGTTCGAGGCGAAAGCGAGTGCGTACTCTCTCTTGAGGATGTTTCGGAAGGATTCCTGAACGCTCATCTCGTCGTCAATGACAAGAATCTTTTTCATCTTGCTCGGGAGATCGGAAGGCCCGACCTCTTCCTTCGTCAATGAGATTGCATGGAGATGTCGATCTGGAGAGATGAAGCGGCCGCTTCGACCTGACGCCGCTTCTCTACCGCGAGCGGCTCAGGAGAGGGGTCTATCTTGTGCTAACGATAACCGATTAAAACCACGGTGATATTGTCCTCGCCCCCCTTTTCTTTTGCTTTCTCGACCAGGCTGCTGCAGGCCTTCTCAAGATTATCCCCCGTTTTTTGAAGAATCGCATCCATCTCTTCAAAGGAGAGTTTGTTGCTGAGGCCGTCGGAGCAGAGGAGGAGTGTGTCCCCGGAAGTCGGGTTCCACCGGAGGGTTTCCACCTCCACCGCGGGACTGGTGCCGAGCGCGCGGCTGATGACATGCTTCAGCGGGTGGCGCTCCGCCGCCTCGGGTGTCAGGAGACCCTTTCGGACATACTCGTTCACCAACGAGTGATCTTGCGTCAGTTGTGTTAATCGGTTTTGATGGTGAAGATAGACCCGGCTGTCCCCGACAAAGCCGATCAGCACCTGCTCCGGTCGGGCAAGGACGGTGACCACCGTCGTCCCCATGCCGCTCAGAGAGGAATCTTTTTCTCCGGCCTCGTGGATTTTCTGGTTGGCGTAGTTGATGGCGCGGGCCAGCTTCATCTCCTCCGTCTGTTCGGTAATTTCGGGGGAGGAGAAGAACTCCTTAATCAGCTGGACCGCCATTCTGCTGGCCACCTCTCCCGCCGCGTGGCCGCCCATTCCATCGGCCACGATGTAAAGATGGAGCTCGGGGGAGAGTCCGAAGCTGTCTTCGTTCGATCGCCGGACGCAACCCACATCGGTTAACCCTGCGGCCAAGACCTTCATTCGTCGGGAGTCCTCGTTCGCTTCAATTGTCGGTTTGGGTGGGGACACGGTTCAGATAACCTCATTTTATAAGATAGGTTCAAATTTGTCCACCAGACTTTTTATTGACGTAGAAAAATGCCACGCCCGCCTAAGTGGGGTACTATATCGGATGCGCTTCGATCTTGCAAGCGCGGTCTATTCCATGAAGATGATGTGAGTTGGTTTTGAACGCTTCTCCCTCAGCGGGCCGTTCGGTTATTAAAGAATTTCTTGACATCGATCGGAAAAATTCCGTAAAGTCACGGCATCTTCATCTTTCAATCGTGATGGTTTCACCGGACCGGAGGGTCTGATGAATGTCGTCTACTTCGACCTCGAAACCCAAAAAAGCGCGGAAGAGGTCGGCGGATGGGAGAACAAACACCGAATGGGTTTCTCATTCGCCGTCACCTATTCGACGGGGGATGAGCGGTTTCGAGGGTACGAGGAAGAGGATATCCCGGCCTTGATTTCCGAACTGCGCGCCGCCGATCAAATCATCGGATACAATATTCTCGGCTTCGATTATGCCGTGCTCGCCCCCTACACCGATGTCAATCTCTCGGCGCTTCCGACGCTCGATTTAATGACCTATCTTCATCCCATTCTTGGATTCCGTCCAAAGCTCGACAGTCTGGCCGCCGCCACCCTCCACTCCGGCAAGACGGCCGACGGCCTCAAAGCGATCCGCTGGTTCCGCGAGGGGAACTTCGCCAACATCGCCCTCTACTGCAAAGAGGATGTCCGCATCACCCGGGATTTGCACCGTTTCGGCTGCCGAAACGGGTTCGTCTACTACATCGATCGAATGAATCGATCGGCCCGCGTCAACGTCGCATGGTGAGGCGCGCTGCGCCCCGCCGCTCCCCTTCTGATTTCTTTCTTTTTGAATTCCGTTTGTGTTATATTTAATTGATTTCTTTCCTGAACCCCCTCTGGTGAGATCCCCGTCATGTCAATCGGTTGGTTGATCGTTCTATTGATTGCGGTCCTTTTTGCGTTCCTTCTTTTTATCCCGTTTTATTTTGTCGTTGATTCCCAAGGAAAACGGTTTTCCGTTCGCTGGCTCTTCTTAAGTGTTGCGTTCCGTTTTTCCGATAAAAGTCTGGAGATTCGATTGGCCGGCCTTCGGTTTCAGAAGAAAAAGAAACCGGCCGCTCCCTCCCCTTCCGCTCCCGAAGCGCCGGCGGCCCAAAGAGAGCAAGAAGAGAAAGAAGAAGAGCATCCCTCATTTTTCTCCATTTTATTATCTCACCGATCCCTGATGATCCATCTTGCCGAGTTGGCGATCCAATATCTGCTGGCGCTGCTGCGGGCTTTTTCTATTTCGCATCTGTGGCTTGATCTCTCCTTCGATGATCCAATGATCAATGGGATCTGTTATGGCGCCTTTCAAGAGGTTCGTATCAGGCGGGCGCATCTTGCGGTGAACTTCTGGGGGGAGAATCGCTTTGTCGGCGAGTTTGCGCTTTCATTATACCGTTTAGTAATCCCGACCCTTCGCCTTCTTTTTCGATTGCCTTATCTTCAGATCTATCGCATTTTTCGAGAACTTCGACATCCTGTCAGAAAAGAGGAGGTTTCAGCATGAGTATCGCAGAAGATTTGATGAAGACGCTCTTGGAGCAGCTCAAAGCGATTGCAAACACCGAGACGATTATCGGGGATGCGTTTCAAGCGGGCAGTGTCTCGATCATCCCGGTTTCGAGGGTTTCCATGGGGATCGGCGTCGGCGGCGGCGGCCAGAGCCAACAGGGAGAAGGGGTCGGCGGCGGAGGGGGTGTGAAGGTGGAACCGATCGCATTCCTCGTCGTCAAAGAGCATAATGTCTCTCTGCTCAATGTCGGTCGGGGAAAGGGACTCGATGTTCTTTATGAAAAGGTGCCTGAGCTGATCGATAAAGTCGTCGAGAAAGTTTCTCAAAGAGACGGAAAAAAGGAAGCCGAGGAGAGGAAGGAGAGATCGAGCCCCGGCGCTCCGGGATTTACGCCTGGATTGCAAACGCCTTAAAAAACAGTGAGGAAAACACGTGAGGCGTGAGTTCAAAAGATTTAAGTCCCCTTACGCCTAATGCCTCACGCCTAACGTTATTTAGGATCTTAATGATCAAATATCCCAATTTTGATCCGGTTTTTATCCGGATTGGTCCGCTTGCGTTTCGATGGTATGGGTTGATGTATGCCCTCTCCTTCATCGCGGGAATCTTCGTCATTCGGACGACGGCGATCCGAAAAAGGTTGAAGATTACCAATGAAGAGGTCTCCGATCTGATGCTCTATGCGGCGATCGGGGTCATCTTGGGAGGGCGACTCGGATATGTGATCTTCTATAATCTGTCGTTCTATCTCGAGAACCCTTCCAAGATCTTCGCCGTGTGGGAAGGGGGGATGTCGTTTCATGGGGGGCTCATCGGGGTTCTGATCGCCGGATATCTCTTCTGCAAACGACATGGCTACTCGTTCTATGAAGTGGCCGATGTCGCCATTTTAGCCGTGCCGATCGGCCTCGGTTTGGGGCGTATCGGCAACTTCATCAACGGCGAGCTGTATGGGCGACAAACCGATGTCCCCTGGTGCATGGTCTTCCCGCAGGGGGGGGATGTCTGCCGCCACCCCTCTCAACTCTATCAGGCCGGATTGGAGGGGGTGGTCCTCTTTCTGATCCTCTTCACCCTTTCTTATCGAAACCTGCCGCGAGGGGTGCTTTTCTGGACCTTCTTTATTTTTTATGGTCTCTTCCGTTTTGTCGTTGAGTTTTTTCGCCAGCCCGATCCCCAATTGGGATTTGTCCTCGGTCCTTTCTCGATGGGACAAATACTCAGTCTCCCGATGTTCATTCTCGGCGGGGTAATGGTCGCCATCCAATATCAGAAAGGAGCGCGGGCGCCGAGCCGAACGGCGTCGGAGAGAAAATGAAAAGCGATCGGTCGATTCGAACCAATGAAGCTTCGCTGGTCCGGTTCGCCGTCCAGGGGACCGTGATGTACCCGCGCAGCTACGGCTGGGAGGTGACCCGGACCGGTCAGGGGATGATGCTCCCCAGCGTCGGCGGCATTACTTATAATGTGAAGGTCGGCGATTCGGTCTTCGGATGGGCGGGTGATCATATCGAGCCGGGGGTCTCGCTGACAAGTGATCCGAGCAAGCTGACGCAAGATCCGAACCGGGGTTTTAATATCTTCTCCTGTGTGGGGAATGAAGCGGTGATTCTCTCCGGCGACGCCAAAGGGGAGAAGGGGATCGTCACCGGTCATCACGGCGGGGTGGAGCATGTTTTGGTCGACTTTCCCGACGCGGCCCTCGCGAAGCTGACCCACGATGACAAAGTTCTGATTCGCGCCTTCGGCCAGGGATTGCGTCTGCTCGACTATCCCGACATTCACTGCTTCAGCCTCGACCCTGCTCTTTTTTGGAGTCTGGGCGCTCGTCCGGCGGGGGAGGAGGGGCTTGAAGTTCCGATCGCCGCGCTGGTTCCAGGCAAGTTGATGGGGTCGGGGCTCGGTCACAGCGATATTTTCAAAGGGGATTACGACATTCAGACAAGCGACATGGCGGCGATTCGGGAGCATCACCTCGATCAACTCCGCTTCGGCGATCTCGTCGCCATTGTCGATCATGACAGCTCGTTCGGTTGGAATTATCAGGAAGGGGCGGTCTCGATTGGGGTCGTCGTCCATGGAGACAGCCAGCTCGCGGGACACGGACCGGGTGTCCAGACCCTTCTGACCAGTCGAAAGGGACTTCTTCGTCCGGCCGTTCATGCCGACGCCAATATCGGTTTTTATCTCGGCGTCGGCCGCTGGAGAAAAATGTCCGCCCGAAAACGAAAAGGTTAATACTCGATTCGCACGAGGAAGAGACCTTGCGGCGGCGCGGTGGGGCCGGCCCGCCGGCGATCGCGTCCTTCTAAGATCGTCGATATCTCTGCAACGGCTCTTCTCCCCCGCCCCACCTCCACGAGCAATCCGACCAGGTTCCGGACCATGTACTGAAGAAATCGCGGGGCTTGAAAGGTGAGCCGGATCTGGTTTCCTACTTTCTTGATATCGATCTTCTGAAGTTCGATGACCCGATCTTCTCCTTCGCTGCCGGCGGCGCAGAGCGATGTGAAATCGTGGCGCCCGATCAGGAGGCGGCTCGCCTTTTTCATTTTTGAAAGATCGAGCGATTGATAAACATGCCAGGCGCTCCGTCGATGAAGGGGAGAGCGCTTCGGATCATTGTAAATAAAATAGGTGTATGTTTTTTTCTTCGCGGAGAATCGAGCATGGAAGGAGGGGGGCACTTCTTCCGCCGACTGAACGGCGATGTCGTCCGGCAGAAGGGCATTGAGTCCGCGAGCCCACGTACTCAAATCGAACGGAACCGGCGGGGCAAAGTGGGCCACCTGTCCGAACGCGTGGACGCCGGCATCGGTTCTCCCCGCGCCGGTGATCCGGATCGATTTGCCGGTCAGTTGTTGAAGCGCTTTCTCGATTGTCCCTTGAATCGTGTTGAGACGCGGCTGGATTTGCCAGCCGTGGTA
>Ga0070739_10002764_pt1 | contig 22797 bp, 19 predicted proteins | sample Coa_R1_7_FD_66445 | JGI IMG/M metagenome (GOLD analysis project Ga0070739, IMG submission 66445) | Surface soil microbial communities from Centralia Pennsylvania, which are recovering from an underground coalmine fire - Coalmine... | ecosystem: Environmental > Terrestrial > Soil > Unclassified ... | reverse complement strand
GGCCAATGGTAGTCGCGAGTCGGAAGGGATCCGGCCAGCAGATCCGTGGCGCGTATCCAGGGGCGATCAGAACTGGTCGGCGGAGGCCATGCGGTAGAAGAATGGCCCGAGGCCGCCGCGGTTGATCGCGAAAGCGAGTTGAAGGAAGCTCTCCTGGAGCGCTGCGTTCTCGAGTCCGCCGGCGTAGATGGGGTCGTAGCCGGCGTCTCGGCTGAGCTGTTCGACAATCGCTCGGGCTTCGTCGTCTCCACACCAGAGGTTGCCGGGCGGCATGCGCGCAGTGGCGATCTTCTCGTAGAGGATGGCGAAGTTGATGTTGAACGCCTTGGCAGTCGGGCCGTTCGTCCTCGACTTCGCGAACTCGGCGTTGGAGGGGAAGCCGTCGGGAGGGGAGGCGCCGATCAGGTTCGTCGCATCGACGACCGTCTTGCCCTGAATGCCGCGCACCGAATCCAGTGCGTCGGCGATCGCGGCGCCCGGCATTGCCAGCAGGATGGTCTCGGCGTCAGAAACGTCGCCGCCGTCGCGACCGATTCGCGCCACCGTGTGACCGGCCTGCTCCCACAGGTCGGCCAAGCCGCCCCCGACGCTGCCCCTTCCGAGCACCGCGATCCTCATCGCGTCAGCTCAAACGCTTGCGCAGCATCTCCTTGCCCTGCTCGCCGCCGCGACGGCTCGCGTCCTGCGCGCGGCGGAAGAAGTCGGCCAGCTCCTGGTCGCCGTCGCGCTCGGCGTCCTGAATGTAGGTCTCAAGGCGAAGCGCGTTGCTCAGGCTCTGCTCGGTGAACCAGATCACGTTGTAATCCTTGTCCTTCGTTCCGGTTACCTGTCCGGTCTCGTCAGCCATCTGGAGCCTCCTGGGTGGGATGGAACGGTTCCTCAATCGAGTACCCAGCCCGCACCAGAACTACAAGCTCAGGACCGGCGTGGTTGCAATCGCACCCGTTCGCGGGAGCGAGCGTCAGCCGTCGAAATCGAAATCGCGCGGCGGCTTTTGCTCAAACCACAGGCGATCGTGGTCGGGGGTGTCCTGAAGAAACTCCGGGGTCTCTTCGAGTACGTCCTCTCCGTCTTCCGCCGGGCCCTCAGCATCGGCGGACTCGATGTCGTATTCGGTCGTCTCCCCGAGCGTGTCGTCGAATCGTGGCGGGGGTGGCGGCGGAGCGGCGGCCGGCGCTGGAGGATGGGACTGCTCTGCAGCCGGCGGTGGCGCCTGCGTAGACGATTCGAGCTCGTACTCGTCGTAGAACTCCTCATCGTCCTCGTACTCGTCGTAGTCGGCTTCGTATTCACCCTCACCGGCGACCTGGCCGGTCGCGGTCGCGTCGGGCTGGCCGCCAATCGCCAACGGCGGCGGCTCAGGATCCGCGCTCGTTTCAGGCGCCGTCGCGCTCGGTAGCTCCTCCTCGTACGCGTAGCCGGGTTCGTGGACCCCCGGATCAAGCCGTTCGCCGAGCTCCTCCGAGCCCAAAGGCTCACGGCGCACAGGTCCCAGCGCCTCACGCTCAGCGCGCTCGATCTCGGCGGGATCGGCCCCGCGCCGGCGTTTCAAATCGAGGTGCTCGCGAATCGCGTCGTCGAGTAGACCCATGGGAACAGCCTACTCGCCGCCTGCGACATTCGCAGGGATTGGACCGGCGCGAACCGTCCGGTTCTTACCCTCCCGCTTGGCGCGATAGAGCGCCGCGTCCGTCTCGGCGATGAGCGCCTCCTTGTGGCCGTCCGACGTCACGCCGACGCCCAAGCTGGCGGACACCTCAAGCGTGCCATCGCCGCTCAGCAGGGGGATCCGAAGCTGACCGACCGCCGTTCGAACACGTTCGGCGATGGCGTAGGAACCCTCGAGGTCGGTGTGAGGGAGGATCAGCGCCATCTCCTCGCCCCCGTACCTGGCGGCCGAGTCCGCTTCACGCGAGGTGTCGCGCAGCACGCGTGCAACGCTCTTCAGCACGAGGTCGCCCTGCGGGTGCCCGTAGGTGTCGTTGATCTGCTTGAAGTTGTCGAGATCGAGCATGATCAGGCCGACCGGGTAGTGGTAGCGGCGCACCTGCTCCATCTCGCTGCCCAGCACCTCCTGGAAGCGGCCGTGATTGGCGAGGCCCGTCAGCTCGTCCGTGACTGCCTGGCGCTGGACCTCGCGGTGGAGCTCCACGTTCTCGAGCGCGAGGGTCGCCTGGGCAACGAGTGAGCGCAGCAGGTCACGGTCGTCGGCATCGAAGGGCCGTCCACGTCGGCCCACGGTGACGACACCGTGCGCCCGGCCCTCGGATGAGATCGGGCCGAGTGGAACGGCGGCGGCAAACAGCTCCCCATCGGCCGCCTCATGGAGCGCGCGGGACTGCAGGGCCCCGCGTTCGGCCTCGAGTACGACGTTGCTCACGTCCTGCAGCGAGCTCTCGCGCGCGACCTCCCGCAGCGGCGCGTCCTCCTCGCTGCGCACGGACAGCCGCCCGAACTCTCCCTCAACGGCGTCGAGCGCCGTCTTCAGGGCGAGGCTCAGCAGCCCCTGCCGGTCCAGGTTGGAGGCGAACGTCTCGCCAGCCCGGCGAATCGATTCGCGTAGGCGTGCGCGCTCGGCTCGAAGCTGGTCGAGCCGCTCGGCTAGCTGGTCGGACATGTTGTTGAACTCCACCGCCAACATCGCGAACTCGTCTTTGCCCTCCACCGGAACGGGCGCGGAGAAATCCCCCCCCGCCAGCCGGCGGGCTGCGCGGAGGAACCGGCTGAGCTGACTCTCGAGACCGCGAGACGCGAGGACGGCGAAGGACAGGGCGAGCACGACGAAGCCCGCGATGAAGCCCGCGGCCAGAAGACGGCTGGTGTTCAGCGAAGTGGCCGTGGCACGCAGGTTCGACAGCACCGTGACGCGGACCCGCTCGCTGCCGAATCCCGGGAGCGGGTCAGTGGTGGCCGTCTGGTAGCCGGTGCCGCGGACCGACGTCTCGCCGTCTGAAGGCGGCACGTGCCTGCCGCCGGGCAGGTTCGAGGCGAGTACGCGGGTTCCCTGCCTGACCACGACACCGCTTCCGAGCCCGAGACTCGTGGCGTACTTCCCGGCGGTCGTCGTCGACACCGTGACGCGCGTGATCGTATGGCCCCGTCGGAAGACCGCGGTTCCGGGCGCGATTGCGGCGTGACTTCCGATGTCGAGGATCGGTCGCCCGTCGTGGGTCAGCACGACCCGCACGAGCCCCGCCTCGGCCGCAACCGCCGAGAGTCGCGCCGGCAGCGCCGAACTGGGAAGCCCGGCAGCGACCCGGGCGAGGCTGGCCGCAGCGCCTCGAGCAGCCGCCTCGTCGTAGGCGTAGACACTGGTCGCCGCCGTCACCAGCCCGTTGGCGCGCGCCTGGGCCTTGGCATGCCCGCTGTCGCTGATCAGGCGGAACACGAGGATCGCTACGGCCAGCATGGGCGCCAGCACGATCACGATGAAGAAGCTGATGAGGCGGGTGCGGAAGCTCATGGCCGAGCGGAGCCTTCTCTGCTCAGGCTATCGGCCGAATAGGCCGAGGCTGCACCCCTGCAACCACGTCCGACAGGGCTAAACTTGCTCATCCGTGCGGCTCGCGCCGCCGCTCGGGGCTATAGCTCAGCTGGAAGAGCGCCTGGATCGCACCCAGGAGGTCGCCGGTTCGAGTCCGGCTAGCTCCACTCCTCGGATCCCCGGGGAATAAGGGACTCGCCTCTCCGCCTGGGCGCTCGCCGAGGTTCGTGGGCTCGAGCACAGGTACGAGACGGGCACCGCAGCTTTCGGGGCCCTGCTCTGTTCAGGGGCGGCCGGACGATGGCGTGTGTGCCGATTCGCCGCCAGATGACGTGCGGCTGACCGGGGCAGTGAGAAAGGCCTGACGCTCCTGAGGTCCGAGTCGCTCCCAGTCTCGGAGGAACCGGGGCAGCTCTTCGTGCGTCGGCACCTATTTCGACTCGGCCGGCGGAACGCTCTTGAGATGGGCGATGAATTCCTCGTCGCTGCCAAAGAAAAGCCCCCGGCCAGCCGCGATGTCCGCGTCGGCCTCTCGCTCCTTGGCCTGCCACTCGGGCGTCCAGAACCAAGCCTGGTCGGGATCAATCGGCCCCTTGATGATCCCGCGCAGTAGCACGCCTGCGCCCTCGACCGCGTCGTCCGGCAGCTCGTCGACCAGCTTATGAAGGTCCGCCTTGGTCACGAGGCGGATTCTGGCACGGAGTTCAGCTCGCCCGGTCGGACTCCGTGGCGCGTTGGCGATCGCAGACTCCGCTTCGATCCTCGGTGTGTCCCCTAGCTCGTCGATCACCCGCCCGTCGTGTGCCAGCTCACGCGCGCAGCGTGGCCGAACTGCCGGGCGACGTGGATCAGCCCCCTCCCCTCGTGCAGGAGCCGCGACGCAGAGCTGGGACGTCTGTCGTAAGGACGCGCGTGAGCGAGCAGCTTTGCCAGAGACCGGAACGCGCCGGCGCCGCGACTGTTCGTCACCGTCTCTTGCAGAATTACCGCTCGGCCAGTAAGCCGAGAGAGAGCAGAGGACGGTGTCGATGAGTCAAAAGTCCGACAGACAGAAGCCCACCAAGAGCCGCGCTGCCAAGAGCAAGTCCTCCGCGGTGCTGAGCGCCGAGGAACGTGCCGCGATGAAGGAGCTCGTCCAGGAGCGCAAGGCACAGGCCCGGGGCGAGGACGGAGAGCGCGCGGTGCTCGGCAAGATCGCTGAGATGCCCGAACCGGATCGCTCGATGGCCGAGCGGTTCCACGCGATCGTCATGGCGAGCGCGCCGTCGCTTTCGCCGAGGACCTGGTACGGGATGCCGGCATACGCCAAGGAAGGCAAGGTGATCTGCTTCTTCCAGAGCGCGGCGAAATTCAAGGCGAGGTATGCGACGTTCGGGTTCAGCGACAAGGCGGACCTCGACGACGGGGAGATGTGGCCCACCTACTACGCGCTGAAGAAGCTGACGTCTGCCGAGGAGAAGAAGATCGCTCGCCTCGTCAAGAAGGCGGTCGGCTGAGCGCGGTTCAGCGCGGCGTCGTCCCCGGCTTGCGCTCGTGGAGGGCGCCACAGCCTGAACGCATGCAGGATTGAACATCCGCTTGCAAAGGTGGGCGCAATCGGTTAGGTTCGCGCCAGCTTCATCAATACCGATCACGATCGACCGAAGGTCGAGTGGGCGGGGCAGCGGAAGTTGGCGGGAGGCGGGACGAAAATGCAAGACCTCGGGCGGAGAGCCGGCCTGCGCCCTGCGATAGCCGGAAGGCTGACCTTCGTCGCGACGGCTCTGTCGGTGGCGGTCCTCTCGCCTGCTGCGGCAGCTGCTTCCTCTGCGCCCCGCACCTTCGACACGGTGATGCAGAAGGCCCGCGCGGGCGAACCGGTGATCGCCGTCGATCCAAAGGTTCCCGGTCTGCTGCTCGAAGAGGACTCGGCGGCCATCAAGGTCTCCCGCGACTACGGGCACAGGTGGAGCGTCGTCGCCTCCGGTCAGGTCGATCCCACCGTTGCGATCGACTCCGACGGTCGCTTCATCGCGCACTCCGCCACCGGCGGCTACCTGCCGCTCGACGGGTTCTGGATCACGACCTCGACCGACGAGGGCGCGACGTGGTCTGCCCCCGTGCAGACGTTCCAGTATCCGCAGATCGCAAAAGGCACGCCGATCGCCTGGGACCGTCCGTGGCTGGGCGTCGATGCCAGCACCGGCACGATCTACGCCAGCATCGCCGTGCACACCGAGCAGCCCGGCGCTGACCTCAGCGACGCGGCCACGCTGGTCGCGTTTGCCGGCTGCCACGCGACCCTGTTCACCAATGCGCTGCTGTCGTGCGGCCGCCGCTACGTGTCGGCCAGCCACGATCACGGACAGAGCTTCGGTCCGGCGTATCCGATCGACTCGGCGGACTATCCCGACACGATGACGGGCGGCTTCTCCGGGATCCCGGTGGCCGCGGACGGCACCCTCGCGACCAGCTACTACGCGTCCTCGGCGCCCCGCCGGCAGTGCCCGTGCCTGATCTTCGAGACGAGCCGCGACGACGGCGCCAACTGGGCCCGCCATGTCGTTGCGGACGCCTCACCGGCCGTCCCCACCGGGCCACTCACCGTGCTCGACGACAACCCCTCGCGAGCGCCCTACATCTCACCCGTGATCTCCGACTCCCCGTCGGTCGAGCTCGGCCCCTACATCGCCGCCGACCCCACCCGCAGCGGCCACTTCGCGGTCATGATCCAGGACCCGTCGCGCACGCGGCTGCTCCTCTTCCAGACGGGCGACGGCGGCGCGCACTGGAGCAGGCCGGCCGTCCTCGGGAGTGGCCCGAAGAACACGGTCGATCGCCCGTGGCTCGCCTTTGCCACCGGTGGTGCCCTGATCGCCTTCTGGCGCAGCGACCACTCCCAGGAAGGCGACCCGTTTACGACGTGGGTGGCCGTCGAGCCCGCGGGCGAGCACCGGTTCGCGGCGCCAGTCGAGGTGAGCGGCGGCGTCTCCCCCGGCAGCGACAACCTCCAGGACGACGCCTCCTTCGTCGCCGGCGACGACAGCAATGCCTACGCGGTGTGGGGCGACATGCGGGCCGGGAACCAGATCGAGCCCTGGTTCGGGAGCTACCGCTACGCGCCGGCTGGTTAGACCGATCGTGCACACTCGACATTCCCAGAGCTTTCTCGCCGGTGGCCTCGTCGCGCTCGCGGGCCTCGTCGCGGCAGCAGCAGCCGGATCAGCCGCCGCCCGCACCGCCGCGCACGCCGCCGCCCGCACCGCCGCCCACACCGGCGCGCGCGCCGGCGCCCACACCGCCGCCCGCACCGCCGCGCACGCCGCCGCCCACACCGGCGCGCACGCCGCCCAAACCACCGCGGACTCCGCCGCCCGCACCGCCGAGTACACCGCGGCCCACAGCGCCCGCCGCGCCACCGCCGCCACGCGCGCCGCTGCCCTATCCCGGCACGCCATCCCGGCCAGCCACGCGTGGCGACGCTACGTCGAGTCGACGGGGAGCGCCACGCTGCGGCCGGTCTCCGTCAAAGCGATCGGCGACGTCACCAACGCAAACGCGCTCATTGACGGCTCCGGCACCGCGGTGCTGACCGCCACCGCCGGCCAGTCCCCGCCGACGATCGTGCTCGACTACGGCCGCGAGGTGGGCGGCCTGCCGTTCTTCAGGATCGCCTCGGTCGCGCCCGGCCCTGGCAGCTCGTCGGTGACGATGCGCGCCGGCTACAGCGAACTCGAGCAGTATCTGCTCGGCTCCTCGCCCGAGCCGATCCTTCCCGTCGGCGGCATGGAGAGCTCGAACGTGGCCGGCGACGCGAACGGCAACAACGGCGTCGGCACTGACAACAACCGCGCCGACGACTTCACGCTCGACGCCGCCTCGGCGGGGGCGACTGTCGGCAACCCGGTCAACGAGGTGCAGGGGGGACAGCGCTACGAGGCGATCACGCTGACCACCCCCGGCACGGTGGCGCTCTCCGCGGCCGGTATCACGGCGAAGTTCAACAACCTCGGCGTCGGCGCCTTTCGGGGCTACTTCCTCTCCAGCGACGCCACGCTGAACCGGATCTGGTTCGCCGGGGCATACACCGCGCAGACCGACGAGGTGCCGGCCGGCGACGCGTGCCGCGCCGCAAGCGTCTGCAGTCACGAGCCCACGATTCTCGACGGCGCCAAGCGCGACCGTCGGCCGTGGAGCGGCGACCTCTCAGTCGAGGGCCGCACCGTGTTCGACAGCCTGGGCTTCGGGCCCGGCGGCTCTGACTACATCAAGTCCGCGATTGGCGGCTTCGGCTCCGCGCCGGTCTCCGACGGCTCGGTGTGTGGCCAGATCAGCGACTGGACCGCCTACCCGGCCGGCCCGGTCAGCTGCTCGTTCTACTCGCCCACCTACTCGATGTACTTCCCGATCAACCTGGCCGAGTACTACCTGTACTCGGGAGACTCGACGTTCGCCGCCTCGCAGTACCAGGTCGTCAAGAACGAGCTGGCCTACAACCGCGCCAGCGTCGACCCGACGACCGGGCTGTCGACCGCCTCGGGCATGGACTGGGATTTCTACGACGGCAGCAAGGGCGGCAACTCGCTTCAGGGCGGCGCGGTCACGGCCACGAACCTGCTCTATTACGAGGCGCTGGCCGACGGCGCCTGGCTCGCTCGGCAGCTCGCCAAGCATGCGCCGAGCAGCCCGAGCCGCGCCATCTGGCAAGCCGACGGTGCCGCCTGGAGCGCCCAGGCGGCGGCGCTCAAGCAAGCGATCAACGCGCACCTCTTCAACCGCGGCCTCGGCGCCTACCAGCTCTCCACCGAAGACAACAGCACCGGCGTGAGCGTCTTCTCGCCGACGAGCGCGACCACTCCAACCCATCCCGCCACCGCGGTTCCCGAGGATGCCAACGCGCAGGCGATCGTGTTCGGCGTGGCTCCGCCTCGCGCCGCTCCCGGCATCCTCGCCTACCTCAAAGACCATCTCTGGGGCACCTACGGCCCCGAGCCGTTCAGCAGCGATGCCGACTACTCGACGATCATCAGCCCGTTCATCACCGGCTACGAGCTCGACGCGCGGTTCGCCAGCCGCCAGAGTGCCAGCGCGCTCGCCCTCCTCCGCCTGATGTGGGCACAGATGGTCAACACCAAAGGTCCGTTCTACACCGGGACCCTGTGGGAGAAGCTAGGCCAGAACGGCCAGATCACCGACAGCAACGCCAGCCTGGCGCACGGCTGGGCGACTGCACCGGTGTCGGCGCTGAGCAGTTACGTCCTCGGCGTCGAGCCGACCAGCCCCGGCTACCGCACCTGGACGATCGCCCCGCAGATCGGCGACCTCGCCTGGGCGCAGGGCGAGGTGCCGACGCCCTCGGGTGCGATCGCCTCGCGCTGGCGGGCCGGCCCCCGGAAGCGCACCCTCCGCCTGACCGTCTCGGCTCCCGCGCGCACCAGCGGCACGGTCGCGATCCCTGCGCTCGGCCGTGTGATCACGATCGCCGAGGACGGCCGCGTGGTCTGGCCGCGCCGCGCCGCCACGCCTCGCTCCCGCGTTCGCCTCCGCGCCGTCAGGCGCGAGGGCCAGATCGTCTTCTCCGGCGTCACTGGCACCCACACCTTCGCAGAGGTCCGGGGCTGAAGCGGCGCCACGCTCGCGCGCCGCCGTCGCCCGCTCATCCACCGGACGGGACGCGGAACGGGCGCTTCCCGCACCGGAAGAAGAACGGCAGCCGCGTGAGCGGGCTCGGCACGACGACGCTCCGCCGCCCGCGCACCCTCAGTCCGGTCTGCGGGTCCCTCCAGCACCCCGTCGGGAAGTACACGATGCGGCTTGTCGCGCCCTGCGCGACGACGGGCGCGACCAGCACGTCCGCGCCGAGCATCCACTCCTGCGCCTCCGACGCCGCCCGAGGGTCGCCGGGGAACTGCAGCCACAGTGGCCGCGTCGGCGGCATCCCGTTCCGGTCGCCGGTATGCCACAGGCGCAGGATCAGCCCTGCGGCGGCTTCGTGCAGGCGCGACAGCCAGCGGTACACCCTCACCACCTGTCCCCCGTAGGACCATGGCGTGTGGGTGCCGGACCGCCCGGAGCCGTGCAGGCGAAAGACAGGGCTCAGAGCCGCCCACTCGGCCCAGCGCAGGAACAGCTCCTGGCTGGTCGGCGGCGTCGTGTAGTCGTAGTAGCCGCCGATGTCAGTCCCGTAGCCGAACGCGCCCCCGACCGCGCGGTTCAGCATGTCGGGCGCCAGCGACGCGAGACCAGCGGCCTGACCCCAGTCGGTCGACTCGTCGCCGGGAAAGTTGCCGCCCTCGAAGGCAGCCGATCCCGGCACGCCCGAGTACCCGGCCCGGTTGAAGAACCAGATCGAGCGTCGCCGGTGGGAGCGTTCGAAGGCCCGGACCGCCGCGCGCGTCGCCTGCATGTAGAGGATCGGATAGCGGTTGTGCATCGTCGCACCCGTCTCGCCGTTGGCGAAGCGCATGTCGGAGGTGACCTCCTCGCCGAAGTCGGCCATGAATCCGTCGAAGCCGAGCCCGAGCACCTTCTGCACCTCGCGCGACCACCACGCGACGGCTCGCGGGTTGGTGAAGTCGAGCAGCGCGATCTGCGTCCCCGAGGTCGTCGTGGTCTCATAGGTCCCGCCGCTGGCGGTGCGGACGGTCAGCCCTGCCCGGTCGGGCGCGGAGCCCGGCGTGATGAACGGCCGCAGGTAGGCGAGTGGGTGGATCCGGCGCGCCCGCAACTCGCGCACGATCCGCGACTGCAGCGCGAAGCTCACGTGGGTGGGCAGGACCAGACCGTCGTTGCCGCTGCCCGGCAGCCCCCACCCCTCGATCCGGTAGGCGGTGACCGGGATCCGGTAGCGCCGCAGGTTCACCAGATCGCTCTGCAGCTCCGCCTCGTAGTCGGCGTCGGTCTCGCCGAAGTTCTTGACCAGCCGGTCGAGCATCGGCCCGAGCGCCCAGCGGGGCGGCGCCGGCTGGCGCCCGGTCAGCGCGGTCAGCTCGTCGATCGCCCGACCAGCGCGGCCCACCGCCACCAGGTAGCTGAGGGAGGCCCCGGTCGCAGCGACGCTCCAAGCGTCAGGGCGGTCGGAGTCCATCCGGAACCAGGCGAGCTGCGGCACGTCGAGCAGGAATCCGTAGCCGTGCGAGGAGACGAACTGCGCCTGCGGGTAGTAGGCGGCCGACGGGCCGTTCGGGAACAGCACGGTCGCAGGGGAGCCGGCGGGCACCGCGGTCCCGGGCGGACCGGGGAGGTTCTCCTCCTCGACGAAGCTGGCCAGCGCCACGCCGCGCTGATCGAGCCCGTTGTGTCGCCCGCCGAACCCGTGGAAGGCCTCTCCGGTCGGCGAGCCGAACGCGTCGCTGACCACGGCCACGCCCGATGCGGGGTCCGGGACCACGCTCACCCGCGCCACGCCCGGGCGAATGGGCGCCACGTCGACGACCAACCGGCGGCCCGTCGGATCGTCGGTCGAGACGACGAGCCGCGCCCCGCTCCCGGCCGGCCGCACCGCCACGACCGACCGGGCCGAGTACTGCACGCCAGACCGCTCGCCGGATATCAGGTCGCCCCCCCAAATCAGGCCCTCGTACTGCTGGACCGTCTGGGTGCCCACGAGGAACGCCAGCGGCGCATAGAGCTGCCCGCTCGCCGCCGGCTCGACGCCAGGTGGCACCGGGTCGAGGGTCGGAGCGAGCACCGATGGCCCGACCCCGGCACCGGGCACCTCGTCCAGGACGACCCGACCGGAGGCTCCCGCGAACTGCATCGCGAACGGACTGCGCGTGATCGTCACTCGCACTCCGGGGGCGCTGACCAGCACCCGCCCGGCGTCCACGCTCACCGCGGCTTGGGCCGGCGGAGCGCCAAACGCGGCGAGCGGAGCGCCAACCGCGGCGAGAGCAACGATGACGATGAGGGCGCGTGCGCGCATCACGCTCGATCCTACGGCCGCAGGCGACCCAGCCGGTTACCCTCCCGGCCATGTCGCCCGCCCCGACCCCGACCGGACTCGCCTCCCCCGAGGCTCGCGCCCGCCTGCTGAAGGCGTGGCGGGGCGAGATCGTCGCCGGTCGCATGTACGAGCTGATCGCCGAGCGCCTGCCCGACCGTGAGGCGGGCATCCTGCGGCGGATGTCGGCAGCCGAGGCGTCGCACCGCGCGCGCATCGAGCAGCGGATGCGCGAGCTCGGCGTCGAGATCCCGGACCCCGGCAGCGTCCGGATCAGCACCTGGATGCGGTTGCAGGCGAGGGTCGCGCCCGTCACGCGACTGCTTGCCGCGCGCGAGGCGGCCGAGGACGAGGAGGTCGACGACCTCTACCGCCGCTCGACCGGCGACGAGGCGACCGACCGGCTGCTCCGCGAGATCCGCCACGAGGAGCGCGCCCACTCCAAGGCGGTCAACGAGATGCGCGCGAGCGCCCCGAAGGCCGCCCCTCCCGAGGCGCCGATCCTGAGCCCCGGCCAGCAGCGCGCCAGGGACAGGCTCGACCGTCTGATCGGCGGCCGCGAGACATGGCACCGCACCGGCGGCGGCTGGATCAGCGGCGCGATCTACGGCGCCAACGATGGGCTCGCGGCGGTGTTCGGGATCGTCGCGGGCGTCTCAGGCGCGACCGGCGGCTCGACGTTCGTGCTCACCGCGGGGGCGGCGGGCGCGCTCGCGAGCGCCCTCTCGATGGCCACCGGCGCCTTCCTCGCCGAGCGCTCGGAGGCCGAGGTGGCGGCCGCCAACGTCGAGCGCGAGCGCCAGGAGATCGCCGAGCACCCCGAGGAGGAGAAGGAGGAGCTCTCGCTCTACTACCAGCTCAAAGGGATCGACGAGCAGACCGCCGACGCGATGGCCGAGCAGCTCGCACGCCAGCCCGAGGCGATGCTCCGGGCGCTGGCCGCCGAGGAGTTCGGCGGCATGGGCGACACCGGCGACGCGAAGGCGGCCGCGGTCGCCGCCGGCATCTCCACCGGGCTCGGCGCGATCGTCCCGGTGATCCCGTTCATCTTCACGACCGGCTCGACCGCGATCGCGATCGCGGCGATCATCTCGCTGGTCGCGCACTTCGCGGTCGGCGCCGCGAAGTCGCTCGTCACGCTGCGCACGTGGTGGTCGGCCGGCCTCGAGATGACGCTCGCCGGCGTGATCGTCGGCGGCGCGACCTTCCTCGTCGGCCTGGCGCTACCTACCTGACCGAAACGCGTCGACGTAGCGCTCGATCAACTCGCGCATGTCCTTGGACAGCCCGGCCTGCTCGTCGGCCTGCGGCGCCGCCGCGACTCCGTAGCCCGTGATCAGCGCCCGCGTGCGCTCCGACAGCCCCTGTTCTTCGATCTGGGTCACCACAGCCTCCCGTGTTTGGTCACCCGGTCCTACCCCAAATGCTCCCACAGCTCACGCACCTGGCGCTCCAACGCCTCGACCCGGGCGACGAGATCACGGTCTGCGCCAGCAGCGCTCGGCAATTGCGCTGCTGGCGGTGGGGCGTCCTGTGAGCCGCCCCCGCCGGCCCCGAGCAGATGCTCGAAGCGGTCCTCCTTCTGCCCCGGCCGCCGTGCCAGCCGCCGGACGTGGCCCTTCCCCGCCAGCGCCTCGAGCACCGCCTCGACGTCCGCAAGCGACGCGAACGAGCACATCCGCTCGGTGCGGCCCTTGAGCTCGCCCGGCGTCTGCGCCCCGCGCAACAGGAGCACGCACAGCACGGCGAGCTGGCGCGAGTCGAGCCCGAGCGCGTCCTCGGCCAGGTGGCGGAACTTGGTCGCCCGGCTCGAGTGACCGCTCGCCAGCCGCGCGAGCCCGTAGCGGCTCAGCCGCTGTGCGGCCTCGCGCACGGTCTCCTCGTGGTAGGACACCACCGGATCGCGGTTGGTCGACTGGTTGCACGCGAGCCGGAGCGCGTTGAGCGTCAGCGGATACTGCTCGGGGGTCGTGAAGCGCTTCTCGATCAGGCACCCGAGCACGCGCTGCTCGGGCGGGGTCAGCTCTCCGAAGTGCACGGCGAAGCGAGCCTACCCAACAGGAGCCGCGGCCCCCGCCGCGAACTCCATTCGCATGAGCAAGGGCCGGCTCGAGGCCTTCTCGGACGGGGTGATCGCCGTGGCGATCACGCTGCTCGTGCTCGACCTCGTCGTCCCGGCACCGGGGCTGCACCACCAGACGCTCGCCCACAACCTCGGCCGCGAGTGGCCCAGGTACGTGGCCTATGTCGTCTCTTTCGTGACGATCGGGATCATCTGGATCAACCACCACGCCGTGCTGCGGCGCCTCGAGGAGGTCGACCACACGCTCCTGATCGTCAACCTGCTCGTGCTGCTGACGATCGGAGTGCTTCCGTTCGCCACGAGCCTGATGGCGACCTACCTCAACGAGTCGGCCGGGCAGCACCTGGCCGCCGCCGTCTACGCGGGCGCGTTCCTGCTGATGTCGCTGGCCTTCTCGGCGCTGAACTGGCAGCTGCTGGTGGGCCGCCCGCACCTGAGCGCCGAGCGCCTCGACGAGGCTCGCCGGCGGGCGATCCTCCGCCGGCGCCTCACGGGCGTGATTCCGTACCTGATCGCGACCGCGCTCGCCGCCGTCTCGGCCTACGCCACGCTGGCCGTGTGCGCGGCCGTGGCGGTCTTCTATGCGCTGCCCGCCAGCGAGCCGTAGGCGTCGGGGCGGCGCGTGCGCAGGAACGGGAACAGCTCGAGCCAATCGTCGCGCTGGTCGAGGTCGAGGTCGGCGACAAGCACCGCCGGCTCGTCGCGCGGGGCCTGCACGAGGATCCGTCCGTAGGGGTCGGAGACGAAGCTCGAGCCGTAGAAGGTGATCGGCGGCTCGGTGCCGATCCGGTTGACCGCGACCATGAACGTGCCGTTGGCGACGCCGTTGCCGACGATCACCTGCTGCCAGAGCGGCTCGGTGTCGAAGCCCGGGTGGTCGGGCTCGGACCCGATCGCGGTCGGGTAGACGATCACCTCGGCGCCGCGCAGCGAGTAGGCGCGGGCGAGCTCGGGGAACCACTGGTCCCAGCACGTGGGCAGGCCGAGCTTGGCCTCTTCGCCGCCGCCGAGCGGGAGCGCGGCGAGCGGGAACGGGTCGCCGTCGGCCGGGCCCTGGCGGAAGTACTTGTCCTCGTAGTAGCCGGCCGTGACCGGGATGTGCAGCTTGCGCGTGCGCTGGACGAGCCGGCCCTCGGGGGCGACCAGGATCGCGGTGTTGAAGCCGAGCCCATCCTCGCCGTCGGCGCGCTCGAACAGCGACGCGTGCACGTGGATGCCGTGCTCGGAGGCGGCGGCGCGAGCGAACTCGATCGTCGGCCCGCTCTCGAGGTCCTCGGGCTGGACCCCGGCCGCCTGCGGGCCGTCGGGCGTGATCGCAAAGTAGGGGCTGAGCGTCAGCTCCTGGAGACAGACGACGCGCGCGCCCGCGCCGGCGGCGATCCCGATGCCGCTCAGCAGCGCGGCGCGGTGCTCGTCCGGGTCGGGATGCCAGCGCTCCTGGACTGCGCCGATCCGGAGCGGCGGGCGGCGCGGCGGGCGGGTGCGCGCCGGCGACTCCGGCACGTCGAACGCGGTCAGGAGCTGAGGCTCGGACACCGGAGATCTATTCATAGCGGGTCGGAACCTGCTGGGTGATGCAATGGGGACCGCCGCCGCCGTAGGCGATCACGGCGCCCGGCACCGCCACCACCTCCCGGCCCGGGAACGCGCTCCCGATCACGTCAAGCGCCGCGCCGTCGCTGTCGGCGCCGGTCACCGGCACGAGCACCGCGCCGTTGCAGAGGTACAGGTTCATGTACGAGGCCGCGACCAGCTCGCCCGCGACCTCGACGTACGGGAGGTGGGGCATCTCGAGCACCTCGAGCCCGGCGTGCTCGAGGCGGCGGCGGTTCTCCTCGCAACGTTCGAAGTTGGGGTTCTCGGCGGGGACCGTCTGGAGCAGCACCCGCCCCGGAGCCGTGAAGGCGGCGATCAGATCGACGTGCCCGTCGGTGTCGCGGTCCTCGACTAGCCCCTCGCCGAGCCAGACGATCCGCCGCGCGCCGAGATGCCGGCGCAGCGCCGCCTCGATGTCCTCGCGTGACAGCGAGGGGTTGCGGTTCGGATGCAGCAGGCACTGCTCGGTGGTCAGCAGCGTGCCCGCGCCGTCCGACAGGATCGAGCCGCCCTCGAGCACGATCTCCGCCTCGCGCACATCGTCGCCGAGGCGCTCGGCGATCAGCCGGCCGACCGCGGCGTCGCGGTCCCAGGGCGGGAACTTCTCGCCCCAGGCGTTGAAGCGGAAGTGGACAGCCAACCGCACGGAGTCCTCGTACACGTAGATCGGGCCGCAATCACGTAGCCACGAGTCGTCCAGCGGCAACTCCACCACCTCCACCCCGGCCGCGCACGCCGCCCGCGCCTCCTCCCCGTCCGCCGCCGACCCCGCGATCATCGTCACCGGCTCGAACGCGCTGATCGCGTTGGCCACGCTCGCGTAGTCCGAGCGCGCCTGGGCGATCGTGTCGCCCCACAGCTCGCGGCGGCAGGGCCAGCCCATGATCGTCCGCTCGTGGGGCTCCCACTCGGCCGGCAGTCGCATGCACCGACCTTAAGCCAGGTGCCGGCGGTGCGCCACTGCGGCGGCCTGGGTGCGCGACTGGACGCCGAGCTTGGCCAGGATCCGCGAGACGTGGACCGACGCGGTCTTCTCTGCCATGTACAGGGCCGCGCCGATCTGGCGGTTCGTCGCGCCCTCGGCGATCAGCGCGAGCACCTGCCGCTCGCGTGGCGTGAGGCCGAACGGGTCGTCCGCCTCGGGCGCGCGGTCGACCCTCGCGGCGCTGGACGGAGCGCTCGCCTGCAGCCGCCCGCGCGCGATCAGCGCCTCGACCTCACCGGCCAGCCACTGCGCGCCAAGCCGCCGGCAGAGCGCAAGCGCCGCAGCGGCCGGTTCGGCGGCCTCGGCGCGCTCATCGGCCTCGGTGAGTGCCTCGGCCTGGCGCCAGAGGGCGCTCGCCTCGAGGTACGGGCGCCCGAGCTCCCGCCAGGCCTGCGCGGCACGGGCCCATCGCGCCGGATCGCGCCGCCCGCGTGCACGCGCCAGCTCGGCCGCGCCGACCTCGCGCCAGGCCCGCTCGACGGGCCCGCCCGCCGACGCGGCGGCGCGCAGGCGCTGGAGGTGGATGCGAGCGCGGGCGAGCGCGTCGCGCTCGTCGGCCGGCTCGCGCAGGTCGCGGGCGCGCAGCGCGCGGTCGGCCTCGACGCTCAGCCCGATCGCGGTCACCCGCGCGATCCGCATCACGTCGTCGGTGCACACCTCGAGCTCGTCGAGGGCGCGGGCGACGGCCGCGCGGGCGCCGTCGAGATCGCCTTGCCGGCGGTGCAGCTCCGCCGACAGCGAGCCGAACTGGCCGTGCCACTGGGCCTCGCCGCTCGCGCGGACGAGCGGCTCGACCGCGTCAAGGCATCTCGCCGCGCCGTCGTGGTCCCCGGCGCCGAGGCTGAGCTCGGTTTCGGTCAGGTGCCGGAAGATCAGGAGCGTTCCCGTCGACTCCGCCTGGGAGGGATCGAGGTGCTCGCGCGCGAGCTCCCATTCGCCCGCCTCGAAGGCGAGCGCCGAGACGGTAAGCGCCAGCCAGGCGTGGTTGCGCGAGACCCGCGACGGCGTCTCGGCGAGGCCCTCCCGCGCGACCTCGAGCGCCTCGCCCGTGCGACCGGCCAGGTTCAGGAGGTCGGCCAGGTTGGAGTAGCCGGTCGCGATCCCGTCGAGATCCGCGTGCTCGCGGGAGAGCTCGATCGCGCGCCGGAGCTCCCGCTCGCCCTGCGCGACCCGTCCAAGCGCGATGTGGGCCATGCCGAGCGTGTCGAGCACCTCGGCCTCGATCCGCGGAGCCCCCGCTTCGACGGCCGCGGCGAGGGCGGCCTCCCCGGCGCCGATCGCGTCGCGGTAGCGGCCCCTCAGCACGCGCGTGCGCGCGAGCCAGGCGACCACCCCGGCACGCTCGATGCTGCCTGAGTCCACGGGCAGCAGCGCCTGCGCGCGCTCGGCGCTCGCGAGCGCCTCGGCCGGCCGGTTCAGCGACCACTGGAGCCTGGCCATCCGCGCGAGCAGCTCGCCGTAGCGGACCGGATCGTGCTCGGGATCGAGCTCGGCGAGGGCGCTCTCGAGGAGCTGCTCGGCCCGGGTGCGGTTGTCGGCGAGGCTCTGTCCGCGCGAGGCGAGCCCGAGCAGCGCCACGTGATCGACGCCGTCGGGACGCTCGCCCTCGGCGACCCGGTGCCACAGCTCGAGCGCGCGCTCGGCGGTCTCGGCCACCTCGCTCCACGCGTTGACGCGCTCGGCGGCGCCGGCCGCCGCGAGCATCGCGCGCAGCGCGGCCGCCTGGTCGCCGCCGGCGTCGTAGTGGCGCGCGACGGCGGCCACCCGCTCCACCTCTTCGTCGGGATCGCGCTCTGCCCCGGCCGCGTCGAGTGCGCGCGCCAGGGCGAGGTGAAGCTCGACCCGCTCGCCCGGCAGCAGATCCTCGTAGAGCGCTTCGCGCAGGAGCGCGTGGCGCAGGCGGAAGCGGCCGTCCTCGCCGGCCACCAGGACCTGCTCGGCCACCGCCTCGCGCAGAGCCTCGCCGCGCCTCTCGCCCGCCACGCCGGCGACGGCGGTGATCGCCGGCTCGTCGAGGCGGACCCCCACCGCGACCGCCTCGGTGACCCGCCGGGCCTCGGCCGACAGGCGCTCGACGCGCAGCAGGAACGCGTCGCGCAGGCTCTGGGGTGCCGCGCCGCGGCCGTCGAGCCCGGCCGCCAAGAGCTCCTCGATGTAGAGCGGGTTTCCCTCGCTGCGGGCGAGCATCCGCTCGACCAGCTCGGGCTCCGGCGCGCGCCCGAGGATGTCGGCGAGCGCCTCGGTCAGCTCGGCGGGGGTGAAGGGCTCGAGCGTGAGGCGCCGGGCGCACTCGAGCCGGTCGAGCTCGGCGAGCAGCGGTCGCACAGGATGGCGGCGATGGAGCTCGTCGCTTCGATAGGTGAGGATCACGAGCAGCCGCTCGCCGCGCAGGCTGCGGGCCAGGTAGGACACGAACGCCCGCGTCGAGCGATCGGCCCAGTGCATGTCCTCGAGGATCAGCACGACCGGCGCCTCCTGGCTGATCCGGTCGAGCAGCTCGAGCAGAGCCTCGAACAGGCGCGCCTGCCCGGTCGCCGCGCCACGGTCGTCGAGCGCGGGCTCGCCGAGGCTCGGGAGCAATGCGGCCAGCGACGCGCGGCTGCCCGGGCTCAGCCCCGCGAGCGCCGCCGAGTCGGAGCGGACCAGCGGCCTGAGCGCGCCGAGCAGCGGCGCGTAGGGGAGCTCGGCGTCGCCCTGCTCGAGGCACTCGCCGCGCAGCAGCTGGGCGTCGTCGAGGCCGGCCTCGAACTCGGTGAGCAGGCGCGTCTTGCCGACCCCGGACTCGCCCCCGAGGAGGACGAGGCGGGGGCGCTCGTCGGCGGCGTCGCGGCATGCGGCGGAGAGCTCAGCAAGCTCCTGTCGCCGTCCGACGAAGTGGTTGGCGCTCAGCCGTGCGGGCACGGAGCAAGTATCGCCGCCCGCCGGGCGCTCGCGGAAGCCGCGCGCGCCTTGCGTTGCGGCGGAGGTCGGCGGTGCGGGCTTCGGCGAGCTGCTGGACGAGTTGGGGGTGCATGTGGGGCTCCTCAGGTCGATGGTCTTTGCCACTGACGAGCAGCTTGAGCTGCGAGGGAGCTCCGCACATCGGGCATTCGCAGCCGATCTGAGCGCGCCGGGCCTTACGCGCCGGGCGCAGACCCCTTACGGCGCTTCGACCAGCTGGGGCGCCTCGGCGCCGGCGCTCAGCGGGCTGAGCTCAGAGCGCCGTGCCGTTGCCATCTCCGAGTCGCTCACGTTCTGCGGGTGGTGGCAGGCGGCCATGTGGCCGTCTGCGTACTCGGTGAGCGGCGGCTCGACGGCGCGGCACACGTCGGTCGCGCGCGGGCAGCGCGGGTGGAAGCGGCAGCCGGACGGCGGGTTGATCGGATTCGGCACCTCGCCGGTGACGACCTGGCGCTCGCGGGCGCGGTTCTCGTTGGGGTCGGGGATCGGGATCGCCCCGAGCAGCACCGAGGTGTAGGGGTGGATCGGCTTGTCGTAGAGCTGCTCGGACGGGCTTATCTCCATCAGCTTGCCCAGGTACATGACGATGATCCGGTCCGAGACGTGGCGCACGACGCTCAGGTCGTGGGCGACGAACACGTAGGAGAGCGAGAACTCGTCCTGGAGCTCCTCGAGCAGGTTGATCACCTGCGCCTGGATCGAGACGTCGAGCGCCGAGACCGGCTCGTCGAGCAGGATCAGCCGCGGGTCGACGGCCAGCGCCCGGGCGATCCCGATGCGCTGGCGCTGCCCGCCCGAGAACTCGTGCGGAAAGCGGCCGAGGTGCTCGGGATGAAGGCCGACCCGCTGGAGCAGGCGGCGGCTCTCGGGCTCCACCTGGGGCTTGGCGACGCCGCGGATCCGGAGCGGCGTGGCGAGGATCTGGGAGACCCGCTTGCGTGGGTTGAGCGAGGCCTGCGGGTCCTGGAAGACCATCTGCATCTCGCGCCGGATCGGCTCGAGCTCGCTGCGCGAGGCTTTCGTGATCTCCCTTCCGCGGAAGCGAACGTGACCCGAGGTGATCGGGATCAGCCTCACGAGCGTCCGGATCAGGGTCGTCTTGCCGCACCCCGACTCGCCTACCACGCCGAGCGTCTCACCTTCCTTCAGCGAGAACGACACGTCGTCGACGGCGTGCACGTGCCCGATCGTGCGGTCGATGATCAGCCCGGCCTTGATCGGGAACAGCACCCGCAGGTGCTCCACCTGCATGAGCGCCGGCCGGTCTCCGTTGGTCGCGGACACGCGATCGTCCGCGGTCACGTGATCGTCGGCGGTCACGAGATCACCGTCTCGCGGGCGAGGCCGATCTGGTCGCCGACCTGCCGGCGCTTGCGCTTCTCCCCGGGCTCGAGCCAGCAGCGATCGAGGTGGCCGGGGGCCTCGGGCACGCGCGCGAGCAGCTCGGGCACCTCGATGCAGCGCTCGAACGCATGCGGGCAGCGGGGGCGGAAGTGGCAGCCCTGAGGCGGGTTGACCAGCGACGGCGGTAGCCCGGGGATCGCCGGCAGCCGCTGGCTGCGATCGCGGTCGACCCGCGTGATCGAGCCGAGCAGGCCCCACGTGTAGGGGTGCTGGGGGTCGTAGAAGAGCTCGTCGAGCGTGCCCTGCTCGACGACCCGCCCGGCGTACATGACGATCACGCGGTCGGCGATGTCGGCGACCACGGCGAGGTCGTGGGTGACGAGGATGATCCCGGCCCCGGTGTCGGCGCGCAGACCGCGCAGCTCGTCGAGGATCTGGGCCTGGATCGTGACGTCGAGCGCGGTCGTCGGCTCGTCGGCGATCAGCAGCTTGGGCGAGCACGACAGCGCCATCGCGATCATCACGCGCTGGCGCATGCCGCCCGAGAACTCGTGCGGGTAGGCGCGAAGTCGCTCGGCGGCGCGCGGGATCCCGACGCGATCCATCAGCTCGACGGCCCGGTCGAGCGCCTGCGCGCGGGAGACCTCCGGGTTGTGGACGCGGATCTGCTCGACGATCTGCGTGCCGATCCGGTAGACGGGGTTGAGCGAGCTCATCGGGTCCTGGAAGACCATCGCGATCGCGCCGCCACGGATCCGCCGCAGGGCCTCGTCGGACGCGGAGAGCAGCTCCTGGCCGTCGAGGTAGGCGACGCCCGAGATGCGCGCGTTGGGACCGCGCGTCAGCCCCATCAGCGTCATCGCGCTCACCGACTTGCCCGACCCGGACTCGCCGACGATCGCCACGACCTCGCCGCGCTGCACCGCGAACGAGACGCTGTCGACGGCGCGCACGAGACCGTCCTCGGTGTTGAACGAGACGCGCAGGTCCTCGACGACGAGCAGCGGCTCCTCGCCGCGCGCCCCCGCGGCGCCGGGCGCGTGCTGCGGGGCGCTCACGAGAGCCGGATCCTCGGGTCGAGCACGGCGTAGATGAGGTCGACGATCGCTCCGATCAGGACGACGGCGAACGCCGTCAGCATCACGATCGACATCAGCGTGACGGTGTCGAGGCGCTCGATCGAGTCGCGCGCGAGCTGGCCGACGCCGTGCAGGTTGTAGACGGACTCGGTGAGGATCGCGCCACCGCCGATCACCTGGGCGAGGTCGAGCCCCCACAGCGAGATGATCGGCAGAAGGCTGTTGCGCAGGATGTGGCGGACCAGCACCTGGCGCTCCGAGAGCCCCTTGGCCCGCGCCGTGCGCACGTAGTCCTCGTTGATCGTGTCGAGGATCGTCGAGCGCAGCACGCGCGAGTAGAAGCCGACGAACAGCACCGACAGCGTGAACCACGGCGCGATCAGGTGCGTGAACCAGGTCGCCGGGTTCGAGGTCAGCGGCACGTAGTTGCCGATCGGGAGGATGTTCGCCTTGTAGCCGATGAAGTAGATGATCACGGCGCCGAGGAAGAACGGAGGCATCGAGACGCCGATCATCGAGAGCACGGTCAGCAGCCGGTCGGTGTAGCGGCCCGCCCGCACCGCGGCGAGCGTGCCGACCGCGATCGAGGTCAGCAGCCAGATGAAGCCGGCGCCGAGTGACAGCGACAGCGTCGCCGGCAGGCCCGCCTTGATCTCCGAGAGGACGTTGAAGCCCGACTGATAGGAGTACGCCTGGCCGCTGAAGATGTTGCCCATCGTCTTGATGTACTGGATGTAGATGGGCTTGTCGAAGCCGTAGCGGACGTTGATCAGGTGGACCTCCGCGGGCGTCGCCAGGCGCCCCGCGAGGAGGCTCCCCGGGTTGCCGTTGGGCAGCGCGACGACGAACAGCAGGAACGTGATCGCCGAGATCACGAACAGCAGCGCGATCATCACGAGCACGCGCCGGATCGCGAAGCGGGCCATCAGCGCGCGTCCCCGGTCACCGCGCGATCCTCACCCTGGCGCGCGGGTCGAGCGCGTCGCGCAGCCCGTCCCCGAAGATGTTCACCGACATGACGGTGAGGACGAGCATGATCCCCGGCACGAGCACGTTGTGGAAGGCCTCCGGCAGGCTGTCGATCCCGTCGGTGATCATCGTCCCCCACGACGGGTTTGGCGGCTGCACGCCGGCGCCGAGGTAGGTGAGGCCGGCCTCGAGCAGGATCGCGTTGGCGAGGATCAGCGGGACGAACACGATGATCGTCGAGGCGAGGTTCGGGAGGATCTCGCCGAACATGATCCGCGCGTGGCTGAGCCCCTGCTGGCGCGCCGCGTCGATGAACTCGCGCTCTCTGAGCGTCAGCACCTGGGCGCGCACCGGTCTTGCCACGTAGGGGATGTAGACGAACCCGATCACGATCGC
>Ga0070739_10002760_pt1 | contig 22808 bp, 20 predicted proteins | sample Coa_R1_7_FD_66445 | JGI IMG/M metagenome (GOLD analysis project Ga0070739, IMG submission 66445) | Surface soil microbial communities from Centralia Pennsylvania, which are recovering from an underground coalmine fire - Coalmine... | ecosystem: Environmental > Terrestrial > Soil > Unclassified ... | reverse complement strand
ACTGACCCATACTGCGTCAGCAACGTCATCTCATCGGCGGCGCCCAACGCAACGCCGATTGCCTCAATGCTCATGTGCGTGAGATGCAATGCGCTTCCACCGGTGTTCCGCAGCACCAGATGCTTGCGCAGCGCCGGTTGACCATCGAATACACTGTACACGACTGCGACTTCCAGGGATAGACTCCGATGGTGCAGCCGCACCGTCAATGATCTGCCCTTGGCATTGCGGGACTCTCCTGCACCGATCAGATCGAAATCCTCACCGATGCCTGTACACTCTCGTCCCTCGCACACAAACGAAAATTCTCGCGCCATGTCCCTGCGCACATTTCCCAAGGTGATCAGATCTTTGTTCGTCACCAAACTAGGAACTTGTTGAAATAGGTTCCGTTTCGCGACCCTGTGCAATGTTGGTTCGTCTAACAGGCATGCGTGGAGACGAGCGAGTTCAGGACGGGATGTTCAGCTATGTATCGTTGGAGCAACGTGTGCCTCAGGATCATCCATTGCGGGCAGTTCGCAAGCTGACGGATGCGGTGTTGCAGGCGTTGAGTCCTGAGTTCGATGCGTTGTATGCCGACTCGGGCCGTCCATCGATTGCGCCGGAGTACATTCTGCGGGCGCTGTTGTTGCAGGTGTTCTACTCAGTGCGTTCGGAGCGGTTGCTGGTCGAGCAGATCGACTACAACCTGCTGTTCCGCTGGTTTGTGGGGCTTGGCATGGACGACGCAGTCTGGAACCATGCGGTGTTCTCGAAGAACCGCGACCGGTTGCTGACTTCAGACGTGGCGCAGCAGTTCTTTGCCGAGGTGAACAAGCATGCCAGGCGCTTTATGAGCGACGAACACCTCACGGTGGATGGCACGCTGATCCAAGCCTGGGCCTCGCAGAAGAGCTTTCGCTCCAGCGACGGCTCGGATGACGGCGACGGCACCAACTTCCACGGGCAGAAGCGCTCGAACAAGACTCATGAATCGACCACCGATGCCGATGCGCGGCTGTACAGGAAGAGCTACGGCAAGGAATCGAAGTTGAGTTATCTTGGCCACGCGCTGGTGGAGAACCGCAACGGGTTGATCGCCGCGGCGATGGTGACGCATGCCGATGGTTACGCCGAGCGCGATGCAGCGCTGTTGATGCTTGCCGAAAAGCAGGCGGACCGCGCACGCCGCATCACGGTGGGCGCCGACAAGGCTTACGACACCAAGGATTTCGCCGGCACGGCGCGGGAGCTGAACGTGACTCCGCATGTTACGAAGAACGACAAGGGCCGCGCCAGCAACCTGGACCGCAGAACCACGCGCCAGCCCGGCTATGCCGTCAGCTTGAGCCGGCGATGGCTGGTCGAAAAGGGATTCGGATGGCTGAAGCAAACCGGCCCGCTGCGCCAGGTCAAGTTGCGCGGCCTGGAGAAAGTGGACTGGCTGTTCGTCTTCAGTTGCGCGGCGCACAACCTGATCCGGCTGCCGCGACTGATGGCGCAACCGCCGGAAATGCTCAGGGAGCAGTGTGCCTGAGCAACTGTTAAGAGCCTCGGGGATGATTCCCTGAGGCCCCAAACCCCTATAAACACCGGTCCGAACCATAATTCAAACAGATTTCGAACGGGAAGAAACAAGAATTACCAAGAAAAACGCTTCAATCAGACGATTTTCAACGAGTTCCTAGAGAGCTGCTCCGTGAACAGTCCGCTCTTCGCCTGGAAAACGACCACCCTTTGCACCAGTTCATTGCCGATCATCCATTGCTGGCCTGCGATTTCGCGGGTCTCATCCTGCAGCTCCCAAGGAGATGCGCCGAACGTGTTGGGCACGCGCATGGAACCCACTGCCATCAGCAGTGCGCCATTCCGGAGCAAGCACCGCCTGCTCAGCCATCGATTCTTCTCTTCTTCTAACATCGTGCCTTCGGGCTCCGAACCACCCTAACTTCTTAACCTATGCCCCGTCCTCAGCGCAAGCCTATCAACTCGCAATATTGACCCCTCCGCTGCGGAATGGGCGGGTCTTTACACATTGGGTTGATTTTCCACGCGGGGCTTTTAGCCTCGCCGAAGGCGACCGCTTTAGCGGCCGGGCGGTCCAAACCGCTGACTTTCAGTCGCTCTTCCTTCAGACGGCGGTTCAGTCCGCCGGCTGTAAACCCACCTACTTGAGTAGGTGGTCGTTTAGTGGAAATCAGAGGATTACGCAAAAAATGAGAGTGGAATTTTATAGACCATCGAATCTCGTCAGGGGTATACGTCGTAACCATTAGCTGCATTCTTCGAGGCAAGGTATCAACAGTTTATTACGGGACAAGATCCCACACGCATTCGTTAGGAGGTTCTGAATGATGACGCAAACGGATACGCCTGACAACTCGTTGCAAGGTCGGCACGCCATAATAGCACAAAGAAGATTGTTGAAACGCATCTTGATCGGAGGAAACAGGCTGAGGCTATACGCGGCATGCACCATGTGTGTGGCTTTCTGTCTGACGCTCAGCCCGTCTTTCGGGCAAGTAAAGTCGAGTGCGATCACAGGTATAGTTACGGATCAGACCGGTGCCGTCGTCCCCAACGCAACGGTATCGGTTCTCAACGAAGCAACCGGCATAAGCACGGACACCAAAACAACAGATAAGGGCGACTATACTGTGCTCTACCTTCCGGTCGGCCACTACACACTCGTGGTCAATGCGCCTGGATTCAAAACTTACCGCAAAACCGGCATTGTTCTGGAGAGCGCGACCACTGTGCGCGATGACGTTTCGCTGGCGCTCGGCGAGACGAGCGCTACCGTTACCGTGAGTGCTAATGCGCTGGCTCTTCAAACCGAGAGCCCAACGATACAGTCCTCGGTGGGCGAGCAATTCATCCAGACCCTTCCCAACATCAATAACAACCCGCTTTACTGGTCTACGCTGCAGGCCGGCGTAGTGCCCGACTCGAATATGCTGAACAGTCAGGCGCTGGGCGTCGGATTCACGGATCGACAATCCATGTCCGAGTTTCGTATCAATGGCACCGAATTAGGTAGCAACGATATTCAGTTGGACGGGCTCTCAATCCAGGGCGCTGCGTGGCACGAGACCGCGGTTGTTCCAAATCCCGACTCGTTGCAGGAAGTGGGCGTCGCTTCTAATGCCTTTACCGCCGACACAGGAGATGCCTCAGGCGTGGTTTCGATGACCACCAAGAGTGGCACTAATGAGTTTCACGGCGATCTCAATTACATGCTTCGCAATGAGGCCCTGAATGCCAACGGCTTTTATAACAACTACTATCATATCTCGCGCCCCAAGTATCGGCTGCTTCAAGGAGGCGGCAGTATAGGCGGCCCGGTGATCATCCCAATGCTATTCAACGGGAAGAACAGGCTATTTTTCTTCGTATCCTATTTGCGCCTAACTCATTCCTCGCCTGACACTTTTCTCGGCAAGGTGCCAACCGATTTGGAGCGGCAGGGCAACTTTAGTCAGACGATGGTTCCGAATGTAAACGGCGTTCCTGAGAACGTCCACGTCTACAATCCATTCACTGCGGCACCGTACCAGGGTAGTACGACCACCTTCGTGCGCCAGATGTATCCCAACGCGATTGTAACGAACCCCAATCCGTATGGCCTGAAGCTTCTGCAATCCTACCCCGAGCCGAATCATACGCCCAGCGACGCCTTCAACGACAACAACTATTTCTTCTCGGGCACCATACCAGAAGTTCGCGATAGTGTGAATACCAGGATCGACTATAAGATGGGAAAACACTCTTTCTATTTCACAAGTGGGCTCGCGAAAGGCTCTATTACGCCGCCGAATGCATGGGGTCCCGGGAACCCGTTTCAGAACATGCCATGGCCTGGTGTAACGACGGACCAGAATCCTTATGGTGCGATAGGCGATACCATAACTCTGAATCCAACCACGTTGATAGATATACGATATGGTGTGACGCGCATTGATACCCAGTCCCGGATTCCTCCAGCGACGGGAATTGATGGTTCGGCATATGGCGTACCGTCCTCAGTGGAAGCTCTTAACACCCTTAGCGGAGACACGCCCTCAGTAGGAAACTTCAATACAAACGATGGCGCGAATCAGGGCAACTACACCCCCCTAGGTGCCCCCACATGGGATAACAAGCATGAAACCCAGCTCAACCATAACATCGCCGGAAGTATCACTAAGGTGCTGGGCAACTGGACTTTGAAGGAAGGTGCCGAGTATCGGGTTGATCTCGGGAACTGGATGGACCTTGTATGGCCGACCCCCGCCATCGGCGTTCAGGTGGGTGCGTTTAATATGCCCTCCGGCTCAGGGAAGTATGCGACTGCCAGTGGAAACAATGACACGGCGCTCATCACTGATCCCGCCGACCTCGGCTACAGCCTGACCTCTGCTGTAACCGGCGTCTCGGGCTGGGGCATGATCGGTGGAAGCGGCGTTCCAGTAGCCACTGCTGCTAAGTATTTGGCGTTTTATACCCAAAACAGTTGGAAGGCAACGAGAAAATTGACCCTCAACTTGGGATTGAGATACGAGATCCAGCCGGGTCCAACCGAGCGTTACAATCGCATGGCCAGCATAAATTTGAATGTCGCGAACCCCTATAGCTCAGGTTCTTCAATCGCAGGCAATTCCCTGGGCGGTCTTGGAGTTGTGACCTTTCCCGGTGTGGGCAGTTACAGCAGGAACCTGTATAACACAGAATACGGAAATGTTTCCCCCCGGCTCGGAGTATCCTGTCAGTTGAACAAATCTACTGTGATACGTGGCGGATTCGGTAGAAATTATATGCCGAGTAATACGGGTTTCAACGCTAACGGAACAATCTACGGAACCGAACCATTTTCGCCGTCTGCTTATCCGATTCCTTTTGGACTTTCACCCAATGGCAGTCCGGTCGGCACCTTTGACCAGCCGGGAAACACGAACATTATCCCTGCGGTTGGCGCGCACCAGTCGCCGACTCTTTATGGCACTATCGGTGGCGGCGTTGACCTGTTCAACAGGTACTTGTATAAGACGGGCGTTACAGATCAGTGGAATGTTGTTGTCGAACGCGCCTTTGGTCCTGAATGGTTGGTCTCGATTGGTTATGTTGGCTCGCGGAGCACAAATCTCCCTTGGCGAGGTTTCAATATTAACGGACCGTGGAACGTCCCCTCGGGGACATTGCAATCCTGGCGCAGCACTTGGTTGGCCTCAAACGGAACGAACGATCCATCTCAAGTGCAGGTTCCGAATCCATTACCGGCTTTGATCGGTAAGGCAACTGGGGACATTGGCAACGCGACCATCACGGCGTTGGAGGCGCAGGAGAACTATTTACCATTCCTGGGACAGACTGATTTTCGAAGCGCAGGCAGCTCAAACTATAACTCTATGGAAATCCGAGTTCGACATGCCTATAAGCATGGTGTTCTGCTGATGGCCAACTATACTTGGTCAAAAGCCATGGGTCTCACGGGGGGCACATGGAGTCAAAGCATGATGGAATCCCAGGCAGGAGGGTCTGTGCCACCCTATGGCGGTGTCGATTTTCTCAACCTGCACAATAACTACAGTCTCCTGGGGTTTGACACGCCAAACCGTTTTGTCGCCGCCGTCTCTTATCTTCTGCCCATTGGTCAAGGTATGGCCCTCGATCCTGGTAACAAGATTGCGCGCGCGATTATCGGCCAGTGGCAAGTCGCTTCTGCGGTCACGCTGCAGAGCGGGAACCCTTGGGGTCCGAGCTGCGGCACATTGAATGGGCGCTGTAACGTCGTGGCGGGCGAACCTGTCCAAGTGCCCAAACACCTGCAGCACTGGTATGACGGCAGTACTAGCGTCACTCTACCTGATGGCCGCACCATTACTCCGCCTGAAGGCACCTTCTTGAAATGGAACCCAGATCGTTGGAGCCAACCGGTTGTGCAGTTTCCGAATGGCACCTACGGACCCGATTACTTTTACACCACAAACGGTAGTTCTGCTATGACCCAGGGCGATTTGCGCATTCCGGCGTTTGAAAACGTCAATCTCTCAATCGTTCGTAAGTTCAACTTTGGGGAACGCGTCAACCTCGAGCTTCACGCCGATGCTACCAATGCCTTCAACCACACCAATTTCCTTGCCAGCGAGATCAATAACGGTGTAAGTCCCGTTGTGTCATTGGCGGGAACTACCTCTGGTACCGCGATAGGTCAAAACGCTAATACGGGCTTCGGCACTCTCTCAACAAGCGGTTGGGCAGGAAGCTTTCTGGAACCGCGTCAGCTCACCTTGTCGGCACAATTGAATTTCTAACGAAGTAACTGACCCACTTAAAAACCTGCGCTGCCTCCCGATCGTCGCTCCAACGATTGAGGGGCAGCGTTCATCGTAACCGATGTCACCGACCGAAGTAGGAAATGCGAAGGTGCCTAGGGTACGACAAACATTGTGCATCAAGGTAGTTGCGAGAGCTGGAGTCTGACCAACTGCTCAGCTCTTGCCGGTTTTGTCTCGAGATGAGCTTACGATTATGGCTGTAAGATGCAGATCGTTATGTGGCTGAGCTTCAGCTGCTTCTTGGGGCCTGGGGCACATTTGGCAACAGGAAGCGGATTGAAGAATAGGAGGGGGGAATGAACCGCAGAGCGTTCTTAGTGGGCAGTGTGGCTGCCGCTTCTGCGGGTGCAGTAGCTCGCAAGGGATTTACGGAGGATGTAGCAGTCGCTTCGCTTCCGCCGTTCCCGCGTGATTTCCTCTTCGGGGCGGCAACCTCCTGCGTACAGATAGAGGGCGCAGCCTGGGAAGATGGCAAGGGGGAGTCGATCTGGGATTGCTTTGCCGAGAAACCTGGAGCTATCGCCGACGGATCGAGTCCGTCACTTGCTTGCGATTCCTACCATCAATGGCCGCGCGACATTGCTCTCATGAAGGAGATGGGGCTGCAGTCGTATCGCTTTTCCATCGCTTGGCCGCGGATACTGCCTGCTGGAAGCGGCCAGGTCAACGAACGAGGGGTCGATCATTACAACAAAATCATCGATGCGCTGCTCGATGCGGGGGTCCAGCCCCTAGTTACAGCGTATCACTGGGATCTGCCGCAGGTTCTCGCGGATAAAGGCGGCTGGCCTAATCGCGATACTGCCGAGCGCTTTGCGGACTACGTGCAGATTCTAGCTCAGCGGTACGGCGACCGCGTGGACCGCTGGTGCCTGCTGAATGAACCGTCGGCTTTCACAATTTGGAGCTATGGATTTGGTACGCTTGCGCCCGGTATCGGTGATCGCGCCATGATGCTGCGATCGATCCACACCTCCAATCTTGCCCAAGGCGCCGGCTTCCGCGCCGTCAAGACGATTCGACCGCATTCCAAAGTGGGCATTGCACATGCCATGCAGCTTTATGATCCGGCCACGCCCTCTGAAGCTGATCGTCAGGCCTGCCGGCGATATAGCACTTTCAACAACCTCTGGTTTCTTGACCCGGCTTTCAGCGGCAAGTACCCGGACGCCTTTGTTGATGGTGTGCCCTACGAGGAAATGGGATGGAAACCGGGTGACGAGCAACGCATGCGCGTCCCTCTTGACTTCTCAGGCATGAATTTCTACGGAGATATCCAGTTGGTGGCCGCCGGGGCTGGGACGTTTAGGAATGAGGCCGAGTTACTCAAAGGAGTAGACGCGCATGTAACGCGCAGACAGAGCGACACAGTTGCCGCCATGGAGCGTGTATGCCTCTGGATGGCGAACCGCTATTCCCGGCCGGTTGAAATCACGGAGACGGGCACTGCAGGACGTGATGTACTGACGCCCGAAGGCACTGTGCACGATTCGGAGCGTATCACCTATTTACGCAACATGTTGGCAGGTATCCGCCGGTCTCAGCTAAAGGGCGCCAAAATCGCCAGTGTGCATGTCTGGAGCTTGATCGACGACTGGGAGTGGAGTGATGGTTTCAGGGATCGTATGGGGCTGGCTTGGGTTGACTTCGCGAATCCTGTGCAGCGAATTCCAAAGGACTCAGCAAACTGGTACCGCGACCTGATTAGGACCCGACGCGTAACAGCTTAATCACCGCATAACTTGTGCAGCATAAGAACCGGCCGAGGCAGGTTACCCTAAAAATCGCACTATGAACCTAGGAGAACTTCTGCAAACATCGATCAGCAAGCGTGAACTACGTCTCTGGGCGAGCGGAGCATGTTCCGTCCTGGCAATAAAGAAGATAGCGGATGCCCGTGCAACCGTGGCCCGTCCCTTTCAGCCTATACGTTTTCTCGTGATCCGGCCTGCATTCATTGCCACTATTCTTTTCGCGGTTCTCTATCTTGTCCCGATATTCGGTCGCGCGCAAACTCTTGCCTCTTCTCCCCCCATGGGATGGAACAGTTGGGATTCCTACGGCCTAACCATCGACGAAGAGCAATTCAAGGCCAACGCGAAGGTCCTCGCTTCGCTCAAGCAATATGGCTGGAGGTACGCGGTAATCGACGCGGGGTGGTATATGGGTAAGCCTGACGGCGCTACCGTTGAGCAGAAGCAATATCTCTGGAACGAAAATGGCCTGCTCATTCCGGTCGCTGCACGTTTCCCTTCCGCCGCCAATGGTGCCGGTTTTAAGCCGCTTGCCGACTGGGTGCACGCACTGGGCCTTAAGTTCGGCATTCACATCATGCGCGGCATTCCGCGACAGGTGGTCGCCGCCAACCTCCCCATCGCAGGCACAACCTTCAATGCTGCGGACGCCGCCGACACAGCCTCTCCCTGCCCCTGGGATGAGGGCAACTGGGGCATCAAGGATAACGCTGCCGGCCAAGCCTATTATGACTCCATGCTCAAGCTCTACGCCTCCTGGAGCATCGATTTCCTCAAGGTCGATTGCATCTCCGACCGCCCCTACCGTCCGACGGAGATTCGCCAGATTGCCGAAGCCATCTCCAAAACTGGGCGTCCCATTGTTCTAAGCCTGTCGCCGGGTCCCACGGCGCTAGACCACGCATCGGAACTAGCGAAATACGCGCAGATGTGGCGCATCACCGACGACCATTGGGACGCCTGGAAGTTTCCGCAACAGACTCCTGAGGGTTTCCCTTTCGGCGTGCGCGGCGAGTTCGACGTGCTGGCGAAGTGGTATCCTTACGCTGGCCCTGGCCATTGGCCCGATCCAGACATGCTGCCCGAAGGCTGGTTGGGTCCCGATCCCGGCTTCGGCCCGCCCCGCCAATCGCGCCTCACTCCCGACGAACAGCGAACGGAATTCACCCTGTGGTGCGTCACGCGTTCGCCGCTGATCTTTGGCGGCAACCTCACCCGGCTCGACGCCTTGTCGCGATCACTCCTTACAAATCAGACACTGCTTAACATCGATCAGAATGCGAGTTACAGCAGGCCTGTCGACATTGCCAAGCTGGGACCAGGTTTCGGGAACGCACGCGTGTGGCGGGCCGCTATCACCGACCCCGGCGCGCGTGACTATGCGGAGTATGTCGCTTTTTTCAATCTTGCGGACAGACCGGCTACATTGCACGCCACCTGGAAGCAGCTCGGTCTTAGGGGCACGAAACACTCGGCCCGAAATGTGTGGGACGATTCGATCACTACGGAATCAAAGGAGATCAGCGTAACGCTGCCACCCCGCGGCGGCGCCTTATTCGAGATGCGTTGATTGATCCTCGAAAGGTCCAGCGCACTAGGTCTATGACAGTATGAAGATGTACCTTTGTAGTCACTTTTGTGAGGTCCCGGATGCCCGCATAGTTGAAGCATGCAACGCTATCTTCGTGTGCATGTGGAATTGGGAAGGAAGGATCGGCGGCAGGTAGCCGAGATGCTGAGGAAGGGGCAGGAGTCGGCGCGAGTGCTGCGGCGAGTTTCGATTTTGCGCCAGCTCGACAGCGGGCAGAAGGTGGCGCAGGTGGCCGAGAATGTGGGCGTAGTGCGAAAGACAGTGCGTGCCATAGCCCGGCGTTATGAGGAGGAAGGACTGGATTCTGCCTTGTACGAAAAGCCGCGTCCGGGCAAGGAGCGGGCCCTGAACACGGGCCAGAGCCAGCGGATTGTGGCCATGGTATGCGGCCCGCCGCCGGAGGGCAGGGCGCGATGGAGTGTACGACTGATTGCCGAGGAAGCGGTGAAGCGGAATCTGGCGCCGCCAGTAAGCCGGGAAACCATCCGTATCCTGCTTGAGAACCACGATCTGAAGCCGTGGCGGGAAAAAAAGCTGGTGCATCGCCGAATTGAATGAGGAGTACATTGCGCGCATGGAAGACGTGCTGGCACTGTATGAAAAGCCGCTCTCGGAGAAGGAACCGGTGGTCTGCATGGATGAAAAGCCGGTGGTGCTGCACGCCGAGGTTCGCCCGCCGCGCCCGATGCAGCCGGGGCGGATCGCGCGGCGCGACTGCGAATACGAGCGCCGCGGCACAGCTAACGCCTTCTGTGGTGTTGAACCCAAAGCGGGACGGCACTTTACCAAGATCACGCCCAACCGCTCTGCGCCCCAGTTCGCTGACTACCTGGTGGAGATCGTCGCCGCTTATTCGGAGGCCGACACCATTCATCTGGTGATGGACAATCTCAGTTCCCACGGACGTAAGTCGTTGGTCGATCGGTACGGAGAAAGGATCGGCAGCCTGTTATGGGACCGGTTCACGGTGCATTACACGCCCAAGCACGGCAGTTGGCTCAATCAGGCCGAGATCGAGATCAGCCTGTTCAGCCGCCAATGCCTGGGGCAGCGCCGAATCTCATCCCTGGCGGAACTGCATCACGAAGCGCACGCATGGAACCGGAAAATGAACCACGGCCACATCACCATCAACTGGAAGTTCACGCGAAAAAAAGCGCGCCAGAAGTTCCGCTACACAAGAAACAAATTCATCCTGTCAAAGACCTAGACGCCCCGCTAAAATTAGGGGGGAAAGCCCAATGCCGAGGAGGGAGCAGGAGCGAATAGGAATGACTTTTTCTGGATGAGGCTTTAACCATACTCAAATAAGAAGCAATAGGGTGTAGGCCAACTTCATGGCCCTGCTACGTGAGTTTGCACCAGAGGCCCTCTTCCCCCCGCTGCAGGGGCCCGACATGGAAAGCGACGTGACCATCTACGACCTGAAATGCGTCATTGCCGTGGCGCAGGAAGGAAGCGAAAGCCGCGCCGCAGCACGCTTGCACGCGACTCAGCCCGCAGTGAGCCGCAGAATCCATCATGTTGAGGATGCAATAGGCGTTCCGCTGTTTTATATCTGGCACGGAGGTTCGCGTTTGACTGAAGCCGGAAAAGCATTCGTCGAGGAGATCCTTCACTCCGTTGATCACTTCGATCGAGCTGTGCAGCGGGCACGCAATGTGGTCCGGAGCCAGGTGGGCTTTCTTGAAGTCGCCTATTCGTCGTTTCTCAGCCCGGAGTTGCTCAGAATTGTCTCCGATCTTCATTTCGAGCGGCCCAACGATCCTGTGCTGAGGATGACCAGCCTGCACACGGTTGGGATCATCCGAGGTGTGTTAGAGGGTCAGTATCAGGCCGGGATTGGTTACCTTCCCATCTGCTACCCAGAACTCGAAGCCAGAGAGCTTGTGGATGAAGACCTGATGCTGTGTATTCCTGCCCGGCATCGTCTCTTTCGCCTCGAAAGTATCTCTCCACATGATCTTGACCGGGAGCCGCTGATCGGCGTATCGAAGTACGCTCTGCCGGAAGTCCATGAGGAGATCACGGCCTATTTCGAGGTTCTGGGCATCGACCTGAACGTGATTGCGCAGCCTTTCACTTTCTATGAGGCCATCCATTTGGCGTTGGCGGGCAAAGGCATTGCGATGGTGAGCAGCGGCTGGTCACATCTGACGAAGGATGGGATCGCATTCCGCCCGTTGGCGGATAAGCTCCTGACGATGAAGAGCGGCATCTTCGTGCGCCGGGACAACCGCACCGAGGCGGTGAAGGATTTTCAGAACCTTCTCTGGGCGAAGACGGCAAAACTCAGAAACGAGCGGCAGAGGGTGACGCTCAATCCGCGCCAACGGCCTCCTTAACCGCGGCAACCTTGATGAAACCTTCCTCGTCAACGTTACAAATCGGAGGGCGGATATGCGCAGACCATACCTGCTTGTGCTGGCTGCTTTTCCTCTGCTCAGTGGCTGCAACGAAGCGAAGAAGCCGAACGCAGTCCATTACACGACCGCGATCAATCAGTATCTTGCCAAACACGGCCAGGCATGCACCTATTTCGCGCAGACATTTCCTGTGGATATTCCCGCGTCGGAGTTGAAGGACCAGTCCGGTACTGCGCCGCAGATGGCGGCGCTGGAGCAGGCCGGGATGGTACGCGGAAACGATACGACAGCCGTGATCGGCGGCATGATGGGAACTCCAGGACCATCGGCCCCACGGTCCGTAAGACGTTATGAGCTGACGGATGAGGGAAGGAAATACTTTCAAGTGAAACCCGGCGCGTTCGGGCAGAGCAGCGCCTTCTGCTATGGCAACGAGACAGTCGATTCAATTATCAAGTGGACGGAGCCGACGGCAGCGGGTCCAGATATGCAGAGCGAAGTCACCTATACCTACAGGATTGCGGATCTGGCGCCCTGGGCCACACGCGCCGACGTGCAGCAGGCATTTGGCGACATACGGACGACTGTCGGCGGCATCTCAAAAGCCGAGGAGACCGCGGAGTTGCAGTTGACCAATGCGGGCTGGGAAGTTGCCGGGCAGTAGGTCTACCTGATAGCTGCCATCCTGATTTCCGTGATGTGACGCCACCCATCCTGGTTCGTGATGTGCGCGACCACATCGATGGATCTTCTGCATTCTTCTTCCACATCGAGCAGGGAGACCCCGCCTGAGCCGCGTATGGTAAGCTGCGCCAGGCGGCGCAATGCGTCCTCGGCGCTGTTGGCATGGATGGTCGTCAGTGATCCACGATGTCCGGTATTGAGCGCATCGAGGAAGACCCTTGCCTCCGGCCCGCGAATCTCGCCCACGATGATCCTGTCCGGTCTGTGGCGAAGCGCCGCTTTGAGCAAGTCAGCGAATCCAACCTGGCCCTTGTGGGTGTCAAGCTGGGCCTCGGCGGAGATGACGTGGGGCTTCCTGATGTAGAGTTCGGCCACGTCTTCCAGAATCAGAATGCGGTCGTTTTCGGGAATGAAGTCGGCGAGTACATTGGCGAGCGTCGTTTTCCCGCTTCCCGTGGCGCCGGAAAGCAGAAGATTGTCGCCATGCTGTACGGCGTCTGCCAGCGTTTCCGCCTGGGGTTCGGTCAGCATCTTCCGTTCGATGAGGTCATGGATGGTGAAGTTGCGCGAAGTGAACTTACGAATGGTCAGCAGAGGATGGGGATTGACGACAGGTGGTATGAGCGCGGCCATGCGGCTGCCATCGGGCAGACGCAGGTTCAAGATGGGCGAATCGGCATCGAGCTTCTTTCCGAACTTGTTGGCAATCACTTCCAGGCCAGTGGCGAGCGCGTCTTCCTCGAAGCGAATATCCGGCATGGCCTTGATGCGGCCCGACTCTTCGATCCAGACGGAATTATCGGGATTGACCATGATCTCGGAGATGGTCTGATCCAACAGCAAAGGCTCGATGGGTTTCAGAAACGGGATGATGATTTCAAAACTCACGCAGGTATCCTCCGGGGATCGAAGCCGATCCGCTCCTGCTCGAACCAGGTCATGGTGAAGGGCAGGAAATCGGGCTTGAGATAGCAGTAGGTCGGGGGCAACGGGGCGACGCCATCGAAGGCAACCACGACCGCCTGAGCATTTCTGAGATCGAAGAAGACCTTTTCCTCGAAGAGCGGCTCTTTGTGTTTCTGGTATTGCTTCGAAGCCGAGACGGAGCCTTTGCTCGATGCGGTGCGGCCGGAAAGCCAGCCGACGTTGGCGTTGGTCGAGGACTCGGAGACGGTGTAACTGATCCGTGTCCGGTCCGCCTTGCCGCAAAGCTCCGATGCGTAGCGCGCGGTTTCGGGATCGGAGGTCGTGAGGAATACCTTGGTGCGGAATGCCTGCAGCAGCGTTTTCACACCTTCGTTGGGGAGTGCGTCCCTGAGGCTGGAGATACTCTGTGTGGCCACAATAGGGATACACTTTGGCTGGCGCGAGATGGACAGGAACCGCTCGTCGCCGGTTGGATTATCGCCGCCCACGGTAGCGAAGTTCTGGTACTCGTCGCAGAGAAACACGGTGGGGCGGAAGTGCTTCTCCGGCTCCGCATCCATCTTTGGGATGCGCAGCAACACGGCGCGCTGATAATCAATCTTCATCAACGTGCCAATGGTTTTGGCAAGCGCCGGGTTCAGGGCTACGGGGAAATTCAGACCGACGACCGTACCCGTCTCGATCAGTGTCTCGAACGGCGGCAGGACGCGGCCTTTCGAGTCGCCGGCACACGGTTTGCCTTCATAGAGTTCTTTTGGAGGGCAGAAGACGCGGCGCACCTGAGGATCGGTCTCGAACAGCGACAGGAAGACCACGATGCCCTGGATGATTGAGGTCTTGACCTCGGAGCGGAAAAACTTCCAATGCTCCCAGTACCAATACCGCACGCTGTCGAAGCGGTCATATTGCTCCGGCGCGTATGGCTTGCGGGTGTAGACAAAGAACTCAGCATCTGTCTCATGAACGAGCAGCCGTTCCAGTTCCTCGGTCCATACGGTGAGGTACTGCTTCGCATCCTTATTCCACTCGAATCCGAGCGGCGACAACGCCGATTCATATTTCTGGTAGGCGCTTTTGCGGATACCAACGTACTGCGTGCTGCTGAAGCGCGACCCCACTTCGACCAGCATCTCTTCCAGACGTCCGGCGCTGATGACGGTGCGGAAGAGATCGACCAGCGTCAGGTATCCGTCACGCACACGATGGAGCAGAATCACATACCGGACGAGATCGGTGTAGGACTGCTGCCAGAAAGGCTCCTTGCCCTTGCCCCAGATGCTCGTGATGATGGAGGCGATGTTGAACGCCTGCGCATAAGCGTCGAGCGAATTGTTCAGGGGGTTGTAGCGGATGTCGCCGTCGAGTGAGACCTCGACATAATCCTGTTCCCGTCCGCACCATTTGAGGATGCGGCGGAGCTGGCGGCAGAGATCGCCTTTGACTTCGAGGACAACGCCGGAGAGTTTCCGTTCGGGATCGTTGGTGCAGTAGGCAAACAACTGCCGCATCGCCGGAAGGACCAGGGCCAGAGTCTTCCCCGATCCAGTGGCGCCTACGATCAAGGTCCCGGTATAGAGACCGCGTTCGGGGATGGTGAGCCACTGGGGAGATGGACTGGCCCTGGGAACAAGCTGGCGATGGACTTCTCCGAGGACCAACGATAGGTCCTGTCTCGATCGCGGATCGGGGTACGGTGGGAGTGATCCGGCTGCCTCGTCCGGCTCTCTCCTATATATATGGATGTAGGTGAGCGAGAATATCGTGGAGAAGATCAGGAAGGGCGTGCTGTAGAGAAAGAGATCGTAGCTCCAGACCAGCGCATGAAAGACCGGAGGCTGCTTTAACGCGATCAGGTGCAGCATCGGATTCATGATGTTGATGGGGTAGAGGCTACTCAGGATTATGCCGCAGGCCGCGCTCAGTCCGAACGAGAGCAGAATTCGATACTCGATCAGTGGATGTGTGAGGCGTTGTAGATGCGCGCGAAAATTCATAAGGCTCCCTCACCCTTTCGCAGCAGTGGATGTTACCGCCGGATCAGATTTTGCCACTGCCTGCGCCGGTTTTTGATTGCTGGCTGGATGCGCGGCGTCCGACGCCACAGTTACCTTGTATTTCTGGAAGTCTTCTTCCTGGGCCAGCGCGAAGCGCAGCAGCTCGTTGATGACATAGTTGGTTTCGTTGTTCGACCATGTGGCGAGCAACTCAATGTCATCGGCAATGGTCTGGTCGATGGAGGATTGGAGTTTGGCGCGGCGTATCCGGCTCACTCCGTGCATCAGTTTCAGTCGGCTCATGGATATCTCCTGTGGATGACATTGCACTCTGTCATGTATTCATCACGGATCAGTTATGGATCAACAACGGATGCTGAACTGGTCCGCTTCGTATCCAGTACAGATGGGTCCGGTATCTGTGACAGATATGTTTTCGATACCTGAAGTGCCGGGGGCGGGAGCGACGAGCACGGCTTCAGGCGCGCGGCAATCGCAGCGCGATGGCGTCGCTCCCGCCCCCGGCATACACTTTCCCGTGACCCCGGATATCTTTCTAACTCGCTCTATCCGCATGACTAAGCCTCTATCGCAGGGGTTTCCTGCGGGGTCTGCTGGTGGGTCGCGTCGCCTTCCTCGGATTGGCCATCCTGCCGCAGCGTGTAGATGGGATAGCTGTACGGCAACACGGTCGCCGTGAAGGTCATGCGCAGCGGAGCCTGCTGAAACCGCTCGCGGATTTTCTCTTCGTTAGTGGCTCCGGCCTTCCATGCGGCATAGAGGGCCTGGTGTTCGAGTGTGGTGTAGAGCGGCTCACCTTCGCGCAGAAGCTGCAATTCGGAGGACAGGACCCCGCCGCCCTCGGCCTCGAAGAACTGCCTGGCACGGAGGAATTTCAGAAAATGATCGACACCCAATGGCGTGAGCGGCGTTACCCCGCGCAGCCGGTCGGTGGGAAAGCAATGCTCGAACACGGCCTTTGCCCGCCTCACATTGGCTTCCGTGTCGGCAAGATAGATCAGCTCAGAGGCGCGGATGGCACTGAACAGCGGCTGATACTGATCGAGGAAATTCTCGAATCGGGAACTGCTGATCTGGCCTTCATCGAAAAAAGTAAAACGTGGAACGCCGATGCGGGAGACCAGGATGGGAAATCCCTCGGAGAAGTAAAGCGGCCTGCCCATATAGCTCTGCGGCAACAGCTCCAGCTTCACGCCGTATTGCGTCGTGAAGAAATCCACCTTGGCCGCTTCGGTGATCAGTGCGTCGGCGTCGAGATGGTCAAGCATGAAGTCGAGCACCATGAGCCGGGATTTCATGTAGGCGTCGCTCTTGATCCGGCGATGCTGCGACCCGGCAAGGCCGAGAGCGGCATAGACCGGCTTCGCTGTCAGGTGATAGATGTGCCGCCGCTGCCCACACTCGATGACCTGGATGTGACGATGGCGATGAGCCTTCCTGAGAAAGCGAGTCGCCATCCTGCCGCCTTCCCGCTGCGTGAAGTAGTGGTACTGGCGGCGGAGGAAGTAGCCGGAATGCACGGCGACCAGATACAGGAACGAAGCCTCGCGCTGGACATAGCCGATGGCTTCGAGGGATTGGATGGGGTCGTATTCCATTGCTACAGCTCCAGAATGTTTTCCAAGAGGTGGCTGTCGTCCTCGATCTTTGCGGTCAGAGAGGAACGGTCAGCGGCAGAAGCGTAATTGCGGAACCCGGCCTGCGCCTTCGAGCGCAGATGACCGCGATGGTAGGCGGCAGTGAGAACCTCGATGTCTTCATGTCCGGTGCGCGATCCCTGGTCCTGATCGTCCGCACGCGGCAGGTCGTATTCAATGCGGGCATCGGGAATCTGAATGGTGCCGCCCACAAACGGAAGATCGAATTGCCTGGCGACCTGCTCCTTGATCTCCGCCATGCCGCGCGCAGGGTCGGCTTTGCGCTCCCGGTAGATCGCCTTCTGCACGTCGGCTTTGATCTCGTAGTCGAGGCGCACGCGCAGGTTTGTCCCGCCATTGCCCTCGATGCGCTCGGCCTCTTTCCGGTAAGCGCGGTAAATCTGCGAGTCGTGCTCCACCTCCCGCGGCTTGACCAGACCGGCATAAACTTTTTGGTCTTTGGGAAGATCGCCATCCTTAATAAGGAGTCGGCGCCCATCTTTGGTGAGCGTGACCACCTCGACGCGTTCGATGCTGCGTCTGCGCCCATCGCGGCGGAGGTTGACTCGCGTGGTTTCGACGAGGCCCTTGTCACGGAGATAACGGAGATCGTTGTCGAGCGTGCCGGACTTGCCGTGATAGAGCAACTCGCGGAGGTCTGCTGTGCGGACGATGCGGAAGCGTCCGGCTTCGCGGAGAAGCTGTTTCTCTTCGGGCCGCAACTCCAGCCCGACGATGTTGGTGGCGGCACGCGCCGGTCGGCGTGGGCCGTCCGACGCGACAGGACGGCGGCGCTCGCGCGGCACGTCCTGAGACGGCGCGTTTTTTCTGCGTGGAGTACGCGGTCGGCTGTGGCGAGTATCCGGCCTTGGGTCGGGGGTTTGTTGCAGCCTGTGCTGTAAAGGATTCTCAGGCACGTTCCGTGTAGGCGTCCGCTCGTCCACATGACTGTGGGGACCATTGGCTTCCTCACGACTACGAGGCAGTTCCTGGGGAATATCGATTCTCATGACTGTGCCTCACCGTCATCGCCGTGCTCCGTAACGTCCGGCGAAAACTCAATGACTGCTTGCGCGGCGTCTGGCTCTACAACAGCCGCAGGTTTCTGGCCGACGACACGACGCACGTCGTAGTAGGCCAGCTGCGTGAAGCGGTTCATCTCCTTCTCCGCGGCTTCGCGCATCTGGCGCACTTTGGCGATGAGATCGGGCGTGCGCTCCATATACTGGTCGTCATTCAACATGGCTATCGCTCCTCCTCGTCTCCGAACTGCGCGAGAATTTCTCCGGACAACTCGCTCTGTCCGGTGTGAATTTCCTGATCGAGATGCCGGAGCTTGCGGCCCGTGTCGCGCAGGAAGAACTTGCGCTCGATCCAGATGGTCAAGCCGAGCAGGTTGGCGAAGAGCAAAGCGCAGTAAAGCGCGATGCTTTTGAGGTACTGGTGCAGGATGAGGCTGCGCCAGGGCGTCAGGAACTGAAGCTCGCGCGTCAGCCAGAAACCGAGCGCGAGAAAAATCAAGGTGGCAACGAAGACGGCGTTGGCGATCATAAGTGGTCCTTTCCACCGCCGTGCAACGGGCGGCATCTCGACAGAAAAGCGGAGAGGCGAAAGCCTCCCCGCGAAAAGAGGCGGAACGGATTAGCCGTCCTCGCCGAAATCGACCAGCGCATCGGGACGGTCCAGCCGCTGAATGCGGACTGCATGGACGGCATAGGTGGAGCGCTTCATCGAAAAGCGTTCACCGGCAACTACCACGCCGCGCTCCTGTTCCAGAGCACGCAACTCACCTTCGACTTCCAGGTAGTCGCCGCGCCTCATCCCACGCACCATGCCGCAGAAGAAGGGGCCGGGGCAGATGATGCGATGCCAGTCGGTGCGAGGATGCCACTCGTTGGAACCGAGATCCCAGACACCGGAGACGGTCGCCAGCAGGAGGACCGCGAAGGAATCATTCTGGATGTGGTCGGATGACGGAGCCTCGGCATCTTTGCCGAGGAAGCCGCGTAATAGGACGTTATTGGCAAAGAGAGTCAGCATGTCGCACCTCCCGTGAGGGAGGACAACGCCGCTTACGCGGCGTCATCCTCCGTGATGGGATCGGCGTCGAGGTTCTCGCCCTTCGCCGGGCTGAGGAGCTTCTTCACAGTGTTGGCGCGCACTTCCTTGTCGCGGAAGGTGACCTTGACCTTGCTCTTGCCCTGCCCGACTTCCTTCTCGTACTCGGTCGAGCGCAGTTCGCCTTCGACTTCGACGTAGTCGCCCTTCTTCAGGCCCTTCGCGTAATCGGCGGGCTTGCCGAAAGCCACGATGCGGTGCCATTCGGTGCGGTTCACCCACTCGTTCGTCCGCTGGTCCTTATAGCCGGACTTGGTGGCGAGCGACAGGACGACGGCTGCCTTCTGGTTCTTGGTGGCGAAGGTCTCAGCGTCCTTGCCCAGGTAACCCTTCACGGTGACGGTGTTGGTATAGAGTGCCATTGCTTTAACTCCTGTTTGGATTTGCCCTGTTCTTACTCGGGACACTCCTGCGCGAAGCGACGCGAGTACCGGGGTCCCCAGACACGCGCACTCTGCGTGCTGGGGTGGTGAATGTGCCCCGCTCCCAAGGCCAAGCGGTGCATTTTCGGAAGGTTCGGAAAATCTTTTTGTCCGCGTTCTTTGCGGAGTTTTGCCGAAAAGATTTTCTGAAAGCCGAAAAAGCAGAGCCGCGCAGTTGCCGCAGGGCGCGGGATAAGCACCGAGCGAGTGGTCGAGTGAGACATGGGCGAATCCGGGAGAGATGGCGCTTTACGGAAACTTCCGTCTGGAGGTGTCTGGACAAGGGCGCGCTTGATTCGCAACCTGTACGCCAGAGTCGTCGTCCTGTCGCCCCTCCGACTCGGCGTTGACCAGCGGGGAGTGGGTAAACCACGCTCGGCAGTCTTCCGCATTGTTGCCTGTCTGTCGACATAGTGTGGGGCTGCTTCCTGGGCGGCTCCGTGGAAGGCGAAGCTGCGCGGCGTGTGTATCGAGTGGATCCGTACAGGGCGAAGGCCAAGGTCTTCTCTCTTCCCCGAGGAATGCGCCAACACCGTGAAGAAGCGGAGGCTCATGGCTCCCTCCTCGCGCCGTGTTCACGGAGGATCGCATCGACGATTGCGATGCGTTGTCCGATCCAGCGCATGACGGGGACAGCCATCGAATTGCCAAGAGCTTTGTAGCGTGGCCCATCGGAGGCGTGCTTCCCGCGATACTCGACCAGCGTGTAATCGTCGGGGAAACCCTGCAATCGCTCGCACTCGCGCGGCGTCAGGCGGCGCACAGCCATCTGCGATGTCATCACGCCGTCGGCACGTCCGCCTTCGCCGCCGCGCTGAAGAGTCCCGGCTATATCGGTCGATGCGGTAAGTTCCTGTGTCCACGCGACGGCTACCTGTCCGCCGCCGTTGGCATGGCTGCCGTCGTGTCCCATGCTGCGCAGCGTGGGCGCGATCTCATCTAGGTCGGTGCCGCAGTCCTTAGCGGAAAACGCAATGTAGCTGTTGCTGCTCCCGCCAGTGGCAGCGCGCAGGCTGGCAGCCTCCGCCAACTCTGGCAACGCGCCGCCCTCTCTGCCGCGCAGATTGAAGGCGACAGCCTGGAAGCCGCCGCTCTCCAGAGTGTGCGCGAGGTCATCAGAGAAGCCGCTGCCGTTCGATTGCGTGTGTGCGGTAATGATAGCGACGGGAACCATCGGCACGCCTCGCCCGGTCCCGTCTTCGCTTGCATCGAAGCCATCGGCTGAAAGCGAGTGAGCGATCAGCGTCTCGGTCTCGTAATCCTGCCGCCCCATGCTCCCGGCGTTCAGGCAATGGGATATTCCATCCGTCGATGAGAGGACGCCGATGCCTAGTTGATTGCGGGTAAGGCCATCCCTGCATCCTCTATCGATGGTGGGCGCGGTATCTGTGAGGCGACCCCCATCAGGGCCGACTTCAACGCCTCCGGCAGTTCCTTGCCGCGCTTCTCTGCGCGGCGGAGGATGCCCCGACAGGCACGCGGAGTCAAGTAATACCGCCGCGGCACCTCGCCAGTTTCCAGCACATCCGACAACGAAGACGCGACGCCGTCTCTGGGGTACTCCGAAATACTCAGCGTCGAGAATTCTGTAGGCGACCCCATACCCGAGTTGGACCAGAAGCCCAAGGAAGGCTCCAAACGTCCGTCCATCGTCAATCGACAGGATGCCGGGGACGTTCTCCCACACCACCCATAGGGGCCGCAGTCGATCAGCAAGTCGAGCAAACTCGATGGTGAGGTTGCCACGCGGGTCATCCAGTCCCGCTCGTTTTCCGGCGATGGAGAAAGACTGGCAAGGTGTTCCTCCGGCCAGAAGGTCGATTGCTCCCACATCATTTGCTCCTATGCGCGTGAAGTCGCCGGCATTCATCACATCGCCGTCAGCAGGCAGAGCAACGACGTTGCGAATGGCTGCCGCGCGGCGCTTCGCTTCTTTCCGATCCGGCGCATCATGCGGGCTGGGCATGAAAACGGGGCGCGAGGCGCGGTAGCGCGAGCGCAGCAACCAGCAGCAAAAGGGATCGATCTCGGCGAACATCGCAGGCTTCCAGCCGAGAGGTTGCCATGCAACCGAGACGGCCTCGATGCCGGAGCAGACAGAGAGGTATCTCATGGCCGCTCCTTCTGGCGAAAGAGCGGAGCATCCTCGCGGATGCGACGCTCGGATATGGCGACGTACTCGGGGTTCAGCTCAATGCCGATGTAATTGCGGCCAAGTCGCAGCGCGACGAGGCCGGTCGTCCCGGCTCCACTGAAGGGATCGAGGACCGTGCAAGGCGTCACAGACGCCGAGCACGAGCAGGATGGCTTCCAGCCGAGGGTCACGGTCGTGACGACCGGACCGAGGCGGATGTCGTAGTCTCCGCTCTCAGTTTGGGTGCTGCCAGCGAACTTGCCCGATGGCGCATGGCCCGTCTTGCCGCTGCCGGACTGAAAATCAACGCTGCGCGTGATGATCCGCGTCCACGGAGCGCCGCAACTCGCACAACAGCCATGCTCGCTGGTGCCGGCGAGGATGCAGGGCTCTACCAGCTTTGTGGGAAAGGTGGCGAAGTGGGCTTCCGAGAAAGGTTCTACGTTGATGGTCCAGACGGACCGTTTGTTGCGGCGGGTCACAGCAGGAACCGCCGCCAGTCCTGCTTTTGTCCGCATGTGCATGTCGCCGGACTCATAAGCGGTCTGTCCTTTATGGGTGACGTTGCCTGGAGCATTGCCCACGGCAGTCTCCGCAATAGCGTCTGCGTCATAGTAGTAGCGTTCGTTTCTGGCGAGCAGGAACAGATACTCGTGACTCTTCGTGGGCCGGTCGGTAACGCTTTCAGGCAGTGGATTCGGCTTGTGCCAGATGATGTCGGAGCGCAGCCGCCAGCCATCCGCGCGCAGGGCGCAGGCCAGCATCCACGGAATGCCTACGAGGTCTTTCGGCTTGAGCCGCAACGCATCGAATGCCTGATGGAAATCAGGCCGGGCATTCATGTGAAAGCCGTTCGTCCAGCCG
>Ga0070739_10002759_pt1 | contig 22826 bp, 10 predicted proteins | sample Coa_R1_7_FD_66445 | JGI IMG/M metagenome (GOLD analysis project Ga0070739, IMG submission 66445) | Surface soil microbial communities from Centralia Pennsylvania, which are recovering from an underground coalmine fire - Coalmine... | ecosystem: Environmental > Terrestrial > Soil > Unclassified ... | reverse complement strand
TCCGGTGTGGGCATGATCGCTGACCGCCTTGAGCAGAAGCCGGCTCGTCTCCGGCTGGTTCACATCGACTTCGGCGAGCACTGCCGCCAAGTTGCGTTCCAAAGTCCGCCGATTGTTAATGTTGTCCTCGAAGACTTGCGCGAGATGGAAGTTCCCGCCATGTCCGGTAGCATGACAGCGAGCGCAAGTATTCATGAGGATCGGCTGCACGCGCGTGGCAAACACTCCCAGGGAATCCGTGGTCACTTCAATCGGGGGCGCATCGGCAGGTTTCTGAGACGAGCCGGAAGCGTTAGCGACGGATATTCGCCCGGCGCTAACGCTTCCGGCTCCTTGAGGCCCGCTTCCCTTCGCCGGCGCTTGCTGCCAATAAACAAGAAGCCGGCGCGTTTCCGCATGAGAGGGCCGCAGATCGGCCGCTGCTTGCAGTTCCGTTAGCGCCTGTTGTTTGAGGCCGCTGGTCCAGCACCACTTCGCCAAACGCAGCCGTTCATCCGGATCGCCGAGATTGGCCCGTCCACGCAAGTAGACATAGGCATCTTGCAGCGACGCCACCAGCGCCAGCACGCGCTCGGACGGAAACCGGGTTTCGCCGATCTTGCCGTGGATGCAATATTGATCGCCGACGCGCTCGATGTCGCCTTCAATCGTGTACTCATTCCTCAGGATGAGTACCCTGCCTTTGTTCAACGAGTGCGGTGCGTCCGCAGCGAGCATCAGGCCACCGCCCAATGCGGCCAAGACACCCAGCAACAGCAGTGAGGAAACGAAGGTTCTCATGGCCCGGCGGATATAAAGTGCATCTGCATCGCCGTCAAGGCTGCTTCTGGGCGAGCGGGGGGTGTTAACCCCCCGGTGGAAGCAACCGGGGCGTTCACACGCCCCGCTCGCCAGGGACGGGCCAATTCTGCCGCAGCCACTCATAATCTTCCGGCGTATCCATGTCCCAGAGGACGCTGGCACTGTTGACCGCCACTTCCAGCGTTTCGGAGATGTGTTGACGGACATAGCTGTTCAGGCCCAGCTCGGCGGGCCAGGCGCGGATGGCGGCGACGTGCTCCCAGGCAAAAAGCGTCGGATGGCCCCGGCGGCCCTTGTAGGTCGGAAGGACGATGGAAAATTGCACCTCAGCGGCGTAAACGGCTTGTAGCCGCGTTACCACGGACGCATCTAACGCCGGATGATCGGCGGGCGTCAGCAGCCACGTATCCTCCGGTCGCGGCTCAAATCGCTCTTCCAACCAACGCAAACCATGCTCGACCGTGCCCCGCATTCCGGTGGGCAGCGCCTCGATAATGCAGACGTAAGCCCCTGCCGACTCGGCCAGGTCCGCCAGCTCGGCGACGTGCGCTCCAACCACGACGAGAATATGTTCGATCTCCGCTTGCCGCAGCGCGGCGATAACGTGTTCGAGGATGGTGCGATCACCCAGCGGCAAAGCGAGCTTGGGCCGCCCCATGCGGCTGCTCGATCCGGCGGCGGGGATCAACGCGAACTTCATAACACCTCAATAACGAACCACGGATTCACCACGAATCACACGAATAACACGAATAGAAGAAGAAAATGAAAGGATGTAACGCAAGAAGCAGTAAGTTTTATTCTCTTTATTTCTTTTCTTTATTCGTGTAATTCGTGTGATTCGTGGTGACTCTTCTCTGTGACTCTGTGGTTAGTTCCTCGTCCCAGATTGCGGCACGCGATCAGTTCTGCCACGATGCTGACCGCGATCTCCGGCACCGTTTGCGAACCGATGGCAAAACCCAGCGGCGCATGCACGCGCGCCAGCGCTTCCTTCGTCACACCCTTGGCCAAAAGATCCTCGAAGATCAGTTTGATTTTGCGTTTGCTGCCAATCATGCCGACGTAGCCGGCCGGCGTCGCGGCCAGATGGTAGAGCGCTTCCTCATCGTGATTGTGGCCGCGCGTGACAATCAGGCAATACGTCGAGGGCGTCAACGTCGGTACCAACTGTTGCAAGGTCGGACCGATGTCGCCGACGAGCAGACGCTGGGCCGACGGAAAGCGCTCTTGGTTGGCGTAGGCGGCGCGGTCATCGAGAACCCAGATATCGAAATCGACCTCCGCCGCCAAGCGCGCGACGGCCTGGCCGACGTGTCCCGCGCCTACGATCAGCAAAGTGATGCGCGGCAGGACCGGCAGATAGGAGACGCCATGACGACTGAACGGCGCAGGCCGCTGCGTCAACGGAACCAACGCTTGCGGAATCTCCGGCGGAAGTGCGGCATCTGTCGTTCGAGCGATGAGTTGGCCCTTCGCGTCGAAAAGAAATCGATCTCCCGGAGCAAGGCCGAACGCCGGCGCGAGGGCGATGGCTTGCGTACACCCTTGTCCGTCCTCAATCCGGCGGCGCAGGCAACGGTAATAGTCGGCAACGCCGACGAGCGGGGTTGCGTCAGCGCCCCGAGAGAGTGGATCGGCGAGGATGCTCATGCGGCCGCCGCAGATGAGGCCGTCGTCCCAGCCGTAATTGTCGTCGAGATGGAACGTCAGCACTTCGGGCCGTTCGCTGCCGGAAGACAGAACGCGCAAGGCGCGTTGGCGCACCTCGGCTTCGACGCAGCCGCCGCCGAGCGTGCCGCGCTGTCCGCCGTCGGCGAAAACCAGCATGGCCGCTCCCGCCTTCTGCGGCGTCGAGCCGCGCGTTTCCACGACTGAACAAAACACACAAGGCCGCCGTTGTTCCAGCGCCGCTTCCAAATCCGCGAGCAGAGTACGCATGATTGCGGATCGCTCTCATGAGGTTCCATCTGGCTGTTCGTTTGACGATGGAGACATCTTACGGGGAGCATGAGCGGTTGGGCAAGCAGTTGGAAAAGAAATGATGGAATGCCCGCCTCATCGCTTCCTCAACCGCGTGAGTGCTGCGTTGGCGTCCTGTGTCAACCGAGCCGCGGGCGCACCCTGGGCCAATTGTTCCAGCAGGCGACGAGCTTCCGGCGAGTCGATGCGCTCCAGCACTTCGACCGCGCGGGTACTTTGCATAAGCCCAGGGGTTCTGATTGGTCCCCGGAGCTTGCTCAAAAGCTGCTCAATACGCTGCCGAGCTTCCAGGGAGGGCTTGTCGGCCAGAGTCATTTTCAAGTTCGACTCGGCCAATTCGCCCAACTTCTTTAGCTCTGCCTCCGCCGTGCTGCGCACTGCATAGCGGCCGTCATCCAGATCCTTGATGAGCTGGACGATCCGTTTCTGGTCGGGTATGGCCACCGGCTGCAAATGCTGATCGAGAAACGAAACCACCTCAGCAGGAGATTGCGCCAAGTTAAGAATGGCTTGGTAGGCACGGGCGGCATCGTCGCTTGACAGGTCATCCCAGAGGCGTCGGATGGCTTCCCTTTCCAAGCGTCGGGTGGGCTGGCTCATTGAGGAAGGAAGCTGCCAAACGAGAGCGGAAGTATCGTCCATTCCAGAAATAAGCTGTCTTCCATCGGGGGAAAAGCTCAGGAGAGTGGGCTTGCCGGTAAAGCCGGCGAACGTCAACACGGCATGGGGATCGGGCGGGCGGAACAGCCGAATCTCACTAGTCGTCCCTGGCAATCCCACGGCGATGTATTTGCTGTCGGGCGAAAGGGCGGCCGGTCCTGCCGACGGGCCGGGAAGGGACAACGAGCTTCGGAGTTTGCCCGTAGCCAGTTCCCACAGTGAAACCGTGTGCTGCTTGCTCTGTGCTCCCTTTCCTTCGATGCTGGCGAGGAATGATCGACCATCCGAAGAAACGGCTAGAGAATTCACCCGCCCTCCGCCGCTTGGGATGACCTGCCATTCCTTGCCGGTGGCCGTCTCATAGATGCGAAATTCGTCGAAGAATGGAAGGATAAAGGACGCCCCATCCGGGGAGAAACAACAAGGTCCTATTACCGCCATCAGCATTTCCCGCCTTGCATCCTTTTCGCGGTCGGACTTGCCCGTGTCACCGGGAGGAATGGTATGCTCTTGCAAAACCTTTCCTGTCGGCACATCCCAGATCCGCAAAGAGCGATTGTCGGCCCAGGAGAGAAGGCGGCGTCCGTCTGGCGTCAAGCCCATCGCCCGACCTGTGGCGATCCGCTTCTGACCAGGGAGATGCTTGATTTCCTTGCCAGTGTTGATGTCCCAGATGCGTATGGTACTGTCCATACTCGTGGCTGTTACCACGTTTGTGCCGTCAGGAGTAAAGACCACGTTCTCGACGGGTTGATCGTGTTGTAGTTTTAACCTCTGGCGTCCGGTGGCCGCCTCCCAGATCCGCACCGTATGGTCGTGGCTGGCAGTGGCCGCCAGCCCGTGGGCGGAAACCGCAATTCGAGTCAGCGAACCACAATGGCCAGCGTCGCTTTCCGCTACAGCCTTGCCGGTTCGCAGCTCCCAGACTCGAACACCGCGCGAAGTGGTCGCGGCGATCCAGCGGCCATCGCGGGAGAAATTCGTGAACAGCACTTGTTCGCCGGGCGTGAGCAACTGGTGAAAGTAACGGTCTTGCTCAAGATCCCAGAGATGTAACCCGCCGCTGAAATTCTTGCGGTTGCCGGAATCCGCTACCGCCAGCACCTTGCCATCGGGACTGAAAGCGAGATCGGCGGCACACACGGATTCTTTACTCATATCGATGGTGCGCACTACTCTGCCGCCGCGAACATCCCACAGGTCAATTACGGACTCCAGTTCACCGCAACCAACCAACATCTTGCTGTCCGGACTGAAGCAAACACTGCGGAGTGGCCGTCGGGAAACCTTGATTTCGCGCGGCGCCTCTTTGGCTTTCCAATTCCACAGATAAAACTTCCACGTATTGGCTCCCGGTGCTATCGCCACCGTTTCCCCGTCCGGCGCCAGCGCGAAGGCGGGCAGGACATCGGTAGAGAATTGTCGGTGCCGAACCTCTTTTCCCGAGGCGACATCCTCGAAGGACAAGGCACCGCCAGGGATGGAAACGAGTTGTTTTCCGTCCGGCGTGAAGGTCAGGGAGTTTTGCTCCACCTTTCGCTCCTTCTGAGCAAATGTTCGCACTTCCTTGCCGGTGGAAACATCCCAGACACGCAGCGCCGCCTGGGAGGAGGTCGAGTCGAGAAAGACGCCCGTCGCTGCGACTTGTTTGCCATCGGCGGATAAGGCGGTTCGCCAGATATACAGGGCTCCCGTAGGGATTTCCCGCAACAAACGCCCTGTAGCGGTTTCCCAGAACTGAAGCGCATGACGATTCGCTGTCAGAATGGTCTTGCCATCGGGAAAAAAGTGCGGCTTAAACATACCATTGCGAAAGTGTCCTGTTCCCAGCCGAGCGATGGCCCCGGCGGGCAGCGGATTACCGTAGCGATCTTTATGAATCGCCGATGGCGCCTCCGAAATCCGCAACGAGCCGGAAGCGTCAGCGACGGACCGTCCGTCGCTAACGCTTCCGGCTCGTTGCGGCTGAGCAATGAGCGCCGCGCCGCCGAGAACACCGCCGAACAGCAACAAGGCAGCCGTTACCTTCAACCGCGCCAGAGACAGCGTTCGCACCGTCGTGTCGGCGAGTCCTACGACTCGCGCTGAGATGGCGTCTAGTGGAGTCTGACCGAGCGCAATTAGTCGGGCTGCATGTCCCGCAGCCAGAACCGGAGAGGGGCGTACCGCTGCAAATACCTCGTTTGTGGCGAACACGGTGCCGAACAGCGCCGCCGGGACGGTGAAACCGCGCCCCATCAGACGCTCGCGCAATAGCTCACGTGCTCGATGCAGATGACGCGAGAGCGATCCTGGCGGCACGCCTAGCTCGTGGGCCGCCTGTATGTGTGTCTTGCCTTGCAAACCGCAGAGAATCAGTATCCGCCGGTATTTCTCCGGCAGACGGCTCAACTCCTCATCCAGTACTGCGGCCAGTTCCGTCTCCCGCGTTTCCGGGGCGGATTTCTCCCTGCGCATGGCCGCGACTTGTCTCTCGTGAATATGGCGGCGAGCGGCTTCGGCCCGCATCCGTGCCGCAATGTGATAGGCCACTTCATACAGCCAAGCGGCCAGCGATCTTCTGTTGCGAATGGAACCGGCTTTGCGAGCAAGAACGAGGAAAGCAGCCTGGAATGCGTCCTCGGCATCGTGTGCGTTCCGCAGCATCCGCCGGCAGACGCCCAGTACCATAGGTCCATGTCGCCGCACCAAGGCAGCAAACGCCGCTTCCTCCAGGCAGCGAAGATAGCGTTCCACAAGTTCCGCATCGCTGTCCTGGTCTTGGGGACCAACCAGCGTGCGAAGGTGTCCCAGAAACTGCTGCCAGTGCCGTATTGCCATGCTCCCCACCCTCCCGGGCGCGTTCTACGTCGCTTACAATAAAGAGGCAATGCGGACAACGATAAATCGAAATTCCGGACACACGGTCCGAGCCAAAACCGGCGAGCGGGGCGTGTCAACGCCCCGGTGGAACAAGTACCGGGGCGTTGACACGCCCCGCTCGCCTCAACCGTGTCAGCGCTTCCTTCGCGGCCTGCGTCAAACGGGCAGATTCGACTCCACGGCTCAACGCTTCGAGAAGCTGCCGCGCTTCGACGGAGCCAATTCGCTCCAACACCTGCACCGCCCGCAACCCGCGTAAGGGTTCTCCCGATACTGGGCGGGATTCGTCCAATCCTGCCAGCACTTCCTCGATGCGTTTCCGTTTCTCTAATGAAGGCTTGGCCTCCAGTTCCGCGCGCAGAGACGATGAAACCTGCTCGCCCAGCGCATGCAGCTTCCGCTGAGACGTTTCGCGCACCGCGAATTGATCGCTGTCCAGATCTTCCAGCAGCGAACGTAGCACATCCTGCGGAATGGGAGATATCGGCTTGAGCCGCTCTTTCAGGAAAGAAACGGAGGAAGCGGAATCATCTGCCAAGCGAGCGATGGCGGCATAAGCCTTGCCGGCATCCGTCCCGGCTAAGTCGTTCCACAGAATTTCGCGCTGGGCGGCAGTAAGCTGTCCACCGCGAACACTGCCCCGGAGCGTCGCGTCCCAGAGCAAAATCGTGCCATCGACGTGGCCGGTAGCGAGGATGCGCCCATCGGGTGAAAAAGCAAGCGAGCTGGCGCAAGCGCGGTCTTGCGGTCGGGCATCGCGGTTGGGGATGAGAATGAAACCGATTTCCCTCCCTGTCGCCGTTTCCCAGAGACGGATTCCCACCGGCCCCGCGACGGCGAAGACGCGGCTGTCCGCCGAGAAGTCAAAGCCGGCAGGGCCGTCGGCCGGGAGTTTCGCAAGCTGCCGCCCCATGGTCATGTCGGCCAATATGATGGATTCGTGTTGTTCTTTGACGCCGCTAATATTGGGGGTACGTAGGCGTGCGGCCATCATCCGGCCATTCGGCGAAAGGGCGAGATTGCAGTCGTAGTAGTGCCAGGGCTTGTTCGCCGGCTCCATCTTCAGCCGCCAACGCGGCTGAGTATTCTCCAACGCTAGCAACCGCACGGACTGCGAAGTGTGATCGAAAGCCAGCACGCTCTGACCATCGGACGTCAGCAGGCTTTCCTCGTTTCTCAAGGGAACGTCCTTGTTGACAAGACATTCGCCGCTCACGGCGTTCCAAATCATGAGGACGCTCTTGTCGAACTGCCAGTTTAACATCAGTATCTTTTCGCCGTCCGCCGTGAAGCGAAGCTCCTTCCCTTTAACCCCCGTCGTCGAGGCATTAGGGTTGTCGGCCAATCCGAACGCGCGTCCAGGGCGGCCAGTGGTAACGTCCCGCGCTTGGAGAATCGAGCCGCGGAGCACGAAATATGGCACTCTGAGCAGAGATTGGCCATCGGGAGTGAATGCCAGATGATCGTTATCATCCTTGGAGAAGGTGTGGACTGTTCCAGCTGTGGATATGTTCCAGAGTCGAACCGTCTTGTCCTTCGACGAGGAAGCCAGTAGCCGGCCGTCGGGTGAGAAGAGAAGTCGGGTCAGGTCTTCTGTATGTCCCCAGCTTTCGGTGTCTGCGAAGAGAGGTTTGCCCGTGACCAGATCCCAGCGCTGGAGCGCGCCGGCACGGCGGATGAATCCTTTGCCGTCCGGCGTGAAAGCGAAGTTGGTTGGCAGCCGGTTCGGTTGGTGGTAGATGGGATCATCGCGGCGATGCGGTGGCCGAGGAAATTGGAAAGTGACTTTCCTCTTTCCTGGCTCCCACATAACCACTTCTTCCTTACCTGTCTGGAATGCAAGAAACCGGCCATCGGGGGAGACGCCGATGGGGAAGAGTGCTTCCTTGGGCGGCTTGTTGCTTTGGAGCAATCTCCCCGTGGCGGCATCCCAGATGTTGATACCGTTCGTCCCGATGCCGGAAGGAATAATCACAGTCCGACTGTCTGCGCTGAACACAATGAGCGGAGACCAATTCTTCCTCTCCGACTGCCACAAGAGTTTTCCGTTTTCCACGTCCCAGCAACGAAGGATTTGATCGTAATGGCAGCCGATAAGTCGTTTCCCATCAGGAGAAAAAATTACCACTGGCTCGAAATAAAATGATCGAATTTCTTTCTCCTCCGACCACAAAACCTTCGATTCAGAGGTTTCCAAATTCCACAGCAGGATGCGGTGTGTCCGTCGGTCCACCGTAGAGTCCGCTACCGCCACGCGGCGTTCATCCGCCGAGAAGGCCGCTCCGCAGATCCCTGGATTGTTCTCGGGGGAAAGGGGGAGCCTTTGTCGAAATTTCCCCGCGGCGAGATCCCATAATGCCAAATGGTAACGAGGCTCGCTGTCGGTTTCCGTCAGAAGGTATGTTCCGCGCGGCGATAGCCAGGCTTGGTACTGTAGCACGCCGCTCGCCTTTGGCAGTTGACGAATCGAGCGCAGTTCGCCCGTTTGCGCGTCGAAGCGGCGTACAGTCCGATCATCGCCGACCGCGACAATTTCCTTGCCGTCTGCGGTGACGGCCAACTGTGCATCCGGCGCCCGCTGGCGAACGGTGCCTAGACGTGCCAGCGCTCCCGGCGGCAACGGATCGCCGTAACGATCCTTGCGCGCCTCGGCGGGAACTGCCGGAGCTTCCTTCAGTGCAACCTCCGGCGCTTCGACGACAACATAACGGCCCACACCCGCGCCGGCGGCCAAGAGACTGACGCTCAAGATCAGCGCTCCGCCGAGATACCATCGACCCAATCCCATCGCGCGCAAAGCGTCTTCCGCGAGACTAGTCACCGTGGTCGAGAATCTCCCTGCGGCACCGGCCGCAGCTTGAACAGTGCTGGAAACCAGCAGTGCAGGCATCGTTGCGAGAGCCGTCTGCCTCCACAGCACACCGGCGCACAACACCGCCGATAAACTCACGCCCCGCGATGCTAACCTTTGTTGCAACAAACGCCGCGCTCGAGCGATCCGGCTGGATATCGTACCTTCCTTGCAGCGCAATTCGTGTGCCGCTTCTGTGCGAGACTTACCTTCCAAACAGCAGAGGACAAAAGGACTCCGATATTTCGCCGGCAACCGGGCCACTTCCTCATCGAGCATCGCTTGCAGCTCGCGCCAGGCACAATCATCGGGCGGCTGTTCCTGTGGGGGAACGACTGCTTGACGTTCGCGGACGGGTCGTCTCTTGGCGTTCTGCTTGATCCGTAACGCGATCCGGTAGGCGACGCCGTGCAGGAAACTGGCCACGGCTTCGGTTTTCTGGATCGAACCCGCCCGTCGCGCCAGCACCAGGAAGGTTGCTTGGAATGCGTCTTCGGCATCCTGTTCGTGGTGGAGCAGGTGCTGGCAGACACCCCAGACCAATTGGCCATGGCGCTGCACGAGCGTGGCGAACGCGGCTTCCTCACGCCGTGTGGCGAAGTGGTTGAGCAGCTGAGCGTCGGAAAGGTGCTGAGTGGTTTCGCTATCGACCAGACTGCGGAGATAGCGGAGGATGGCGCTGGTCTGTCTGGTGGTCATCTCTTCGGCCCTCGGCGAAGGATCGTTTACTATATATAGTGCCGGCAAGCCGTGAAGCAGTCCCGTATTTCTCGAACGCTCCGATTCACAACGAGCCGGAAGCGTAAGCGACGGCAGGACCGGCGAGACGCCGGTCCCTCCCTTCCGTCGCTTACGCCCCCGGCTCGTCGAAGCTCGAAAGGATTCCCCTATGAACACGACGCCCCACATCTTGGCCATCGATCAGGGCACGACCAGCACGCGAGCGGTGGTTTACGATGCCGCCGGACGCAGTGTCGGCAGCGCTGGCCGCGAGTTGACGCAGCACTATCCGCAGCCCGGCTGGGTCGAACATGATGCCGAGGAGATATGGGCGTCGGTGGTAGATGTGGTGCCGCGTGCGTTGGCCGAGGCCCGCATCGAAGCCAAGCAGCTGGCGGCGATTGGGTTGACCAATCAGCGCGAGACGGTGGTGCTGTGGGAGCGCGACAGCGGGAAGCCGGTGACGCGGGCCATCGTCTGGCAGGATCGCCGCACCAGCGATTTTTGCCAATCGCGTCAGTCGGAGGAAGCCTGGCTGCGCGAGCGAACCGGCCTGATTCTCGATCCGTATTTCTCGGCCACGAAGTTCCGCTGGCTCTTGAAGGAAGACGCCGACCTTCGCCGCCGAGCCGAAGCGGGACAGCTGGCGGGCGGCACCGTCGATAGCTTTCTCCTTTGGCATCTCACCGGCGGCCGCGTCCACGCTACCGACCGTACCAATGCTTCGCGCACGCTGCTGTTCAATCTCCATACTGCCGCCTGGGATGAGGAGCTGTGCCGCTTCTTCGAGATTCCGAGCGGTTTGCTGCCGCAGGTGCGAGCCAGCCGGGATGATTTCGGACAGACGGGGCCGTTGTCGTTTCTGCCCGCCGGCCTGCCGATTGCGGGAGTGGCCGGCGATCAGCAAGCCGCCCTGTTTGGCCAATGCGCCTTTGAGCCGGGCGAGGCCAAGTGTACCTACGGCACCGGCGCGTTCTTCTTGCAGCATCTTGGCCCGCGCCTGCTTCTGTCGCGGCATCGCTTGCTGACCACCGTGGCGGCCAGCGGCGCGGATACGTTGCAATATGCTCTGGAAGGCAGTGTTTTCGTCGCCGGCGCTGCCGTGCAATGGCTGCGCGATGGTCTGCGTCTGTTTCAGCAAGCGCCGGAAGTCGAGGCGTTGGCGGCGCGTTCCGACGCTGGCCAGCCGGTCATTTTCGTGCCGGGCTTCGTCGGCCTGGGCGCGCCGCACTGGGCACCCAAGGCACGCGGCGTCCTGTTCGGCTTGACGCGCGGCACCACGGCGGCGGACCTGGGCCGAGCGGCCCTAGAGGGCGTCGCCTATCAGGTTGCCGATCTCATCGACGCCGCCGGGCGCGATGCCGGCCAACGCTTGCACAGTCTGCGCGTGGACGGCGGCATGGCGCGAAATGCCTGGTTTTTGCAGTGTCAGGCCGACATTCTGGGACTGCCGGTCCTGCAAGCGCCTGTTTCCGAGGCAACCGCCCTGGGTGCGGCGTATCTGGCGGGATTGCAGACGGGCGTGTGGTCCAGCGAGAAGCAATTACGCGAGCTGACCGCAGAAGCTCGCCGGTTCGAGCCGCGCCTGGCAGCAGACGAGCGCGAACGGCGCTTGCGTCTGTGGCATCGCGCCGTGCAAGCGGTAATCGCGTTTTATTCCGAGCCTGAAGCGTAAGCGAAGAGGCTTCGCTTACGCTTCAGGCTCGGTAACATTTACGCCTGCTTTTGTCTTTTTTTCGTGCATTTCGTGTGTTTCGTGGTTCGTTTCTTCTCTCTCTCGGCAGGCACGGTTGGCGGCGTCGGCGTTTCGACGGGAGGCATCCAGGTAGGCCGGTATTGCTCCATGAAGCCGAGGATGTCCAGCTCCTCGTCGAGATTGCTGTAGCCGCACGCCTTCATTTCGGCGATGGCCTGGGCGTTGCTCCAATGCTCGAACTCCATGCGGTAGATGGCACAGTACGATCCGGCGCGATGAATGCCGGCGTAGCAATGCACGAGGACGGGATAATTGCTCGGATCGCGCATGATGTCGCGGAAGCGCTGCACGCCGGCCTCGACCGGCACCGAACCGCCTTCGTCGCCCCAGCGACTGGGCAGGATGCGCACAAAGCGGATGTCCTCGCTTTTGCAGAACTCCTCTTCTGCCCGGTCGCGCTCCGAGAGTCCATCGCGCAGACTGATGACGGTTTTAATATGGTAATCATTGAGGACGCGCTGCAGTCCGTCCTTGGTCATCTGTCCACTGCGGTAGAGAACGCCCGGACGAACGACGTGAAAGTTGCGCATTTGCGCTTGCTGCCGAGCCGCCAGGACGATGGGCGACACGATAAGGGCCAGAACAATCAAGCTGCCCAGGGCGACTGCCACGATGCGCGACATGACAACGGCTCCTTTCCCGATAGTCCACTAGCGAATGGGGCGACGATTGTAACGACAGGCCAGTTGCAAATAAAGGCGGTTTTCGGCGAGCGGGGCGTGTCAACGCCCCGGTTGCTTCCACCGGGGGGTTAACACCCCCCGCTCGCCCCGTTCGCCCAAATTGAAGTCTTTTCTTGACATCGAAGCGGCAGCAGGGGTACAAAAGCTAACGAGCCGGAAGCGTAAGCGACGGATGCAATGCCGTCGCTTACGCTTCCGGCTCGTCATCGGGAAGGGAGGAGCGACTTTGCCTCGCTTGATCGTCACCAAGGGCGTCGATGAGGGCAAACAGTTCGAGCTGAGCGGCGAATCCACCGGCATCGGGCGCGACAGCTCCAATCGTATCAAGCTGCACGATACCGAAGTGTCGCGCCGGCACGCCGAGATTATCCGCACCACCGAGGGCTACCGCCTGATTGATCGCGGCAGCGCCAACGGTACCTTCGTCAACAATCAGTCGATCCGCGATGTGCTGTTGCTGGCGGGCGATCAGATTCAGATCGGTCAAACAATCCTGGTCTATTCCGGCCGAGTGCGGGAAAACGCCGAGGAGCCGCCGCCCAGCCGCGATCTGGCCGATCATATCAGCCTCATCAGCCGGCAAGACCTGGAGCTTTCGTCGGCCATCGTCGAATCGATTAGCGAGGTCGAGGGCAGCCGCATCCTGGCCCACCCCGAACAGGTCGAAGGGCCGTGGCTCAAGAACGCCCTGGCCAACCTCATGTACCAGGCTACGCAGGCGGTCAGCCACATTCTCGATCTCAATCAGCTCCTGGACCGAATCCTGGAGTTGATCTTTCGCCACCTGGACGCCGATCGCGGCTGCATCATGCTGCGCGACACGCCGGCCAGCGAGTCGGCGGCCGCATCCGTCGTGGTGCAGAGCACGGAATTTCAGCCCAAGGCGGTGCGCTGGCGCGACGGCATCAGTCGCCAAGAAAAAATTTCCATCAGCCGAACCATCATGGATTACGTCCTGCGCGAGAAACAAGGCATTCTCGTGTCGGACGCGGCCCGCGACGAGCGCTTCCAGGCTGCGCAGAGCATCGTCCGCCACGGCATCCGCTCAATCATCTGCGTACCCATGAAGGGCCGGCACGAGACGCTTGGCGTCTTGTATCTCGATGCCCGTATACCGTCGCGCGATCCCCAGGAAACCCAGGTTCCCGGCGAGAAGTCGAGTTGCAAGTTCACCGGGGAGCATCTCTTTTTGGCCAGCGCCATGGCCCACCAGGCCGCCCTGGCCGTCGAGGAGACGCGCTATTATCAGGCGATGGTGCAGGCGGAGCGATTGGCCGCTGTCGGACAGACCATCGCGGCGCTGTCGCATCACATCAAGAACATTCTGCAAGGGCTGCGCAGCGGCAGCGAAATCCTCAAAATGGGTCTGCAAGACATGGATGCCGCCTTGCTGCAACAGGGGTGGAAGAATATCGAGAAAAACCAGGCCAAAATTTACGATTTGGTCATGGACATGCTCAGCTACTCCAAGGAGCGCGAGCCGTGCATCGAAAACACGGACCTCAACGCCGTGACCCGCGACGTGCTCGAACTGCTGGCGCCGCGCGCCAAGGAGCTTGGCATCCGGATGAAGGCGACGTTGGAACCGACGTTGCCGAAGTGCCAGGCTGATCCGGAAGGCATTCACCGCGCTCTGTTGAACATCATCGGCAACGCCTTCGATGCCGTCGAGGGTGTGGCTGCGCCGCGCGTACATGTGGCAACGATGCAAGAGGAAGAGGGCGAATGGCTGCGCGTCGAGGTGCGCGACAACGGCGGAGGGATTCCGCCGGAGAAGATCAACGACATTTTCCGTCCTTTTGTCAGCACCAAAGGAGCGCGCGGCACCGGGCTGGGGTTGGCCGTCAGCCGCAAGATTCTGCGCGAGCATGGCGGCGACATTCTGGTGCGCAGTCAGCCGGGACAAGGCAGCTTGTTTGTCCTGCGTCTACCGCTGCGTAGCCCGATTGCTCCCGACACGAGCAGCACCCATACCGATCTGCCGGCTGCACCGCCCCCTCCGGAAACCAGCACTTAGAGCGCCTTTGAGGCTGTTGTAGCGGGTCCGGCTCGGCTCGCCGGACCTACCGGTAGGTGCCGCGAGCCGAGCGGCACCCCCAACCGCTACATCCACTTGAAGCGCGCTCTGGCCCCCGGCACGCCGGGGGCTATACTCCGGAATTGGCGCTCGTCTCCGACAAATTGCAAAAAATAATAAAATCTCCTTGCCAACCGATTCGTTCCTTGTTTATGCTAATAGTCAAATCGCTCTGTAAACAATTGCTCAACCTGGACTTTCGTCGTGTGGTTCTTCGAGAACACCGGTCCCGAATTCGCCGGGCTTCCGCAGTGTAGCGCCGCGATTTCAGGGATTGGAGACACTAAATGAGGAACTTGCCATGTCTAAACTCATTCGTTCCCACATCCGTCGTCACCCGCGTTTGGTTTTGGAAGAATTGGAATCTCGAACTCTGCTGTCGGCCTCGATCTTAGACTCCATCGTGTCGGCTCCCCAAGCGGCGCTGAGTGTCCCTTCCCAATCGAGTCTGTCCGCGACCCCGCAGGCACACTCCGGTGGAGGCGGCAGCGGGGTTACCAATCCCATTCCATTCGGCTATTCCCCCGGCCAGATTCAGAACGCATACGGCTTCAATCAAATAACGTTTAATAATGGCGCCATCAAGGGCGACGGCAGCGGTCAGACCATTGCGATCGTCGATGCCTATAATGATCCCACCATCCAAAGCGACTTGAAGGCGTTTGATGCCCAGTTCGGTTTACAGGCGGCGAACCTCACGGTGGTTAATCAAAACGGCGGTACGAACCTGCCGCAAACAAATCCCGGCTGGGCGTTGGAAACGGCGCTGGACGTGGAATGGGCGCATGCGATGGCTCCCGGGGCCAACATCCTGCTCGTCGAGGCCAATAACAGCAGCCTCAGCAATCTGCTTTCCGCCGTCAACTATGCCTCGCAACATGCCAGCGTCGTATCGATGAGTTGGGGCACCAACGAGTTCGCGGGCGAAACAGCCTACGACTCCTATTTCAACAAATCCGGAGTCACATTCGTGGCTGCCTCGGGCGATAGCGCCGCTGGGTCCACTTGGCCCGCGGTTTCGCCCAATGTTGTCGCCGTCGGCGGCACCACGTTGACGTTGAACAGCAGCGGCGGTTATGGCGGCGAGGCCGGCTGGAGCGACAGCGGCGGTGGGTACAGTGCTTACGAGAACGAGCCGTCCTACCAGAGCGGCGTGCAATCCTCCGGGACGCGTACTGCCCCGGACATCGCCTACAACGCCAACCCCTACACCGGCTACGCAGTTTACGACACGGTCTCCTACGCCGGGCGGACGGGCTGGTTCCAGGTCGGCGGCACCAGCGCTGGCGCGCCGCAGGTATCGGCCATGGTCGCCATTGCCAATCAGGGACGAGCGTTGGCCGGCCAAGGTTCCCTCAGCGGCGCGAGTCAGACGCTGCCCGCGCTGTATAACATGGCGTCCAGTGATTTCCACAGCATTGCCGGCGGGAACACCGGCCACAGCGCCGGATCGGGTTATAACTTGGTTACGGGCCGCGGCTCTCCCCTTGCCAACTCGGTGGTTCAAGAACTGGTCAGCGCCACAAGCAACGGCAGCGTGAGCAACTCGGCGGCCAAGGGTGGCTCCCCCGCTCCTTCCAACACCGCAAAGAAGGCCGACGTTGTCGCGGGCGATCCGCCTCCAACGACTTCCAACTTCGGGTCGATTTCCCTCGGCATTCTCCAGACGTTCGTTAACTCCGAGCCGGTGGCGATCCTGTTCCAGCCGGTGCAGGTAAACACCACGACCATTTTCCCCTTCGGCACGGCTTCGGTGCTCTCGTCTGCGTTCGCCGCCGGCCCGAACCTTGCCGCGTTGAACGTAAACAACCCCACACAAGCCTCGTCCGCATTTGCCGCCGCACAGGGGCTGCAATTCTATGCCCCGGGACCCAAGTCCGTTTCCAGCCCCGAAACCCTCGGCGACTACCTCAGCCCGTTCGCTCCCTACACACCAGACGCCGTGCCGCTGACCGGAGCGGACGAGTCCGACGAACTCTGGGTCGATGGTCCGCTCGTCCCGCGCCGGACCATCCGCATCTCCTCGTTCCTGAGCGACATCGATCTCGAACTAGCTCCTCAGTTGCCGGCAAAAACGCAGGGCGAGGAAGTGCCGGTTTTCGAGGAGGGTTTGGTGGACGAAGCCAGCATGGCGCTTCTCGCCGAGGAGAGCTTGGACGAGGCGAGCGACGAGAACGATCTCCTGCTGCGGCTTCGCATTCCCAGCTTGGCTCTGCTGGGCATTCTTGCCAGCAGCTTTTGGATGGTACCCGATACATCGGAAGAATCCAGGAAACGCCCCGTGATTCTCGTGTAATTCACGAACTCGCAACCCAACGAGCCGGAAGCATAAGCGATGGACGAATCTATCCGTCGCTTATGCTTCCGGCTCGTTGGGTTGCAGCGTCGCCAACGCCAGGGCCATTCGACAACCCGCCAGAAAAGACGGCACATCCACATACTCATCGATGGTGTGGATACTGTTTTGCCCTGCGCCGAAAGTAACCGTGGGAATGCCATGACGCACCAGCCAGTTCGCGTCGAGACCGCCGTTGCTGATGCGTAGCGACGGCTGCAGGCCGGCGCGGATGGCGGCGGCTTGTGCGTGCCGTACCACGGCCGAGTCTTTCTTCAAACGGTACGGATGATAATCGAGATGGGCCTTGAATTTGACCTGGGCCTTGCGGCCCTTGTCGTTGCGGATCAACTCCGCGGCGTTGACGAAAGCGGCACGGTAGGCGCGCGTGATCGCCTTGGCGAATCGGGTCGTGTGGCTGCGCGATTCGCCGTGAATGTGGACGTAATCGGTGACGACGTTGGTGGCGTCACCGGCGCTTCTGCCGTCGCGACCTGCGAAGCGACCGACGTTTGATGTCCCATCGCCGTCGGGCTGATGGACCTTGTCGAACCATCCGCCGCGGTGGACCTCGGCCAGCGCCAGAGCTGCCACCATCGTCGCCGAGACACCCTGCTCTGGATGCACTCCCGCATGGGCGGCACGACCGAAAATCTCCACTTCCCACCGTTCGGCTCCGACGGCGCCAATGGTTAATTCCGCAGGCGAACGGCCATCGACGTTGAAACCCATGACAGGTCCGCCCAGGTCGGCGAGATCGACATACCGCGCGCCGAACAGTCCGCTTTCTTCGCGCACCGTGAACAGCAGTGTCAAAGGTGGGTGCGGCAATCGCTTTTGCATCAGGGTCGCCGCCAGTGTCGCCAGGCAGGCGACGCCGGTGCGGTCATCGCCGCCCAGCGCGGTTTTGCTGGACGAGACGATACGGTCGCGGACGCGCTCGGGCACAACACCCGCGCACAGAGGCACGGTATCCAGATGAGAGGCGAACAGCAGGCGCGGTCCCGGCTGCGTGCCGGGCAGATCGACGAGCAGATTACCGATCTGCGTCGGCAGGGGGATGCGTTCGTGAGCGTTGTCATGGCGGATGGCGCGGCGCGGAACACCAACCGATACCAGCTCGTCAGCCACAGTGCGAGCGATGGCTTTCTCCTGTCCGGTGATGCCTTCCACAGCTAAGAAACGCTGCAAGCGATCGATGGCCGCATTTTCGTCAAAGGCCAGATCCGAAGTCGATGACAAGAAAGACCTCCCAAAACGGATAAACTCGGCGAGCGGGGCGTGTCAAAGCCCCGGTGGAGAAGTACCGGGGCTTTGACACGCCCCGCTCGCCGCGCTTGACTTGCCAACCTCCGGCAGCTGTTTATATTATGGAACCCGTGTAGCCGAATCTTGTGCGCCTGCTTTTTGAGAATGGATTTATGACCACTCCCCCGGCAGGTTCCACCCCCCCCGGAGATCCTGATAGCAACCGGCAGGGACAGCCGAACGCGGATAGCTCCTTGATGCGCCGTTTGAAGCGGCCCACGCAGATCATCATCGTCAGCAGCGTGATGTTCTCGTTCATCAGCTACTGGCGAACCGCCGCCGTTGTCTTGTGCGACCTGGCGAGCACGGCTTACTACATCGGCGGCATCGTCGAACAGTCGATCGGCTCGGCGGCACCGTGGTTCATCCTCGCCGTCATGTTTTTTAGCTACGCCGTGCGCTCGGTATACATCGAAAGCTGCACGCTCTTCGTCCGCGGCGGCGTCTATCGCGTCGTTCGGGAGGCGTTGGGCAAATTTATGGCCAAATTTGCCGTCTCGGCGCTCATGTTCGACTACATCCTGACCGGACCCATCAGCGCTGTCACGGGCGGCCAGTACATCGTCGGCTTGGTCCTGGAGATCGTCTCACGCTGGCTCCAGATGGAAATCGACCCGGACATGCGTGATCTGTCCAAGCGCCTCGGATCGGTTCTCATCGCCACCCTCGTCACCGTGTATTTCTTTCGCAAAAACATCATTGGCATTCACGAGTCCAGCGAAAACGCCCTGAAAATCATGATCGTCACCACCATCATGGGAGCGATCATGCTGACCTGGTGCGGCGTTACGCTGGCCGTGTCGGGTGTGGCAACAAATGCGGAGGGCGTGCCCAACAAGGTTAGTCTGACTCCGGACTTTAACCCGCACTTCAACTGGACCACCAAGGAATACGAGGATCCGACAGGCTTTCTGAAACATACCCCGACTGCCCAGAAACTGCGCGAGTTGTCCGGCAAGCCGGGGGCGGACTGGTTGAGCTTGATTGGGCTTTTCGGGATCTTCATCGCCTTCGGCCATTCGATCCTGGCCATGTCGGGAGAGGAGACGCTGGCTCAGGTGTACCGCGAAGTTGAATCGCCGAAGCTGAGGAACTTCAAAAAAGCCGCCTTTATCGTCTTCGTTTACAGTCTGTTGCTGACCGGCGGCATCAGTTTTCTGGCGGTATTGCTGATCCCTGCTGATGTTCGCATGCAGAATTACGCCGACAACCTGATCGGCGGCCTGGCCATGAACGTCATTGGTCCGGTATGGGCGAAGCTGCTGCTCAACGGTTTCGTGGTTGTGGTCGGCGGCCTGATCCTGTCCGGGGCTGTCAATACAGCGATCATCGGCTCCAATGGCGTGCTCAACCGCGTCGCCGAGGACGGCGTCATGCCGGAGTGGTTCCTCAAGCCGCACCCGCGCTATGGCACGACTTACCGCATCCTCTGGCTCATCTTCTTGCTGCAAATGTTCACCATTTGGGTTAGCTTCGGCGACGTGCTGCTGCTCGGCGAGGCCTATGCCTTCGGTGTCATTTGGAGTTTCGTCTTCCAGGCGCTCTCGATGGTAGTGCTGCGCTTCGCCGATCCGCGCCCGCGCGAGGCCAAGGTGCCGCTTAATATTCGCGTCGGCAAGTTCGAGGTGCCCATCGGCTTGATGATTATTCTCGTCATCCTGCTGATTGCGGCGGTGTGCAATTTGCTGACAAAGCAGGTAGCCACCATCGGCGGATTGATCTTCACGAGCATTTTCTTCACCATGTTCTACGTCTCGGAGCGTTATCACGAGCGGAAACGCGCCGGCAAACAGCACGAACACATCGAGCAGTTCAACCAGCAAACGACCGGTGAAGTGACGGCGGCCAGCCTGAGACTGAACAAGCAGTACCGCAAACTAGTCGCCATCCGTTCGCCGTACAACTTGTTCATGCTCGAAAAAGCACTGGCCGAAACCGATCCGGAGACGACCGGCATCGTAGTGATGACGGCCAAGGTCACGCCGATAGGCGCCGATCTGGCGCCGGAAGGCCAGCCAGATCTCGACATCTACGATCAGCAGCTCATGACGGCGGTAGTCGAGCGGGCCGAGAAGGCCGGCAAACAGGTCAAACCGCTCATCGTGCCGACCAACAATCCGCTGCACGCGGTCCTGACCACGGCCAAGGACATTCAGGCCAACGAAGTCATCATGGGGGCGTCCAACCGCTACACCGCCGATGAGCAATTGGAGCAGATCGGTTTTTACTGGATCAGTCTGCACGGGGGCAATCCCGCGCCGTTGACGGTGCGCATTCTCAGCCGCGAGCGCGACATGTATCTCGACCTGGCCGGCGGCAATCGCATCCCCAAAATCAGCGAGCGCAAGGCGCGTTCGGTGGCCGAGCTGCGAGCCGCAGGCGTCGGCGTCGATCGTGTGCTGCTGCTGCACGACGGTAGCCCATCCAACAGCGATCTGTTCCAGGCTGTGCTGACCATGCTCGATCAACAGGTGGCGCTGGGTATCGTGCCGGTGGTCCCGTCCGGCTCCGCGCCGCTAAACGGCCACGGCGTTGTCCATCAAGATGAAGATCGCGCGCGCCAGCTCGGCCGCGAATTGCAGGTCGTTTCCCTGCCGGAGCCGGATGGACGGGCTATTGTCGAGTGGGCGAGCAAGGAACAATACGACCTCATTATCCTGCCCCTGTCCGATGAATCGCCGAACAATCCGCTGGGCACGCTCGATGAGCGCGCCCGCTACATCGTGCGGAATGCTCACTGCCGCGTCTTCCTGGCGGCCCACCCGGTTATTCCGCAAGAAGTGGTCGATAAAACGCCCAGCCCTGTTCGGTAGCGGACGGGGGCGAAATCCGATAGGCTGGGAGAGATACAATTGTTTGCGGTTTACCATTTAGCCGCGAGCCGTAGACGACCGGCGAGACGCCGGTCCCACCGATAAGTCCGACCGGCGAGACGCCGGTCCCACTATTCCTGGTGGGACCGGCGTCTCGCCGGTCCAGGACAGCCGAGACGGCTGTCCCACCAGTAATACGGCTCGCGGCCAAACACGACCTCCATCTGAGGACTGCCCCATGCGAATCTGGCGATGGTTCCCAATCGTTCTCATCATGCCGCTGCTGTTGGCGGCGGAGAAAGTGGCGCCGGCCCCGTCGGTTGAGCGCACAGCTTGCGAGGCGCGGCTGCGCCGCGACATCACCTTCTTGGCCTCCGACGAATGCGAAGGCCGCGGCCCCGGCACGCGCGGCATCGAGAAAGCCGCCGAGTACATAGCCGATCAGTTTAAGAAAGCCGGTCTCAAGCCCGCTGGCGCGGACGGCAGCTATTTCCAGCCGTTCACCATCAACGCCAGCGTCCTCGATGAACCAGCCCACCTCTCACTGGCAGGACCACTAGGACAAACCATCGCTTTCAAGCAAGGTGTGCAATTTTGGCCGATGGCGTGGGGGAGTTCCGGCAGCGACAAAGCTCCCGTGGTCTTCGCCGGCTACGGCATCACCAGCGATAAGGCCAAGTATGACGATTACGCCGATGTCGATGTCGCCAACAAAGTCGTCGTCCTCCTCCGTGGTTCGCCGCAGGGCGGCGACACCAAGCGGAACCAGGAATTGCTAAGCGGCGCTCCCTTCATCAAAAAGATCGCCAACGCCGAGAAGCACGAGGCGGCGGCGATTCTGTTCATTAATGACGCCGCCACCGCCCACGATGGCGATGATCTACTCGATTTCAACTACACCGCCTTCCTCCAGAGCACCGGCAAGATCCCCGTTTTTCACGTTCGCCGCATCGCGCTGGAGATGATGCTTCCCGGCGGGGCCGACACATTGACCACTCTTGAAAAAGCCATCAATCGGGAAATGAGACCGCACAGCCGTGAATTGCCCGGATGGACGGCGAACGTCGCGGTGAAGATGCATCGCGGCAAGATCCATGTCAAGAACATCGTCGGCACGCTCGAAGGAGCGGGGCCGCTGGCGGACGAGACGGTCGTGATTGGCGCCCATTACGATCACCTCGGCTACGGTGGCAACGGCAGCCTGTCGTCCTCGCGAAAAATGGCGATCCATCACGGTGCCGACGACAACGGCTCGGGCACGACGACTCTGATGGAACTGGCCCGGCGCCTGGCGGCCATGAAGGATCGCCAAAGCCGGCGACTGCTGTTCATCGCCTTCAGCGGCGAGGAGTTGGGTCTTTTAGGATCGGAATACTACTGCAAGCATCCGCTCTTTTCGCTCGATGAAACGGCGTCCATGTTCAACCTGGACATGGTTGGCCGGCTGCGCAAGGACAAGGAGAGCGGCAAAGCGAAGCTGCTCAGCGAAGGCTGTGGCACAGCCAAGCCCTTCCGCGAGCTGTTGGACAAGCTCGGCGAAAAGTACGACTTCAAGATGGTCAATAAGCCCAGCGGCTTCGGCCCCAGCGATCACGCCTCTTTCTGTTCCAAGGAGGTGCCGGTCCTGTTTCTGTGGACCGATTACCACGAAGATTATCACCGGCCCAGCGACACCGCGGACAAGATCAACATCGAGGGCATGCGCCGCATTGCCGATTTGAGCCAGGAAGCCATCCTGACCTTGGCACAGATGGACAAGCCGAAATACATCAAGGTCAAGAACGATCCGGGAAGTCCATCAAAGTACGAGGGTCCGACGTTAGGCATTCGGCCCAGTTACAGCGATGAGGGAGACGGTTTAGTCATCGGCGACGTTATGGAAGGCCGGCCGGCCGCCGAGGCCGGGCTTAAGGGCGACGATCGTATCGTCAGCATCGATGGCAAACCGATCAAGAACATCCAGACCTACATGACCGT
>Ga0070739_10002756_pt1 | contig 22851 bp, 23 predicted proteins | sample Coa_R1_7_FD_66445 | JGI IMG/M metagenome (GOLD analysis project Ga0070739, IMG submission 66445) | Surface soil microbial communities from Centralia Pennsylvania, which are recovering from an underground coalmine fire - Coalmine... | ecosystem: Environmental > Terrestrial > Soil > Unclassified ... | reverse complement strand
GGATTCGAACTGACCGCCGGGGGGCGGGCGCTATTTGCCCTTCCGGTCCTTGGCCAGATGCTCCGCGATGTAGCGGGCCAGGTCATTCATGTCGCCGGCCTGCTGGCTTTTGGGGAGGGCGTAGATGCTCCAGACGATCGCGCGGCTGGTGCGGCTCACCAGGAAGATCGAGCCTTTGCCGCGGGACAGCGGGGCCATGGTGGGCTTGAAGCCGTCATCGCCGTTCTTGCTTTTATCCTGGTCCTGGGGTTTGAGATCGAAGAGCTCGTGCATGGATTCTTCGAGGCTGGCGCCGATGCGGTCGGTGAAGACGGCGTCGGCCTTCTGGGGATCGGTGACGACCTGGAAGAGGTTGGAGGCGGTGAGGCGGACGGCGAGATATTGATCGAGCCCGGCGGACATCGGCAGCATGTAGACGGTCTTGATGCCGGCGAGTTCGGGGCTGGCGGGGAAGGCGAGGGCGGCGGAAGCCGCGAGGATAGAAAACCACTTCATCCTAACTATGATACTCAGCGTCGTGTAGAATCTTAGACGGCCTGTGACACAACCCGCCGCGACTTCGGTTCCCGCGGCTTCTCAAAAAGAGACGCCGCGCCTGGGCTACGCATGGTATGTCGTGCTGGCGCTGACGGCGATTTACATGCTGTCGTTCGTGGACCGTTCGATTCTGGGGCTGCTGGTTCCGCAGATCGAGCGGGACCTGAATATTAAGGATACGGAGATCGGGCTGCTGGGCGGGCCGGCGTTCGCGCTGTTCTACACGTTCATGGGGCTGCCGCTGGGGCGGATGGTGGATAGCCTGAACCGGAGCCGGCTGGTGGCGGTGTGCATCGTGGTGTGGAGCTGCTTCACGACGCTGTGCAGCGCGGCCAAGAGTTTCGGGGCGCTGTTTCTGGCGCGGGTTGGGGTGGGGGTCGGCGAAGCGGGCCTGGGGCCGGGGGCGTATTCGCTGATCGCGGATTATTTTCCACGCGAAAAGATGGGCGCGGCGATCAGCGTGTATTACATGGGACTGTTTTTTGGCACGAGCCTGGCGCAACTGGTCGGCGGGCTGACGGTGGAGAAGCTGGCGCACACGCCGCTGGTGACGGTGCCGGTGCTGGGGGCGATCGCCTCCTGGCGGGTGACGTTTTTGATCGTGGGGCTGCCGGGAGTGCTGTTCGCGCTGCTTGCGCTGACGATTCGGGAGCCGGTCCGGAAACAACTCCGGATGGATGCGGCGGGACGGCCGGCGCGCGCGACCTTCCGGGAAGCGGCCGCGCAGATGCGGCTGCGATGGCAATCGGTGGCCGGGATTTCGGTGGGCATGGCGTTTCAGTCGGCAACGACTTATGGAGTCAGCCAGTGGGCGGCGCCGTACTTCCTCAGAGTCTACGGATGGCGCGCGGGGCAGACGGGGAAGACGCTGGCATTCATCTTCGTTGTGTTTGCCTGCACCGGGATGTACGTGGGCGGCTGGTTGAGCGACCGGTGGCAGAGGCGCGGGATGGTGGACGCGCGATTGAAGGTGGGGCTGATCAGCGCGGCCGGGATTCTGATATTTCTCGCGCCATCGACGATGATGCCGAGCATCGCAGGGACGCTGGCGATGTTCGCGCCGGGGATTTTCTTCATGGCGTTCGCGATGGGGAGCACGGTGGCGGCGCTGCAAGTGATCTTTCCGAACCAGGTACGCGGGCAGGTGGGGGCGCTGTTCCTGCTGGTGCTGAACATCGGCGGGCTGAGCGTCGGTCCGCTGTTGCCGGGGTTCCTGGACGATCACGTCTTCCACGATGCGAAGATGATCGGCACGTCGCTTTCGATCACGGTGGCTCTGTCGGCTGCTCTGATGGCGATTCTGCTAGGGTGGGCGCAGAGGCATTACCGCAGGCATTTCCGGGCGATGCTGGAGAGCGCGTGAAAAACACAGGCTGAGCGAGCCTGCCTGCCTTCCTCCATGTATAAGGGCCAGACGATCACCGTAATCATTCCCTGCCTGAACGAAGAAGAAGGCATCGAACAGGTGCTGAAGCGTCTTCCGGAGTTCGTGGACGAAACCATCGTCGTGGATAATGGCTCGACGGACCGGACCTCGGAGGTTGCGCACCGCTTCGGGGCCAAGGTGATTCGCGAGGACGTGCGAGGCTACGGGCGGAGCTATAAGACGGGGTTCGCCTGCGCCACGGGCGATGTGATCATCACGCTGGACGGCGATCACAGCTATCCGCCGGATGCGATCTCGTATCTGCTGGAGGCGTTTTTGCATCTGGATGTAGATTTTCTGAATACCTCGCGGTTTCCGGTGCGGGACCGCAAGGCCATGAGCTTTTTGAATCACCTGGGCAACCTGATTCTGTCGCTGGCGATGTCGCTTTTGTATTTCCGGTGGGTACGCGATTCGCAATCCGGCATGTGGGTTTTCCGGCGGTCGATTCTGAAAGGCATGAAGCTTACCTCGGACGGGATGGCGTTTTCGGAGGAGATCAAGATCGAAGCGCTGAAGAGCAACCGGGTGCGGTTTGCGGAGATCTCGATTCAATACAGCTCGCGGCTGGGCGAGGTGAAGCTGAACCTGTGGCGCGACGGGTTTTATAATCTCTGGTTTCTGCTGAAGAAGAGATTCAGTTGACGGATTGCGTTTAAATGACGGTGGCCGCGGTGATTCCCCACTGGAATCGCAGGGACCTTCTCGCCGCGCTGCTGGAGAATCTGAAGCGCCAGACCAAGCCGTTGGACGAAATTATCGTCGCCGACAACGGCTCCACGGACAATTCCGCGGAAATGGCCGAGCGGGCCGGGGCGCGCGTGCTGCGGCTGGGGCGCAACCGGGGATTCGCCGCGGCGGTGAATCAGGGAATCGAGGCGGCGGCGGCGGAGTGGATCGCGATCCTGAATAATGACGTGACGCTCGATCCGCGGTGGCTCGAAACGCTGCTGGACGCCGCGCGGGACCCCCGGCGGAAGCCAGAGCCCTGGTTTGCGGCGGGGAAAATTCTGTCGGCTTCGAACCCGGAGATGATCGATGGAACGTTCGACGAGGTGTCACGCGGCGGGTGCGCACTCCGCTGCGGAGCGGGCCGACCGGATGGGGCATTCTGGGATCAGCCTCGAACGATCCGCATCGCGCCGATGACCGCCGCGGTCTTTCGCCGGTCCTTATTTGCCGAAGCGGGATTGCTTGACGAGAGCTTCGTTTCTTACCTGGAAGATGTGGATTTCGGGATCCGCTGCGCCCTGGCCGGGAAAACCGGGATCTATGTCCCTGCCGCGGTAGCGTGGCATCGCGGAAGTGAGACATTCGGGCGGTGGAATAAGGACACAGTGCGGCTGATCGCGCGGAACCAGATCCTTCTGGCTCGGAAGCACTTTGGAGGCCAGCCGCGCTGGCCGATTCTGGCTGGTCAATTGCTGTGGGGGCTGGTAGCCTTCCGGCACGGACGGGGAATTTCCTGGCTCCAGGGGAGGGTCACAGGCGGAAGGCGTGCGGTTTCGGCCAGTTCGGAAGTTTCAGTAGAAAAAAGAATTGCAGTTTTTCTGGAGGAGAGTGAACAGGCTCTTTTGGAGGTACAGCAGCAGACTGGATTCGATCCCTACTGGAGGGCCTACTTCTGGCTGCTGCGGCGGTAATAGTTACTCACAATTCGGCAACGGTTGTTCAGGCTTGCGTGAAGGCAATTGATCGGATGGCTCCCGAACTGTCTGTGGTCATACTGGACAATGCCTCAACGGATGGCACGCCGGAGCAGGCGCCGGACCTGCCGAAAGTCCGAAAAATTATCAACCGCGAAAATCTCGGATTCGCCGCGGCGGTGAATCAGGGGGTGCGGGAAACGGATGCGCGTCTGATTCTGCTGCTGAATCCGGACGTGCGGCTGCTGACGGCGGTGGACGAGCTATCGGCGGCGGCGGAGCGATACGGCCTGGCCGCCGGAAAATTGGTGGACGACAAGGGCCGCGCTCAGCGAGGATTTACGATCCGGCGTTTCCCGACGGCGTGGAGTTTGTGCCTGGAGCTTGCCGGTGTGAACCGGCTATGGCCGTCGAACCCGGCGAACCGGCGATACCGGTATCTGGACCGCGATCTGAACGAGGGCGGTGCGGTGGAGCAGCCAGCCGGGGCCTTTCTCATGTTCCGGCGGGACGTGTGGGAGAGGCTGGGGGGGTTCGACGAGCGGTTCTTCCCGGTCTGGTTTGAGGACGTCGATTTTTGCAAGCGGGCTATCGATGCGGGCTACCGCATCGAATATGTTCCGGCGGTGCAGGCCGAGCACGACGGCGGGCATTCGGTGAGGCAATTGAAGGAAGGCGGGCGGGCTCGATATTGGTGTGTTAATCTTCTTAATTATGCCTCTAAGCACTTCCGTCCATTGGCTTACCGGGCTGTCTGCCTGGCGGCGGTGCTCACAGCGGTTCCGCGGATGGTCGCGGGGATGATTCGCGCGCGGAGCCTTTCTCCAGCAGCCAGTTGTTTGGACACTGTTCGGATCGCCGGGGTACGCCTGGTTTCTCCACGGGCGGCGATCGGGCGGAACTTATAAAAATCTACCAATGGCCTCCTCCAAGGAAGCAGTATCCGTCACGATAGTCACGTTTAACAGTGGGAGATTTATAAAGCGTTGTCTGGAGTCGGTACTGGAACAGCGGTACCCGAATCTGGAGGTGGTGATTGTCGATAACGCCTCCACGGACGGCACGGTGGACATTCTGGAGCAGTTCTCTACGCAGTGCCGGATCTATTACAACGAGACCAACATCGGGTTCGCAGCCGCGCAGAACCAGGCGATCGAGCGGGCGCGGGGCGAGTGGATCCTGACCTTGAATCCGGATGTCCTGCTTCTGCCGAACTTCATTCAGGCTCTGGTGGAAGCCGGACAGATGGATCCGAAAGTGGGGACGGTGTGCGGGAAGCTGCTGACGATCCGGCCGACGTTCGACCTGCCGGACAAGCAGTTGGTGGATTCCACGGGCATCTACTTTACGCCCATGCTGCGCCACCTGGACCGGGGGAGCCAGGAGGTCGATAACGGGCATTATCTGAGTTTCGAATACGTGTTCGGAGCCACGGCGGCGGCGGCGCTGTACCGGCGGGCGATGATCGAGGATATTTCGATCCAGGGCGAGTTTTTCGATCCGGACTTTTTCGTGTACCGGGAGGATGCCGACGTGGCGTGGCGCGCGCAGTTGATGGGCTGGCGGTGCATTTACACGCCGATGGCCCGGGGCTATCACGTACGCAACGTGCTGCCGGGGAATCGCCGGGCGCTGCCCGCGGTGATCAACATGCACTCGGTGAAGAACCGGTTTCTGCTGCGGATCAAGAACATGACGCCGGATCTGTACCGCAAGAACTGGCTTTCCATCACCGCGCGGGACGTGGTGGTGGTGGGGGCGTGCCTGCTGCACGAGCACACTTCGCTGAAGGCGTTTGTATTTCTGGCGCGGAACTGGAAGCGCGTGTGGGCCAAGCGGCAGGAGATCATGAAACGCCGGCGGGTGAAAGACGATTACATTTCGAGCTGGTTTTCGTACAAGCCGGTGAGCCGCCCGGCGTCGCGGCCGACGGCGCGGGCGCTGGCGAGGACGCGAGCCGCGCGAGGCTGATTTTCCGGCAAGTTGTGCGCATTGCCATCGTGGGGACGCGCGGCATTCCGGCGCGATACGGCGGGTTCGAGACGTTCGCGGAGGAGTTATCGGCGCGGCTCGCCTTGCGGGGCCACACGGTGACGGTTTACTGCCGGGAGCGGCACGGCGAGGCGGAATATCGCGGAGTGCGGCTGAAGTATTTCCCCACCATCCGGCACAAATACCTGGACACGATCGTGCACACGTTTCTCTCGACGGTGCACCTGGCGCTGACGGGCGGGCAGGATGCCGCGCTGTATTGCAATGCCGCGAACGCGGCGTTCACGTGGATTCCGCGCGTGGCGGGGATCAAGGTGGCGATCAACGTGGACGGTCTGGAGCGGCACCGCAAGAAATGGAATCGGGCGGCGAAGCTGTGGTATCGCGTCTCGGAATGGCTGGCGACGTGGATGCCGGATATTTTGGTGACCGACGCGCAACGGATCGCGGATTATTATCGCGAGCGCTACCGGCGCTCGTCGCACATGATTCCTTACGGGGCGGAGACCGGCGCGGTGGAGACGGACGAGGAGTTGGAGCATCTGGGACTGAAGCGGCGGGGATATTTTCTGTATGTGAGCCGGATGGAACCGGAAAACAACGCGCTGCTGGTGCGCGAGGCGTTTGAGCAGGTGGCGACGGATCTGAAGCTCGCGCTGGTGGGCGACGCGCCGTACGCGGCCGATTACATCGCGCGGGTGAAGGACACGCGCGATCCGCGGGTGGTGATTCCGGGGGCGATTTACGGCCGGGGCTATGGCGAGCTGGAATCGCACTGCTTCGCGTATATTCACGCGACGGAGGTCGGGGGGACGCATCCGGCGCTGATCGAGGCGATGGGGCGGGGCGCTCTGGTGCTGTATCTGGCGACGCCGGAGAATGAAGAAGTGGCGGGGGGAGCGGGGATCGCGTTTACGCACGCGAATCTGGCGGAGGTCCTGCGCGCGGTGCTGGCGATGCCGGAGAGGGAGCGGGAGAAATGGCGCGAGCGCGCGGCGGGGCGGGTTCGCGAGCGCTATAGTTGGGAAGCGGTGACGGATGCATACGAGTCGCTGCTTCGAGAGGCGGTGAAGTGAGCAGTCCAGGAATCGCGCAGGAGCCCAGCATGCGGAGCTGGGTGGAGGTGTCGCTGGGGAGGATCCGGGCGAATTTCCGGGCGGTGCGGGGGATGGTCGGGGGCGGGGTGGAAATCATGCCGGTGGTGAAGGCGGACGCCTACCGGCACGGGGCGGCCGAGGTGTCGCGGGCGCTGGAGGCGGAGGGGGCGACGTGGCTGGCGGTTTCCAATATTGAAGAAGGGATCGGGCTGCGGCGCGCGGGGATTGGAGCGCGGATTCTGGTGATGGCGGATTTTCTGCCGCGGGAGCAATCGGCGCTGCGGGAGTACCGGCTGACGCCGGTGATTTATTCGCTGGAGGAGATCGCGCAGGCGGAGGTGCCGTATCACCTGAAGATCGATAGCGGCATGGGGCGGCTGGGGACGCGGGCGGCGCCGGAGGAGATCGCGCGGGCGATCGCGCGAGGTTCGGCGCCGCTGGAAGGCTTGATGACGCACTTCGCGTCGCCGGCGAATTATGCGAGTTCGCAGACGGCGGATCAGATCGCGCGGTTCGAGGCGGTGCGGCGGGCGGTGAGCGCCGCGGGGGTCGCGCCGAAGTACGTGCATTCGTCCGCGACGATTCCGGTCGCCTACCGGCGGAGCGAGGCATGGGGGAACCTGGTGCGTCCGGGGCATGCGATTTACGGGTACGTGTCGCCCGCGCGGGGTCCGGCGCCGGCGGCGGCGCTGCGAGTGAAGCCGGCGCTGGCCTGGAAGGCGGCGGTGCTGGCGGTGAAGGATGTGGAGGCGGGCGCGCTGATCGGCTACGGGGGAATGTATCGGGCGGAGCGGCCGATGCGGATCGCGGTGCTGGCGGCGGGGTATGCGGACGGAATCCCGCACCGGCTCTCGAACAAGGGCAGTGTGATCGCGAAGGGGAGGCTCGCGCCGATCGTGGGGGCGGTGTCGATGGACCTGACGACGATCGACGTGACGGCGTGTCCTGAGTTACGGGTTGGGGAGGCGGTGCTGCTGTTGGGCTCGGAGGGCGGGGTGTCGATTGACGCGCAGCAGATCGCCCGGCAGGCGGGAACGATTTCCTACAGCGTGCTGTGCGGGATCAGCGCGAGGGTGAAGCGGGTTTACGTGGAGTAGGGGAGGCAGCGCGGGCGCGCTGCCTCGCGGGGACGAGCCTTTACTGGTGGAAGCGGCCTACGAGGACGCCCTTGCCGAGGATGTGTCCCTGGATGGCTTCCATGACCTGCTGGCGGGTGGCATCCGGGCCGAGGTCGAGCTTGGTATCCAGCGCGAACAGTTCGAAGGTGTAGTGATGATACGGGCCGGCCGCGGGCGCGCCCGGGCCCATGTAGCCTACGCCGCCGCGCAGGTTTTTGGCATTGATGGCGCCGTCGGAGAGCTTGGCTTCTTCGGGGACGCCCTGGGGCAGTTCGCGCGCGGTGCCGGGGATGTTGAAGATAAGCCAATGGGTGACGTCATCGAGCTTCTTTTGCAGCGCGACGTCGGGGTCGTGCATGAGCAGGACAAAACTGACGGTGCCGTTGGGCACGTGATCCCACGTGAGGTGGGGGGAAGGACCCTTCTGGCCGCCCTTCTGGCTGAACTTATCGGGGATGATCCCGCCGTCTTCGAAGTCGCTAGACATGAGAGTAAGGCCGGGGCCGCCGGGGCCTTTGCCGCCGCCCTTACCTTTTTCTTGCGCCAGCGCGACGCCGACCGCGAAGGCCAGCACGACGGTGGCTGTGGTGAATAGCTTCTGTTTCATCTGGGTTGTCTCCTCGTGTTCGATTTAAAAGAACGGATCGCCCGCCATCGTGACCGAGCACCTAAAACAGAATATCAAGACTGCGGCGGGAGATTCAGCGCGTGGCCGGAGCTGCGGGCCGTTCATGGCCGCGGGTGAAAGGGGCGCAACGCCAGTTGCCGCGAAGCGCCACAGACGCGCCGCCCCTCAAGGCGCGGGCCGTCCATTGAAGGGGACGCGGATATAAGACCCGGTCCCGGCGAGGGCGAAGGTATCCTCAACCCGTTGGCGGGAAGCTCTGCGGATTGTCCTGCTTCAACGGGTTGATGCGGCCGCTGGCGGCCGGCGAAGGCCCGGGCCAGGCTCGAACCAGGGTGGCTCTCGGCTTTAGAAATCCAGGTGCAGGATTCCGCGCTCGATGGCGATGGTGACCGCATGAGTGCGGTCGGCGGCGCCGAGTTTTTCGAGGATGTTCTGCACGTGCATTTTGATCGTGCCGTTGGCGGTGCCGAGTTTGTGCGCGATTTCCTTATTGGCCAGGCCGCGGGCGACGAAGCTGAGCACCTCGACTTCGCGGGGCGTGAGGGCGACCTGAGGGAAATATTCGCTGAGGCGCTCGGCCACTTCGGGCGGCATCAGCCGTTTTCCGGCCATGACGGTGCGGATGGCCTTCACGACTTCGGTGTGCACCATTTCCTTCAAGATGTAGCCCCGGACGCCGGCTTCCAGGGCGCGGTAGATGTCCTGATCGCCGTCATAGCTGGTGAGGGCGATGATGCGGGCCTCGGGATCCCCGGCGCGGATGGTGCGAGTGGCGTCGATGCCGTCCATTTCGGGCATGCGGAGGTCCATGAGGACCACGTCCGGGCGATACTGCCGGTACAACTCGACCGCCTCGCGGCCGTTCGCGGCCTCGGCGACCAGTTGCATATCGTCTTCGTTGGCGAGGATGGAGGCGACGCCTTTGCGGACCAGGGGATGGTCATCGACGCACAGGACACGAATGGTAGAAGTTGCGGTGGTTTCACTCATTTCACTTCCTCCAGAACCGCGGCGGAGCGGCCCAGGGGCGCGACCACCGACACGACGGTGCCATGGCCGGGCGAACTCTCGAATTCGAAACCGGCGCCGATCTGCGCCGCGCGTTCCTTCATGCCGATCAGACCATAATGGCCGGGCCGGGCATGACCGTTCTCGGAATGCTCAAATCCGGAGCCGTCGTCGGAAACGCGAAGGTGGAGGGCGTCCGGCGCGGCCTTGAGGGCGACCTCGATGGTGTGGGCGCCGGAATGTTTGACGGCGTTGGAAACGGCCTCGGTGGCGATGCGCAGCAGGTTGTACTCGAATTCGGGGGGCAGGCCCACGGGGCTCTTATCGAGCTTGAGCTTCAGCCGGACGTTTTTGGTCTCGGTGATCTGGCGCGCGGCCTGGGAAATCGCTCCGGCGAGCCCGGATTCGGAGGCGGGGGCGCGCCTCAGGCCGGCGACGCTGCGGCGGGTTTCCTTGAGGCAGGCGGCGGCGTCGCGAATGATCTCTTCCAGCCGGTCACGATCCTCGGCAGAATGCAGACGTCCGGCGAGGGCCTGCATGGCCATGGTGATGCCGGAAAAGCCCTGGATCAAGGTGTCATGCAGTTCGCGGGCGATGCGGCTGCGCTCAGCCACGATGAGGTCGTAGCGCTCCCGCAGGTGGCGGATGCGGAGACGGTACATGGCCCATCCGGCCAGCGCGGCCAGGGCGATCAAGGCGGGGATGAACCAGGGCCGCTGATAATACGCGGGCGCGAGCGTAAACGGAACCGCGACGCCGGAGGCGTTGCAGAGGCCGTCGATATTACACGCGGTGACGCGGAAGCGATAGGCGCCCGGGGGCAAGTTGGTGTAATAGGCCTCGCGGCGGGTGCCGGCGTCGATCCAATCGCGATCGTAACCTTCGAGGATGTACCGGAAGGTGATGCGGGTGGGCGCGACGAAGCTGAGGCCGGTGTAGTTAAACTCGACATTCTTCTGGCCCGGCGCCAGCCGCCCTAGCCTCGAGGCGGGCTCGCTGCGGCCGTTGACGATGGGATCTTCGACGGCGACGGGCGGAGGCGGAACGTTGCGCGTGAGGCGTGTGGGATTGATGACAATCAGGCCGCGGATGGTGGAGAACCAGAGCCGCCCATCCTGCATTTTCCAAACGCCGGGCTGGACTCCCGGTTTGCACTCGATCACCCGGAGGGCGTCGGTGGGGCTGTAAGGCGAGCTCACCACCTTCTTGATCTCGCCGGCCACGAAGCGGCGCAGTTCCGTGCGGGAGACCGAATAGATGCCCTTGCTGCAAGCCATCCAGAGGCGGTCCTGGTCATCGGCGACGATGCCGTAAATTTCGCTGTCGAACAGGCCGTCCCGCATCAGCACCACGGGGGCCTTGATATCCCGCCCGCTCTCTTCGAGCAGGCGCAATCCGGCGCCGTTGGTGCCCAGCCAGACCATCCCTTCGGGGTCGCGATAGATCGCGTCGATACCGCGCAAAGGCATTCCGCCGCGTTCGATTTCGGTAACCGCGCCATTGACGATGCGGAACAGGCCGTGGTCGGTGGCGAACAGCGGCGATCCGTCGCGGTCGCCGGCCAGGGCGGTGATGGCGTCGGCGGGCGAGTTTGGGGGAATGGTAACGGCGCCATTTTTCCATCTGGCAATGCCAGCCGCTGTGCCGATCCAAAGCGTTCCGGAAGCATCCTGGTAAAGGCTGCGGATCTCATTCGAGGGAAGTCCCGACTGCGTGGTGAGCAGGGCCGCCACACGGCCACCGCGCAGGCGGTTCAATCCCTTATCGGTGCCCACCCAGAGCGAGCCGCCGCTATCTTCGGCGAGGGACAGCACGCGGTTGGAGGCGAGCCCCTGGCTGGCCCGAATGGAGACGAACCGGCGTCCATCGAACCGCGCAAGCCCGGAGTCCAAGGTGCCTACCCAGACGCCGCCGCTGCGATCCTGCATGAGGGGGCCAGCGTTGTTGCTGGGCAGTCCCTCATTGACGGTGTACGGAATCGCCCGGCCTTCGAGAAACTGGTTCAGCCCATGCTTGGTGCCGACCCAGAGGCTGCCCTCCTGGTCTTCATAAAGGGAGAAGACGCTGCTTTGCGAGAGGCCCTCCTGGGGGCGAAAACTCTCGAACTCGCCGTTGCGGAGGCGGCTGAATCCGCTTCGCGTACCGATCCACAGGGTGCCGCCGGCGCTTTCCAGCAGCGAGAGGACGCCGTCATCGGCCAGGCCGTCGCGCTCCCGGAACAGACGCTGGGAGGAACCCTGCATCTGGATGAGACCGGCGGTAGTTCCGATAGAGAGAGTGTCCCGGCCGCAGGCGATGGCGCGCACGCCGGCGTCGGCGGGGATGGATCGAAGGGGGTAGGAATCCAGCTTCCCGTTGCGCAGGGCGAGGACCTCCGGCTGATCGGCTCCCAGCCACAGGGTACCGTCGGAGGCGAGGCACGCGGCGCGGACGATATCCGGTGCGATGTCCGGAGCGAAGCCGCGGTTCAGGTGCAAGACGTCGATTTTGCCGTCCTTGAGATGGGCGAGGCCGTTGGTGGTGCAGGCCCACACGTCGGTGGAGTTGCCGGGGAGGAGGCAGAAGACGTTTTCAGCGGGCAGGCCTTCTTTTTCGCCGAAACGAGTCACCTTGCCGTTCTCGATGCGGAGGATGCCGTAATCGTTGGTGCCGAGCCACATGGCTCCGGAGGCGTCTTCGAAGCCGCCGCGCACCCAGAGGTTTTCAGGAAGGCCGCTATAGACGGACTCGGCCGGCGTGAAGCGCACGCCGTCGAAGCGGAACAGGCCGGTCTGGGTGCCGAGCCAGAGAAAACCGTCGCGGGTCTGCCAGATATCGTAGATGGTGCCGGTGGGCAGACCCTGCTGCACGGTCCAGATACGATGCACGTATTGCGTCAGAGTGCGATTCGGATCGAGCCCGAACAGCGTCCCGGCGCATAGCAGCAACAGGCCGGGCAGCGCGCGCTTCATCATCTTCTTCTATTTTCACTCTGACGGGCGCGGGCCTGGGGGGCGGCGCGCCTAGAAGTAAATGCCGACGCCTCCGCTGACTTCATTTTGATGGATCCAGCCGCTGAGATTGCCCAGGCCGAAATCAGGCTTGGGCGTGGTGTATTGGCGGACATCGAAGCGGGCGGCCCAGATCGAAGTCAGCTTCACCTTCACGCCGGCGCCGTAGTTGAAGCCGAATTTCGTGGAGCCGCCGCCGTAGGCCGCCGAGGAGCCGGGGGGCACGTAATTGGCGAACTCGACGCCAACGGTGCCGAAGGGCCGGATGCGGGCGTCCATGGGGCGGGCGTAGAGCAGGAAATTATAGCCGCCCTGATGGATGGCCATGCCGCCGAAATCCGCGGCCAGCGAATCCGATTTCAGATGGGTCCGGCTGTAGGCATATTGAATTTCGTGGCCCATGTATTCGCGCGTGTTGAAGGTGAAGCGGAACCCGAAGCGGAACCCGTCGGTAAAATGAAAATCGTTGGGCGTGGCGCCGCCCAATCCCGAGCTAAGAAGAGATGCTCCTGCGTCAAACCACAATTCGCCGGACTGCGCCCAGGCAGAGCCGGCCGAGGCGAGAAAGAAAACCGCCAGAATCGTTTTCATATTCTTCTATGATGCGCCACGAATTGAGCAAGTTACAGAGGGCCGGGGTCAGACATTCAGGGCCGCTAATGTTTCCAGGTCCAGGCGGCCGGTGTAAATCGCCATGCCGAGCGCGGCATGGATGCCCATGGCGTGAAGCTCGCGGATTTCATCGAGTGTGGCGATGCCTCCGGCGGCGGTGATCTCGTGGCGGGTCGCGGCGCGCAGGCGGCGGAACCAATCGAGGTCGGTGCCCTGCATCATGCCTTCTTTGTCGACATAGGTGCACAGGAAGCCGCCGCAGAAGGGCTCGAGCTGGCGGAGGACGTTCTCAGCGGTGAGCCCGGTAGACTCACGCCAGCCTTTGACGACGATGTGGCCGTCTTTCGAATCGAGAGCGACGATGACGCGTTCGGGTCCGATGAAGGCGGCGATTTCTTCGAGGGCGGGGGTGAAGGCGGCGGTTCCGACGATGACGCGGTGAGCGCCCTGGTCGATGAGGCGCATGGCCCGCTCGACTCCGCGGACTCCGCCGCCGACGCGGCAGCGGGCGCGGGAGGCGAGCAGTTCCACCATTGCAGAATTTTCCCCGTTGCCCATGGCGGCGTTCAGATCAATGACCTGAATTTCGGGGAAGGCGGCAAAGCGGCGGAGCATTTCGAGAGGGGAATCGCCTTCCAAGGCTTTTTCGCGGCCCTGCACCAGCTGCACGACCTTGCCGTCCATGAGATCGATGCAAGGAAAGATCATAACCGCACCGGTACGCGATGCGCGGCGAGGTAGGATTTCAGGTGGCCGACGGTGTACGTCCCGTAGTGGAAGATCGAGGCCGCCAGGGCCGCGTCGGCGGTTTCGAGCACTTCGAGAAAATGCTCGGGTTTTCCGGCTCCGCCGGAGGCGATCACCGGAATTTGCGTGGCTTCGCGCACGGCGCGGGTCAGCGGGCAATCGAAACCGGTCAGCACTCCGTCGGTATCCATAGAGGTCAGAAGAATTTCGCCCGCCCCCAGCCGTTCTCCGCGGCGGGCCCATTCGACGGCGTCGATGCCCTCATCATGGCGGCCGCCTCTGGTAAAGACATTCCAGCCGGGCTCGCCGTTTCCGCGGCGGCGCGCATCGATGGCCAGGACGACGGCCTGCGCGCCGAATTCCGCGCTCAATTCGGCGATCAGTTCGGGGCGGCGCACAGCGGCGGTGTTGACGCTGACTTTATCCGCGCCGGCGTGCAGGATCCTGCGGGCGTCCTCGACGGAGCGAATCCCGCCTCCGACGGTGAGCGGGATGAAGACCTGGCGCGCGGTGCGGGCCACCACGTCCACCATGGTGGCGCGATCGTCGCTGGAGGCGGTGATGTCGAGGAAGACGAGTTCGTCGGCTCCCTGATCGTTGTAGCGCGCGGCGAGCTCGACCGGATCGCCGGCATCGCGCAGGTTGACGAAGTGGACGCCTTTGACCACGCGGCCCGCGGTGACGTCGAGGCAAGGGATGATGCGGCGGGCTAGCATTTTTCGATGAAATTCCGCACCACAGCGAGGCCCGCGGGTCCGGATTTTTCGGGGTGAAACTGCACGCCGCGGACGTTGGAGTCTTCGAGGATCGCCGTGAAAGGCAGGACGTAATCGCAGACGGCCGCTGTGGCCGGGACCACCGGGCAATAGTAGCTGTGGGCGAAGTACAGATAGGCCGGCGAAGAAAGCAGCGGAGTGGCGCGGCAGGGATGCACCTGGTTCCAGCCCATGTGGGGGATGCGCAGATCGCCGCGGAAGCGTTTGACCTGGCCTTGATAGAGCCCGAGCCCGCGTTCTTCGGGGGCTTCTTCGCTGGAGGCAAACAGGGCCTGGAGCCCGAGGCAGATTCCGAGGAAGGGCACGCCCGCGCGAAGGCGCTGGATGAGCGTTTCGCGGACCTGAAGCTCGTCGAGGGCGCGCATCATCTGGCCGAAATGGCCGACGCCGGGAAGAATGATTTTTTCCGCGCGGCGGAGGCCGGCGCTGTCACGGGTCAACTGGTAGGGTGCGCCCAGCGCGGCCAGAGTGTTCTGCACGGACTGAAGGTTTCCGGCTCCGTAGTCGAAGATGGCGATCATGGGATTACCTGGGGGCTCATAAGAGGCCTTTCGTGGACGGCAGTTGTTGTTTCAGGCGCGCGTCCTTCGAGCAGGCGTAGCGCATGGCCCGCGCGAAGCACTTGAAAATCGCCTCGATCTTGTGATGATTCGAGCGCCCGTAGAGCACTTTCGCATGGAGATTCGCGCCCGCGTGATTGACGAAGCCGCCGAAGAAATCCTCGACCAGCTCGGTCTGGAGATCGCCGACCAGGCGCGTTTTCACGAGGTCTTGATATACGAGGGCGGGGCGTCCGCCGAGATCCACGGCGACCACGGCGAGCGTTTCATCCATGGGGAGCACGAAATAGCCGGCGCGGTTGATGCCGCGGCGGTCCGCCAGCGCCCGGGAGAAGAGCTGGCCCAGCACGATCCCCACGTCCTCGACGGTGTGGTGCTGATCGACGTCGAGGTCGCCCTGGGCGTGGAGCGCCAGATCGAATCCGCCATGTTTGGCGAACAGCTCCAGCATGTGGTCGAAGAAACGGATGCCGGTGGAGACGTCGTATCTGCCGCGGCCTTCGATCCGCAGAGCGCCGCGGATCTGCGTCTCTTTGGTATCGCGGGTGAGTGAGGCGCGCCTCATAAGACGGCCTCGATCTCATTGATGTTTTCGACGATGGCGAGGGCGCGTTCCCGCTCGAACAGGCGCTTCAGCTCCTGGGGATGCGAGTGGGTTTTCGCAATCACGCCGATAAACGGGACCTGGGCGGCGGTGGCGGCGCGGGCGTCGTCGATAGTATCGCCGACGTACCAGAGCGGGCGGCCTGGAAAGGCGTTCTGAATCGCGAGGAGGCCGTCGGGAAAAGGCTTGGGGCGCGCGACGTGCTCGGCGCAGATGATGGGGTCGAAGGCGATGTCCTTCGCGAAGCGGTCCAGCGTGTAATCGAGTTCGTAGCGCAGGCGGCCGGTGAAGATGGCGAGCCGGTATCGCGCGGAGAGCCGCTCCAGAAGGCCTGGACGCGGCAGCCAGCTTTCGCGGTGGATCAGCCCGTCGCCGTTGTTTCCGATGAAGACCGAGTTGAAGTAGTCCACCACAGCGTTGTAATCGACATTCACGCCCAGGTCGGCGGCGATCTTCCGGGACAGGGCCCAATCGTTGTTCCAGCCGCCGGCGTTTTTGTAGGCCTGAATCAGATCGCGCGGGATGCGTTTTCCGGTAAAGCGCTCGACGGTGACCACGATCGCTTCGCGGTAGGACTCGGTCACGTCGGCGAGCACGCCGTCCATGTCGAAGACGACTACGCCTTCCATATTTGCTCCAGTTCGGATAAGAAGCGCCGGGCTTGCTCGCGCGTGCCGATGGTGACGCGGACGCAGCCGGGGATTTCGTAACTGCGGTCGCGGACCAGGACGCCGCGGCCGCGCAGAGTATCGCGGATCGGGATGGCGCGGCCGCCGGCATGAAACAGGACGAAGTTGGCCTGGCTGGGGAAGTAGCGGATGCCGAGCCGGTTGAAGCCCTGGCAGACCAGCTCGCGGGCTTCCAGCATTTCCCGGACGTAGTTGTTTATATATTCGGCGTCGCGAATCGCCGCCCTCGCGGCCAGCACGGCCAGCGAGTTCACGCTGTACGGCGATTGCGCCTTTTTGAGCCACTGGACGTTTTCCGCGCGGGAGAACAAGCAACCGCAGCGCATCGCGGCCATGCCGTAGACCTTGGAGAACGTGCGGCTGACGAACAGGTTGGGATACTGGCGCAAGCACCCCAGCACGGTCACGCCGGAAAACTCGAAGTAGGCTTCATCGATGAGGACGCAGGCTTGCGGCGCGGCCTCCAGGATGGCTCGAATGCCCCCGGCGTGGATGCCGGTGCCGGTGGGATTATTGGGATTCGCGATGAGAATCGCGCGCGTTTCCGGCTGGATCGCCGCGAGCAGTTCTTCCAGCGGAAACTCCAGCGTGTCCGCGCGGAAGGGAATTTCGCGGACTCGCGCGCCTGCCAGATCGGCATAGAAGCGGTACATTGCATAAGAGGGGCGCAGGGCCAGCACGTCTGAACCGGCCTCGACGAAGGTGTTGACCAGAAGCTGGATGGCCTCGTCGGTCCCGTTGGTGAGCGTGAACTCCTGCGGGGAAACCTGGAAGAAAGCCGCCAGTTCGGGGATCGCCTCGACATATTCGGGGTAGACCGAGAGCCGGGGCGCGCTGAGTTTTTCGCGCAGAAATTCGATCACCTTTGGCGAACAGCCGACGGTGTTCTCGTTGAAATCGAGGCGGAGCTTGCCTTCGCGGCCGGCGCTCGGAGGCGAGTACGGCGCCATGCGGCGGACGGCTTCGCGCGGTTGGAGGGCGGGGGGCTTCATCAGGGCCGCGCCTCCCTACGCACTTCCACGGACCTTGCGTGCGCTTCCAAACCCTCCGCGCGGGCCAGCGTCGTAATGGCGGGCGCGAGTTTCGCCAGCGCCTGGGGCGACAGCTCCTGCACGGAGATCACTTTGACGAAATCGGCGGAGGACAGGCCCCCGCGCAGACGGGCGGCTCCGGAAGTGGGCAGCACGTGGTTGGGGCCGGAGGCGTAATCGCCCGCGGCTTCGGGGCTCATGGGACCCAGGAACACGGAGCCCGCATTGGAGATCGAGGGCAACAGCGAAGGATCGTGCAGGGCGAGGTGTTCGGGCGCGAGAGTGTTGGAAAACTCCACGGCCTGAGCCATGGAATCCACAATCACAATGGCGCCGTTGTGGTCGAGGGCGGGCCGGGCGACCGCCGCGGTAGGCAGCACCGCAAGCTGGCGTTCGAGTTCTTCCGCCACCCGGCGGGCCAGCTCGCGAGAGGTGGTCAGAAGGATGGCGGAAGCGTCCACGTCGTGCTCGGCTTGCGCGAGCATGTCGGCGGCGAGCCACTTCGGGTTGCCCTCAGCCGCGAGGATGACAATTTCGGTGGGTCCGGCGATGAAGTCGATGCCGGTCTCGCCGGCGATGAGCTTTTTGGCGGCCGCGACATAGATGTTGCCGGGGCCAACGATGCGATCGACGCGGGGCACGGATTCCGTGCCGTAGGCCAGCGCGGCGATGGCCTGGGCACCGCCCATGCGGAAGAAGTGCGTCACGCCGAGCCATTTCGCGAGGCCCAGAATTTCCGGGCTGGGGTTCGGGCAAGCGGCGCAGATGGTTTTCACTCCGGCCACCTGCGCGGGAATCACGTTCATGAGCAGAGTCGAGGGCAGCGGATACCGGCCGGCGGGCGTATAGGCGCCCATGGAATCGAGCGGGCGGACGATCTGGCCGAGGCGGCGGCCGTCACCGCAATCCAGGTAATGCTCCTGCGGAAGCTGAAGCTTCGCATATTCGCGGATATTCGCGGCGGCGGCGGATACGGCCTCCTGGAAATCGGGAGCCAGCGGGGGAGCGCTATCCAGGCAGCCAGCCAGGCTGGCTGCGCCGCCAAACTTCAGGTTGTATTCGATGACGGCGGCGTCGCCGCGGGCGCGGACAGCGGCGAGGATGGGAGCGACCACGCGCTCGGCCTGTTCGAAGCGCTGCGCTTTGCGCGAAAGAAGCGGGAGGGCGTCCTGGTGATTGAGGATTTTGATCATCACATCACGATCTTGTTCAACGGATATTCCACGATGCCCTGGGCCCCGGCCTCTTTGAGGCGCGGAATGATCGTGCGCACCGTGGATTCATCGAGAATGGTGTTCACCGCGAGCCAGCTCCCGTCGCTGAGCGGGGAAATGGTAGGCTTCTTCAAAGCGGGCAGCACCGCGAGCACGGCGCCGAGGCGGTCTTTTTCGACGTTCAGCATCAAGCCGACCTTGCCGAGCGCATTGATGGCGCCCTCCAGCAGCATGCGGATATCTTCGAGCTTGCGGCGCTTGTGCGGATCGTTCCACGAATCGAGATTAGCGATGAGCTGGGTGTTGGACTCGAGCACGGTTTCGACGATGCGCAGCTTATTCGCGCGCAGCGACGATCCGGTCTCGGTGACCTCCACGATGGCGTCGGCGAGCACCGGGGGCTTCACTTCGGTGGCTCCCCAACTGAACTCGACTTTCGCGGTCACGCCGCGCGATTCGAGATAGCGGCGCGTGGCGGCCACCAGCTCGGTGGCGATGATTTTGCCTTGCAGATCCTTCACCGAGTGAATCGGGGAGGCCTCCGGCACGGCCAGGACCCAGCGCACTTTGCCGAAGCTCTGCTTGGAGTAGATCAGGTCGGCGACGGTGTGGACCTGGGCGGCGTTTTCCTCGACCCAGTCGCGGCCGGTGAGGCCGGCATCGAGCACGCCGTCCTCCACGTAGCGGGCCATTTCCTGGGCGCGGATCAGCATGCACTCGATTTCGGGATCGTCGATGCCTGGAAAATACGAGCGGCTGCTGACGGTGATCTGAAATCCGGCGCGGCGGAACAGATCGACGGTGGCGTTTTCGAGGCTGCCTTTGGGAATTCCGAGTTTCAGCTTCATGGCTTTAGCCTCCGTAGACCGCGGCGGGGTCGTAGGCGCGGGGCTCGGCGACGCGCCACTGGTGGTTTTCATCCAGAGTGCGGAAGAAGCAGCTCCGGTAGCCTTCGTGGCACACGCCGGGGCCCAGCGCCTCGACTTTCAGCAGGACCGTGTCGGCGTCGCAATCGGTGGCAATCTCCTTCACCAGCAGTTTGTGGCCAGAGGTTTCGCCCTTGAGCCACAGCTTATTGCGGGACCGGCTGTAGAAGACGGCGCAGCCGGTTTCGAGCGTTTTTTGAAACGCCTCCTGGTTCATAAATCCGACCATGAGGACCCGGCCGCTGGCGGCGTCCTGAACGACGGCAGGGAGCAGGCCATCCAATTTGGAAAAGTTAAGGTTCATTTTTCATCCCTTCGCCTGGGCAGTAAGAGCGCAACAAAAAAGCCCACCGTTTCCGGCGGGCTCGGGTTTTTTCTGAAACGGAATTGCGGTTAGTCGTGAGCCCGCCGCGGCCTGGTCTGCGTATGGTGACGATGGTGATGGCGCGCGGCGAACATGAAACTAACAGTATAGCAGGTTTCGCGGGGTCCTGACAAAGTCCGCCGGTAAAATTCTGACTCATATTCATTCCGGCATCGCCGAAAAGAGGTACATGACGCGACGTGTTCCCAAGCTGAACCCCCGGGCAGCGTGGATCTTCTATCTTCGCCGGCGGCTTTTGTACCGGCGGGCCGATAATTTTGTGGCGCGCATCATGCTGGCGGAGGGGCTTGCCGCGGCTGCGCTGGCGTGGTGGGAATCGGCGTGGGCGTACCTGGCGCTGGCAGTGGTACTGGGGCTGGCTCCCGTGGCGGTGGCGCGGGTCTGGGCCGGGCGTCCGGAAACGCGTTATAGTCTGGCCGCGGCGCAGATGTTGATGGCCTTTCTGCTGGTCCGGGTGCCGGGCGGGTTTGCGGACGCGCAGTTTCTGGTATTCGGCTCGCTGGCGATCCTGGCGATGTACCGCGACTGGCGCGTGTTCGTGCCGGCGACGCTGGTCCTGGCGGCCGTGTTCCATTCACCGGCGCTGACTGCCTGGGCGATGCTCGAGAATGCCTTTCTGATCCCGGCCTGCCAGGCGGGCGTTCGGGAGATGGAAGAGAGCGCGCGCCAGCGCAGTGAACTTGAAGGGGTTCATCTGAGCATGGATGAGCTGCGCCGCGCGCGGGATGCCGCCGAGGCTCGCGGGACGGCCGAGGCTCGCGCCGTGGCCGCCGGGGGAGACATGAGCGAGAGCCTTTCACGGCTGGCGGAGGCGCTGTTACCAGAGGCGGCTCCCGCGGTCATTGAGCCGGGAACGGCGGCGGTTCCCAAAGAGTAAGCTCGCTTGAGCCGATCCGGGTGATGCGCGTGACGCGGTAGGACTGCGCGCGCAGCCGGGCCTTGGCCGATTCGCGATCCAGCGGCCGTGTGTACTGGCTCGCGACTAAGAGAACCGCGAACGCGGCTTGGTTCCCGCAGGCCCGCCCGCCGAGCTCCGGGCGGAGAAACACGTAGAAATCCTGCTGATTCGCCGGAACCGCCGAAAAACACGTCCGCGAGCCAAGCTGCGCCACAATGGCATCCGCGGTGGCGGCGAGGCCGTCTTTCCGGGCCGTGGCTAAGCGCAGGTCGCGCTGCGCTGCGCTGACGCCGTAGACGGCCAGCAGAGCCGCGGCGAGGGCCAGCCCGGTTCGGGCGCCGCGCAGCCGGTCCGCACCCTGCGCCGCCAAGAAAATCAGCGCGGGGGTGGCGAAGATAAGCTGGCGCGCGGCGAAGAAGTAGTTGAAAACCGCGTCCATTAGGATCGGACCGGCGATGGCTGCCGGGAGCATCCACCACAGCAGGCGGTCGCGCGAGGGGATGGCGCACGCCGCCAGGATCAACAAGGGAATGCTGGAAGCGTAGCCGCCGCCGGCGAGATCGTGCAGCAAAGCCGCGAGCTGGTGCGGCGAAAAGAAGGCTACCGGAGGCTCGAACGCGGCCCGCTGGGCCTGGGCGGCCCGCTGGAGCGCGTACCAGGGAAGGTAAGCGATGGCTCCGGCGGCCGCCGCGGGCAGGGTGAATCGCCACAACTTCCGTGCGGCCGCCACCTGGGCTAGAACGGGAAAAATGGTCAGCGGCTGCGAGTACAGGCCCAGGGCCACGGAGAATCCGTAGAGCGCCGCCGGCGCTGGCGAAGGCCGATCCTTCAATCGCAGGAACAACCAGAGAGAGAGCAGCGCGCATAGCAATCCTTGCGAGTACACGCGGGCTTCCAGCCCGTAGCGGAACTGAAGGGGGAGAATCAAGAACGCGGCCAGGGCCGCCGTGCGCCCTCGCTTCAGGAACCGTTCGCTGATGAGAGCGAACAGTGCGCCCGCGCCGATGCTGCACAACGCCGCGGGAAGGCGCGCGGCGTAGGTGGAAAATCCCAGCGCGCCCACCACCGCGTGCTGGAACAGGTAGGGCAGCGGCGAGGCGCCTGCGTTGATCTGAGCCCAGTACAGCAGGTTTCCGGCGCTCAGGGATCGTTGGGCGCCGAACTGAAGGATCTCATCGAGCCAGAGCGGCGTCAGCCCGAGCGCGGCAAACAGCGCCGCTCCATACGCCACCAGAACGAAGCCGCCGGAACGCCGCAACGCGAGCTTCGCTTACTCGCGCAGCGCGTACACGAACATCGCGTTGCCGGCGTTCACGGAGATGTACTGTTTGCCGTCGAGCGCGAAGCTCATGGGAGCGCTGTTAATCTGGCCGCCGAGGGACTGCTTCCACAGCAGGTTGCCGTTGCGGGCGTCGAGCGCGTAGAAATAGCCCTCGCGGCCGCCGCTGAACAGCAGATCGGAGGCGGTGGTGAGGACGCCGGCCCAGGTGATGTCGTTCATCTTGTATTCCCACTTTTTCTCGCCGGTTTTGGGATCGAACGCACGGACCACGCCGTAGCCCTCGTTTTCGGTTTTCGTATTGGGCTGAAGATTCACCTGAGCCATGGGCGTATTGCCGATGGGCCGCCCGAAGCCGTTCGATTTGGTGACCATCGCGCCGCTGTTTTCCCAGCCGGGGATGTAGAACAGGCCGGTGTGCGGGCTGTAAGAGGGCGGATACCAGTTCGTGCCGCCGAGCCCATGCGGCATGATCAGGGTGGGATTGGCGTCATCGGTGCTGATGGGGACGCGCATGGGGCGTCCTTTTTCGTCGAACCCCTTCATCCAAGTGACTTTGGTGAAGGGTTTGCCGCTGAGGAATTCGCCGCTGGAGCGATCGAGGACGTACCACAGGCCGTTGCGATTGGCCCACAGCATCGCCTTGCGGGGGCGGCCCTTCCTCTCGATATCGGCCAGCACGGGGACC
>Ga0070739_10002754_pt1 | contig 22868 bp, 23 predicted proteins | sample Coa_R1_7_FD_66445 | JGI IMG/M metagenome (GOLD analysis project Ga0070739, IMG submission 66445) | Surface soil microbial communities from Centralia Pennsylvania, which are recovering from an underground coalmine fire - Coalmine... | ecosystem: Environmental > Terrestrial > Soil > Unclassified ... | reverse complement strand
GAGCCCAACACTGTCTGCTGGCCCTGAATCGGATTGCCATTGATAATGATATTCTGGTCTGTTGTTGTTATGGTAGATGTAATCTGTACAACTGAATTTTCAACTTTGGTAAATAGTGTTGTTAGGTTGCCAGGTTCTAATCCAAGAGTTGGCGATGAAAGTTGACTTGATGCAGATGCGGAGTCATTTGCAGCTACAGACGACTCTAGGGATGTTCTTATGACAGCAGGTATTTGCTTTTGCTGAGCTTGATTAATTCCATTATTAATCTTGCTTGTCAAACTATTTCCTGCAGCCAAATTTCGTTCAAAACCCACCTGGCTCTCCACAGTGGCACCGAGTAAAATCCCTGCCGTGACAGCTATGACAGTCAGCAATAATATAGATTGAGATTTCATATCAGACCACCGCAACAAATGCATTCGATTGCCGGTCTGCTGGTTGCTACAGGCAGCAGAGCTAATTGGCTATCTCGGCTTTGTCCGATCGAAAATATGCGCTCGCAATAAAGCCCTGTCGTCGTTTGTTCGATGTCATGATATGTGTGGTAATCAATATTGAAGGTCATTTGTAACTTGAAAAAGATATGGGATAGTTAAAGAGTTGTGTAACTGAGTGAAGTAACAAGGTTACGCGGCTGATGTTTTGCCTTCATACGTTTGCCAAGTAAAGATGTAGTCTATGGAAACGCAGGTCAAGTAAAATTAATATCATCATGAGCAGCATGTAATTCTAGGGAAAACCATCAGCTTTAGACTAGGGTGATTCCCAACATGTCCTCTCCAACCTCTGATAATACAAGTGGCAAAGGCAAGATCGAGCGAGTTGCAGCTATATTCGTTGCATTAGGGCTTTGCTTTCTGCTTCTTTCTCCATCTATCAAAGTCGTATTTTCATCAGTCAATACCCCTGAAATGCCATTACTTCTATCCAGATTGGCAGCGGTTACATCATTCCCTGTTGAGTCATCATCTGCCCTATCAAATGCAGGCATTAGTAGCAATAACAATGTGCCAGTTCAAAGGGCACAAAGCAACGCAAATACTGATTGCTCATACATTTGGTATAGACAGCAACTCAAAGCTGCAGAGCAGAATGTGAAGGCGGAAACATCAAAATCCCTTATTGCTACACCTTCTACACCAAGAACTTATCAGAGTTCTCAGATCTTGCCTACTGACGTTACTGGTAGTTTAATAGCAAAGAACGCTGAAAGCAGCATAAATAAAATCTTTAAAGCAGATGTCAAAGGACCATCAATTCCACCGCCGGCTTCTATTCATGCTTCATCCATAACCTCTACTTCTCAATTAGTGGACAAAAATGCTGTACATCAAAACGGATACAAAATTTATTATAATTCTGATGATCCTCTTCTGGTACGCCAAGATAGAGTTGTGCAACATCAAAATGCATCGAATCTGACAAACATTGAAAGGATTAGCATTGCACTGGTGCAACCTACATTTACTGCTGCCGCCTATGATGACGCATTCTATCTGTTCTATGGAAGACATAACTCAGATCCAATAGGCAAGAATGTCACTACGGATCTTGGTTTGCTGAGAACTAGAATTCCGGCAAGACTTCAGCCAAATTCCTCAAATTGTGCAATGCCATACCTTTTGAATAGACTACAACTGACAATGCCTTCATCCAGCGTTACTATGCTCACGGATCAGGATGTGGATCGGGGAGCAATTTTCAAAAATGATGGTGCGGGCAATACAGCATTGGCTAAAGACAATAATCGGTACGATATTGTAGTTATCGGTCACCAAGAGTACGTGACTCAGCACGAATACGATAACTTGAAGAATTTTGTAGCAAATGGCGGTACGCTGGTTATTCTAGATGGAAATGTCTTTTATGCTCAAGTTAGCTATGACAACCTGACAGATACAATTCAGCTTGTCGGGGGCCACGGCTGGGCGTTTAATGGCAAAAGTGCATGGAGAAGCGTCGAAGAGAGATGGGCCAGAGATAACAGTGAATGGATGGGAAGCAACTACCTTTGCTATTATTGTCATGTAAACTTTGGTAACAATCCATTCGGGTATATCCACCATGAGGAAAACTACATTTCAAATCCAAATGATGTGATACTACTAAATTACAATGCGTTAATTTCTGGCTGGGATTATCCACCGGCAGATCATGCCACCGTGGCGACATACGAGCTAACTTATGGCAAGGGCCGGGTCATTAACCTTGGAATTTATGCTGATGATATCATAGCCACAGATAGATTTGAAAATTTTTTCAATAGCCTACTTTTCAGCCAAGCAAATAAGCAGATGGAATAATTCGGAAACTTCTGCTAATCGACAAAGGCTGACTAGGTTAGGAATTATGGTTTTTCTTAAAAATAATATTATATCTGGAAATCGAAAAATATTCGTCGTATCTGCTGCAATCCATTTCTTTCAAACTATACAAGCAAATTATTCTGTCTTCAAAATGATAAATCTGGAATACCTCTTTAATTTTAGATGACGCGCTAGTCTCACGATCCAAATGGTCTTGTTTCTTACGAAAGAATATTCTTGCTGCATGACGGTTCTGAAATGTCCGATCGGACTCTTGCTCATGCATCGTACCTTGCAAGATTGTCTGGGGCAGAGCTAATAGTTATGCATGTGCTTGATACAGAGGTAATCCCACCTAGTGCAGTCCTGACCTTTATAAAGCCTGAGCCAGGCGCCACAGAGAAAGGTATAGAGGAAGCTAAACAAAATCTGTGGCAGAGTTTTGAAAACACAGCTACCAAGATGCTCAAGGAAAGGACAAAAATTGCAACTTCCAGTATGGGTTCTATGGATGATAGGAGAACAAGAATGGCATATATCATAAGGAATGGAAAGCCGGTTGATGAAATTGTAAGAGAGTCAGAAGGCGGCAACTACGACTTGATAGTAATGGCAAGCAGCCGCATTGAGTCCAAGGTAAGGGTGATAGGAAGTACTGCTAGGAGAATCTTGGATAGTGCAAGCAAGCCCGTTCTAATGGCCCATGAATAGATGAAAAAGAAAGAATTCTTTCAAACTGTGCTTTGACGAACGTGTTCGAGCTTGGCTCAACTATTACCGAAAATAACTGCATCAAAGCCTCCTATTTCATTGCCATTTGTCTGGCTAAAGGTGCAGGCCGCTTTCATGTTATCGATTGGAGCGAGCTACAGGTTGAAAGGCATCTAGCTTGATCAGCACAGATTCAGTTAAACGGTCTAGATCGTACGGTCTTTGCACAACAATGCAAAATACGATCTTGGGCGAGCGAGGAAACAAGATCACGTCAGCAAGTTCCTGCCTGACAAGAATAAAATTTACTTTGCCCAAATAGTCCTCATTCTCCTTTGCAATCGAGGCAATTATTTCAGTCTGTATTCTCTTGGTAGCGGCAGCAGAATCATTTGGGACAGGAGTGCCGGGTTTCACATACCAGCCTTCAGCCTTTGAACTTTTTATCATCGTGGTAATCAGAATCTGTTTGTTATCCTTGGCCACTGCTTCACAGAATAATGTTGCTTCAGAATTTCTTTTGTTAGCGCTCACTGATGTCGCCATTATTTTGCTGCTTGCCAATGTTATATATTTTATATTATGCTGTACAAATTAGCCCATTATCTGACTACAGTCGCAAGCGATAGAGTTCCTGTACAGAGACTGCATCTGTAATGAAACTTGGAATTTCCCTTTAAATTCTTCTAAAATCGTTTGCTGAACAATTGAAATATTCTTACAGTAGATTCTAAATACATGCAGCAAGATAATGGCTCAAAATGCCTGTTCCAGAAGCAGCGTTCTGAAACCTAGAACGAAACCCGCTAGGCGTTCTTATAGATAGTTTTACTTGCAGGGACATCTAACCATTAGTGATAAAAGATGTCAGAAAGAAGCCAGAAAGGCAAAATAACGAAGCTGGCACTGCTTGCAGGCATTGTTGTGGCTGCAGCCTATGCATTTGGCACAATAACTGCAAGTCCTAACGCCAGTGGCCAAGTCAATAACTTGCAAACAAAGACAACTGACGATGATGAGCAGAACATTACTCAGCCTACTGTCTCTACTGCCGGAACTGCCACTGTAAAGGTTAAGCCTGACATGTATTCTGTTACTGCAGGCGTCATAACAAACGGAACGACGGCCCAAGAAGCAACATCGCTTAACGCCAACTTGATGCAGCACGTAATATCTGCAATAGAAAAACTTGGTATCACCAACGACTCGATAAGTACCAGCAACTTTGATATCAGCCCGATCTATAGCGAAGGTCCGCCGGAAAAGATGTGTCCCCAGATTTACCCTCCTGTTCCATGTGAGCCGGGGCAGGTAGTTACTGGTTACAGAGCATCAAATAGCGTAACTGTTACGCTCCCAGTCCAAGGCACGGTTGGCCCCGGACCGGTAATAGATGCAGATGTAAACGCAGGCGCGAACAATGTCAATGGGGTCTACTTCTTCATTTCACAGGAAAGACAGCAGCAGATAAGGGACAGCCTAATCAAAGAAGCAATAGCCAATGCAAGAGACAGAGCTGACAATGCTGCAAGTGCAGTCAACATGACAGTATCTGGCGTCCAGTCAATCAGCCTCAACGAAGTTTACTTCCCTCAATTTGCGCAAGCCTATGCTAGCGCGCCAACTGCTGAAGGCGCACCTGCAACTCAAATTCTTCCAGGAGCACAGGACGTATCGACAACAGTCAGTATTGTCTTTTATCTGAGTGCAAGTGGTCAGGGAGGTACAAGTACTATCGGCGAGCCATCAGGGATGACTAGGACGATCAATAATACTCAATGCACAAACCCACAGCAAGGCCCAATGATCTGTTAGGGCCTGTATCCTTTCTTTTTTAGTCTGGCATCAGTATATTCAATAGCATAATAGTTCTCTATTCATATTCAATTAGATCAAGTTAAATTGAATCGTGCATGTTCTATCATTTACTTGAATAAAGGATCAGTTATCGCAGGAATTATTGCCCTATCTATAGTTGTATTTGCAGCCGCGCTTGTCTACCTCGTATTTTATGAGCCGCAGGCCGGCGGTGCCTCAAATCTCTATTCAAATAACTGGAGTGGTTATGCTGCAGTATCTAGTACACCTTTTGATTCTGTTAGCGCAGCGTGGAAGGTTCCTGACGTTGCGTCATCACAAGAGCCTAGGTATTCTTCGATCTGGGTTGGAATAGGCGGATTTGTAGAAAGAGGCAACAGGCTTATCCAAGCAGGCACTGAACAGGATGTGGAAAGCAACGGCCATAAGGACTTTTACGCCTGGTTTGAGGCTCTCCCAAGGCCGCCAGTCACTGTTGGCCAAGTTTCGCCGGGCGATACTGTTTCTGTCCAGATCTACAAAGTACCGGGAAGTCTGTCAGTCTGGCATGTAAAGCTGACAAAAGAATCTGGTGGTGTAGTTACTACTTTGGTTGACGATGATATTGCAATCAGGACCAATTCTGCATCTAGAGCTTCTGCTGAATTCATAGTAGAGGCTCCCACCGTAGTTTCAGGACGCACTGCAGTCCAGCTTCTTCCACTGGCCAACTTTGGATCAGTAACTTTTACTAACTGCTCTACCAGTCAGGGAAGCTTGGGGTCATTGGCAACAAACCTGTACCGCCTTGCTATGACAAGCGATGGAACAAAACAGGGCAAGGTTCTTGCAACTACGGGCGCTCTTTCTTCAGATAGCTTCACCGTTACAAGCGCTGGAGGGTGAAATCTGTTCTCATCAGCCGGTGACAACATGGTGCAGTTTTACTAATCCGAGTAGTATTGGCGATACTGACATTTGATGGTCGATTGAACTTGGTCGCGGGAATGGTTTAGACAAAGGATTAACATTTTTAATATTTTGCAGCACATATCTACTGATTGCCGAAAATCAAAAGAACAAAATCAACGGATAACAAATCAATCAAACGAAGAAAAAGGTCTGCAAGGGGCCGTGCAAGAGTCGCCCTAGATCTATTCTATTCTATTCAACCTGCCGGAAGATGCCTGCTCGGCGGCGGGGACCAACGCCTCATGAACCTCAGAATCCCGCTGCATCTGCAACAATGGAAACTCCTTCTGAGCCGAAATTATCCAAAACCAGAGAACCACGATATCCACCTTCAGCTTTAGCTGCAGTGCATACGGAAAAGCATTTAGAGAAACAGAAGAGATGTCATCGCACATGAAACAGAAACAACCGAAATTCATTGGAACAACAGCATCTTGAGTTTGATTTGCCTACAAAAAGAGCCGCGCAAATATTTGAAGCTAAACTTGCCATCCGGACACATTAGTCTAAATTCCGAACCTTGTCTTGGCAAAAGCGGCTCGGATTAATTTGACATACTGCAATTCATGCAACGGCAGCTTTTCTGTATGGTCCTCTGCTTCTCTTGCGTGCCTTATCCTCTTCTGCGATCCGTTTGAGCAGTATGGATTGCAAATCGTCGACTGATTCTTCGAATCGGCTTTTCTTGCCAAGATCTGCACTAGACTCCGGCACAGCTCCATGGACCGACATCACATGTTCTCTGAACTTTTCTTTATTGTCAAAAATCTTGCTACATGATTGACACTGAAACATCAGGTCAATATGCACAGCAATTTTGTGTTCCATCATCTGCTCGTGGCTTATCATTATCATTCCACAGACTTCGCATTTTAGAGGATTTGAGTACATTGCCCACCATAGTGTTGGATGACATGGCTTATAGAGAATGGCCACCTGTTTTCGTTATTCGCATAGCGATTCTCAATTTCTGCTAATCCTAAATAGCCTTAACTTTGCTTCTCTTTATTTTCTCCTGCAAAAGCATAACTCCCTGTATTAGTGTCTCAGGCCTTGGAGGACATCCAGGTACATAGACATCTACAGGAACTATACTATCAATGCCTGGAAGGACATTGTAGGAATCAAAATAAAGCCCGCCGGTTATGGAACACGCACCCATTGCAACCACATACTTGGGCTCGGGCATCTGATCATAGACCATTCTAAGACGAGGAGCCATCTTTCTGTTTACTGTTCCAAGGACCAAAAGCAGGTCGCATTGTCTGAGGGAGCCAAATGCTTCAAGCATGCCAAATCTTTCGACATCATACCTTGGACTTGATGCCGCTCCAAGCTCGATACTGCAGCAACCAGTCTCCAGATGGACAGGCCATATGGAGTACAGCCTCCCCCAATTTACCGCATATCCAAGTGGCTTGTCCAAGGCTCTCACAAGCAGGTCACCGAGTTTTCCCACCAAGGCGTTGAACTCTGCGCCTGCTTCTACTGCGGTAGGAAGCTTTAGCTGCATATCATTAACCCTTGCATTCCAAGTGATAAAAGAGATGGCAAGGGTGAGTTCATCTTTCTAATATAGTAGAGCGGTCTGTCTTATCTTTCTATTTCAATCGGCCAGATATTTAGGCTCCAGTATATTAATGGCAGGTCCGCCAGCTTGGCGCCATCCAGAAGATGAGGCAGCGCAAGAAGATTTCTTAGTGACGGGACACTTAATTTGTGCCTGTATGTCTTGGCGGTACCATCGCTTACCAGATATTGGCCAAGCGCGCCTCTTCCGGCTTCAACCCGCCTGTATGCTTCACCTGGTGGAGCTCTTGGGTTTGGCTGGAGCTTAACCCTTACATCACCCTGCCTTGGCATGTTATCAAGACATTGCCTGATAATCTCGATGCTCTGGCGCACATCTTCCATTGGAAGAATGCTCCTTGCAAATGAGTCACCCATATCTGAAGTATGGACTTTAAAGTCGAGTGTATCATAAATCTCGTATGGCTCTCTTTTCCTTACGTCATAGTTAACTCCACTGGCCCGTAGTACAGAACCTGTTACGCCTATGTCGATAGCATCCTGCTTGCTCAGTATCCCAACACCTTGGCTTCTCTGGCGAAACAGTGGATTATCAAAGAAAATCTTGTGATATTCCGGTAACCTCTTCTTTTCAAAATAGTCCAAAAACTCTTTTGCTTTGTCTGCAAATCCTGCAGGAATATCGTTACGAACACCTCCCGGAATAAGCCAAGCATGCGTAACCCTATTCCCTGATGCCATATCGGCAAGATTGACAAATAATTCCCTGTCAGCTGTAGGCCACATGAACATCGTAGAATGGCCTACAAATATTCCAAGAATAGCCAACCAGTATAACGTATAGCCTATCCTGTCGATCTCTGCCGCTATCGTCCTGAGGTACTTTGCTCGCTCCGGCACCTGTATGCCCAAGAGATCCTCTGCAGCAAGACAATAGGCATAAAGAATATTGCTCGAATCGTGAATGACGGGCCTTTCTATATGGGGCACGTTCTGAACAAAAGTGCGGTATTCAGACATCTTCTCTTCGCCACGATGGACATACCCTACATCGGGGTCTGCCTTCACAATGATATCGCCGTCCACTACTACTATGATACGCATGTGGCCTGCTCCTGGATGTTGAGGACCTATGCTAAGTGTAAGGAACCTTTCCTGATCTGCAACCAGAGATTCCATTTTTTCAGCGCGTAATCCAGGCGCAATTTCCCAGTTGTTAATTGCTGTTCCCTGAGGAATATCTGCTGTCGCCATCTGCTCGTCTACCGTTTCACACTATGCAATAAATCAGTTAGACCAAGCCTCAAAGGCTTTGGATCATATAGTTGATACTGTATCCTGATTGATGAACCTAAGCAAATCTCAAGTGTGGTGTACTATTACAAGAATAATAAATTTCAAGTACATTTTCATCGCATTTACAAAACATAAAAGCCAGATAGGCTAGAAGGAAATAGCTGTAGTTTTAGGCGGAGAATTAATAGTTTATGATGTTAAATATTGGTAGCTGCCTTGTGTATATCTGCCCTATGTTTTTGAAGTTGATCTGGACTTGAGAACCTGCAAGGACAAATGTCACAGCTATAATATGCTGATTCAGTATTGATCTTTGGTTGTATTGCAGGTACGGGCCTTAACCCGACAGTAAGGCTATTGTCTGCATCTGCAGAAACCATCGGAGAGAATTGTTTTACTTGCTTTCTCAGCTTAAGTTTGGGTTCCAAGTCTGTCAAACCATGGACAAGTCCTGAGTTGGGCTTTCTGTCCGAGAACACATACCCATGCTTCAGTTGATCTTCAGTTAAATTGATTGTAATTGAATTATGAACATTCTCGCTATTGCTAACAATTTTATTGGTTGGTATTCGGAACTGCTCTTCTGTCAGTAAGCCGCGCTTGCGTGCCAGCAGATGTTCCTGCTCTATGCTGTAAACTTTGCCTATCTTCTTTCCATCGCAAGTGAAAACATTTTTTCCAACTACATCTTCAGATTTCATTATTGTGTACTAGTGGTCTTTGCACGCTATAGCATAAAACCGGTTAGGTCAACTTGGAGGCTTCAGAAGAATAAATATTATCTTTTTCATATTGAATTATTTCTATTAGTTCGAACATCAATATTCTTGTCTGCTGGAACTACCTACTGTTCAACTAAGTAGATGGCAGAAGCTGGTTATCTGCCAAGACATTTGTATATGCTTTCAATATATAGGCATGGATATACACAACATCTTTTGATTCTCTTTAGTTGAATAAAACTGCAAAAAAACACACGACCATACATTATGTTCTTCGACCATCCTTCCGCAGACCCACTCGCAGGAGGACAGCTCTGCTATAGATTCAGGATATCAGGATATGGTGGACTGATCGGGATTGGAGATTACTAGAACTCCTCTCATAAATAATCTAAATACAGAAAAATTCTCTGTAGAAGCGTATTTTATGATCAGATCTGCGAGCAACCGTAGAATTATTGCCTTGTACAGATGTCTATGAGTAACTTTTAGTTGTTTGCAACGGTCGCTATCGCCCTCGAAAACTTGCAAGGACAAAAGATAGACATGCGAGCACTAAACCCTTTGCCCGATTTGCCAAAGTAAAGTGACTGCTGTCATTATGATGTGCAAGTTTGTTGTTTAAGAAAAAAATAAGCAGCTTGTCTTTGCTAGACCGATTATGATCGTTTAATAATCATCGGGCACAAATTCCTACATGTTTGAAATTATGGCTCGTAAGCTAATTCTAGATGCAAATCCTGATTGCAAATATAGATGCACCATATGTAGAGGGGTAGTTTTTTACTTGGTAATTCATCTCTATGCCCAGATTGAGTCAACGGATACCGCAAAACGTGAATACTTTTGCGAAAGTTGCTTTGTTAGCAGTCATGGCAATTCAAAATGACCTTTCGTGGGGAATATTATTACGAATTTTTGGATTCAAAATTGATTCTCCCCCATCATTAGTACCATCCATTAGGTTAATAGTGTAGCGATCAATCGATTTTCATACAGTCGATTATATGATGCCCACAAATCGATATAAAATAAAATTTCCTGATAGATTATATCATGGCCTTTATATCTATGGTTTTTTACTCCATAAAGTGGCTAGAACATGAAATATAGAAGCAGAACAGATATAGTAGCACAAGTTCTAGAAGCTGCCAATGGTGGAGCTACAAAGACAAAGATAATGTATAGGGCATTTCTATCATACGCACAATTGAAGGAATACTTATCAGTACTTGTGGCAAACGATCTCCTTGATTATAACAAAGGCGAAGGAATATACAAGACAACAGACAAGGGCAACAACTTTCTAAGGATATACAACCAGATAGGCGAATTTGTAACTCAGGATGCTGTATAACCATAACCATTTACTCAGTGCTTGATATCATCCCTGGAAATTGTAATCTATTTAGCAATATAGATGGAACAGGCAAGTCAAAATAGAATAGTAGCACGGAAAGAGTTTACAACGGTGCAATGTGCAGGTCCAAGAATCTGAATATATCCTTCTACTTTTGTCTGGCTTTTCAAAATTGTAAATGACCAGCACCTGTTTGGTTACAATAATAACTCAGATCCAAATGACATTTCTGAAGATTATTATTCAGCGTTCATCTTTGCAGAGAACACCGACAATGAATTTAATCTGCAAATTGACAAATGGCAGGGCTATTTATCTGTCGTAAGATAATGTATGAAATGAATTGATCATAAGTAAAAACATAAGATTATACTATTTCAAGAGTTGCCAACATATTATTATTCTGTCGTTGATTAGTCGTCGGATTTGATGAAATTCGAGCTGAGGGAAGGAGATTGTAATTGTGATGGATGCATACATGATTGTCCTTTAGACTGTCTTGAGAGGAAATGTGAATGCTGCTACGAGAGGCACATGATGAAAATGATAGACATCCAAATCATCAATGACCTCAGATAACTGAACCCATGACACATTATGACTTCTCGCTCAGCAATCTCGGGATATTCTGGATGCCCATACTCAGCTCGCTCGGGTCCTCTAGCTATTATCTCATTTTACATATTTGATTTCAGGAATTTTTACAATAGTCACATGGTTCGGCATCATGCAAGGTAAATGTTCGTTATGGAGGTCTACAGGTGGTTCGCTAGGCGGCAGATACTTTTTCCTTTCTCAAACCATAAGCTAATATTCTGATTCCAAATGCTATGAATCCAATTATGATAGCAAGCAGAAAATAGCTTGCTGCGGGTTCTGCACACATAGATTTTACATGTCCGTCAGCATGAATCACTTGTTGCTGCACCACACAATGTTCATAGAGTGGCAAGATCTCAGGCAATCCTGTGACTAGAATAACAATAGATATACCAATCAGACTTGCGCCAATAATGACAGTTGTGTTCATCGAGTTAAGCGACCTCTCAATAATTTTACCACCGACGATGTAATGCTCATTAATTATGTTAATAGTTTGGGAAGAATCGCTTTTTACTTCATATACTACTATGATCTTATAATGGATTCCAAAGCTCATTAATGTAGATTTCCAGTACTCGATTTTTAAAATTCCATATGATCTTCATAGAAATTATGTTTACAGACCAGAATGCGGGGCGAAGCTAAATGAATGCAAGATGATTCAATCCAAAAGATTATTGTTTCTCTGCTTTCCTCAATTCAAGAGGAATACTTCAAATCTACCGTGAAAAAATTGTTCTACCATACTTCTCTTACTGAGAATACCCGTTATTGATACTGTTAATTGGTGCATATACCGAAAGTAGCGGCATGATCTAGATGTGATCGAAGATTCTTCTTGGTTGCCCACGACGATCTGCACCTTTACAAAATAGAATGAAGACTACTTTACTAATCCTTCTCGATCTTGCACTACAACACTTAATAAAATAATGATCACCTGCTTGGAAGAACCTGCTACTCGAGTGAGGTACCAGTCAACTACTTAAGACAGTTTCATACTCTGTAAATACCATATTATCCAAGACTTAACAATGTCTGAAACCACAGGTTCCATCGACTGTCCTGCTTGCGATATGTCATTCGATTCACGGGAAGAGCTTGAACGTCATAGCAGGCTTGAACATGCAAAGGGCAAACCAGCAAGGCAGGACAACAGCAATACTGAATAGCTGGAAAAAATAATGCAAGATTTGCAAAAGATATTACACATAAAATTTTGACACATAAGAGAAGTTATTACAAAGTTAATTCTTGGTTGTCAATTCAGATATAATGCTATCAACGGCTTTAAGGGATGCCGCTACACAGAATGCATGAAGGCTTTAGTTTATCACGGGCCAATGGATGTCAGAATAGATGACAAACCCAAACCAAAGATAGAACACCCCGAGGACATTATTCTTAAAGTGACGCAGACTGCCATTTGCGGTTCTGATCTGCACCTGTACCATGGAAACGTCAAGGGAATGGAGCCGGGCCAGACGCTCGGGCATGAATTTGCCGGAGTGGTTGAAGAGGCAGGCGATAGGGTAGATGAGGTAAAGGTAGGCGATAGAGTTGTAATACCTTTCAACATAGACTGTGGCAGGTGCTGGTTCTGCCGCCACCAGCTCTGGTCCCAATGTGAAAGGTCAAACCCAAAAGGAGAGTATGGCGCTGCATTTGGATACACCCAGTTGCTGGGTGGATATGATGGAGGACAGGCAGAATATGTGAGAGTTCCTTATGCCAACACCGGGCCACTCAAGATCCCTGACGAGCTGACTGAAGAGAAGGTTCTCTTCTTGAGCGATGTACTTCCCACTGGATATTTCGGTGCAGATATTGCGAATGTGCAACCCGGAGACGATGTTGCAGTATTCGGAGCTGGACCTGTAGGATATTTCGCAACAGTGAGTTCCCTTCTGAGGGGTGCAGCAAGAGTATTTGTGGTAGATCATTGGCCTATTAGGCTTGACAAGGTTACCAAGATAGGTGGAGAACCCATAAACTTTGACAGACAAGACCCAGTAGACTATATCAAAAAAGAGACCAAAGGAAAAGGAGCAATATGCATAGACGCAGTAGGCTACGAAGCAATAGGCCACCACAGACACGACAGCAGCTCAAACCCTGCACTGGTACCGCAGAATTCCCTTCAGGTAATAAACTGGATAGTTCAGGTCGCGAGGAAATTTTCCACTGTCGGAATACCTGGAGTATACCTGACAGAGTTTGCAAACTTTCCCTTTGGCCAATTCTTCCAGCGGGAGCTTCAGATTAGAATGGGACAGTGTCCCGTAAAGCAGTACAATGAACAGTTGTTGCATCTGATAGAGGTAGGCAGAATAGACCCTACTCTGCTGATAAGCCATAAAATGAAACTCGAAGAGGCACCGAAAGGCTACGACATTTTCAACAAAAAAGGAGACGCAACAAAGATAGTCATGACGCCATAGCGAAGTCGCCCTATGCCTGCGCTATTTGTTTCTGCTTTCCTTCTGCTGGAGTCTCAAGCTTAGGCCACATTAGCGATAGCAATACAGGTGTGCTTCCTGAGATAAAGTTGGCCATTGCAACTTCTTCGTTGAGGCTCTGCTTGAGCTTTGACGAAGCATCCTTCAGACCTGCCTTGTCTGTCATTTCCATCAACATCTTGTAGGAAACTATCTCGGCATTTTCAATTATGGCATCCTCTTTTGTCCTGGTCATCTCTTTTTCTGCATCTAACATCTGACCGCTTGACTCGTTTGCCAATGACTTGACAGTTTCCTTTACCATGCTAGATATTGTGTCGGAGGTAGCAGGTTTCAAAGTCGGTAAGGCGGCTTTGGCAGATGTAGGCTTGCCACCCATATTTGTGATGATCTCTCTAAGACGATTCTGCTGTTGACGGGTCTCCTCAAGATGGTATTGCAATTGCTGCTGAACCTGCTCTATCGGTGTTTCACCAAGTCTTGCAATCACTCTATCTTCTGCTGCATGTTCCATTGCGAGGGCTTCATTCAGAAATTCTACAAGCCTATCGTTTAGTGCTGAATTTATCATGTAGCCGACGGGTTTTCATGTTCTTTAACAGTTCGCCAGAGATATCTCATAATTTGCTACTATAACTTGATTCACTTTTCTTCAATTGAAATGGGAAAGTTGGTTGGTTGATCGCTTGCTTCTTGATTGGGAGTCTGAGCAATCTAATGATAAATTTCGCTTTCTATTCTGCCGTCCCTTATGTTTATTGATCTATCGGTCAGGTCGGCTAATTCAGGATTGTGTGTCACCATCACTATCGTCCTTCTATACTTGGCTGACAGCATCTTTAGCAAATCAAATACTTCCTGTCCTGTCTTTGTATCTAGGTTGCCCGTTGGCTCGTCTGCCAATATTATGGCAGGATTATTAATCAAAGCTCTTGCAATTGCAACTCGCTGCTGCTGTCCGCCTGATAGGTTGGTTGGTTTGAATCTGGCTTTGTCAGAAATGCCAAGGACCTGCAAAATCTTGGTAGACCGCTGCCTTCTTTCTGTGCTTCCAGTGCCTGCAATAACTGCAGGAATTTCGACATTGTTCTGCACTGTAGTCCTAGCTATCAGGTTGTAAGACTGGAAGATAAATCCAATTAAAAGATTCCTCATTCGAGCAATTTCTGAATCAGGTAGTGAAAAGATGTCGACTCCTTTAATGAATACCTTGCCCGAAGAAGGCCTATCAACTGCGCCAATCAGGTTGAGGAGTGTGGACTTGCCGCTGCCTGATGGGCCGACAATAGAAACAAACTCGCCTCTCCTTACTACAAAGCTTACGTTTTTGAGCGCGACAACCCGTCCAGCGCCAGACTGGTATATTTTAGACAGGTTCACCACTCGAAGGATGACAGAGTCTTCACTGTTATTGTTTTTTACTGGTGCTTCAGCAGTGCTGGTTTGCACATCTATTGTGCTTTCAGCAGAATTGGTAGCAGTCATTTAACTTGCCTGCCTCGATAATATAGTACATGATTATTGCTTTAAGCATTTATCTGGGCTTCACAATGCAACAAAAGCGACATGATATAGTCACGCGTTAAATACTTTGTTTTGGTATGGATATCGCAGTCTTTATTATGAAAGTCAAAGAATCTGCTATTGCCAAGTCGGTTGGAAAGCAAAAGAAAAGCGACATGACTTTCCCTGACACGGCGCTACTGCATGTTTTTGATACCGGCCGCAAAGTTTCAAAAAGAAATGCCCATTATCGTGAGCAGAGGGAGAATGGCAAGAAAACTGACTCGTGCGGAAAGTGCAAGTTCAACCTCGGTGATGAGAACAAGTGTCAAATTGTGGCTGGCAAGATAAATGATAACGGTATTTCAAAATTCTTCTCCCCCAAGGGTAGTGGTATGCTGCCCGGCGATATCGTCTGGGAGTTTGTAAAAAGTGAAAACAGCAAGCTCCACTACCGGCAGGGATATGTGATAGGAGAAGGTGCGCCGGGCTTCCAGTGCAAGGATTGCAAATACTACCTCTACTCTGGCGGTTGCCTCCTGATTGAAGGCATTTTTAAACCAAAAATGAGCTGCGGCTTTATTGTCAAGGTTGGTCAAGGCACAAAGATATGACTGATCCATGGCAAAGATCCACAGACATAATATAAATCCGATCAGGTACCAAACTTGATCCATTCCATATGCAAGCCACGAACCACTATTCACTGCCGGTACCAAAGGCTGCGCTGCAAGGAATTGACAGGTCATCTTCTCCAGCCCATACAGGAAAACTAAAGCACGCAGTTGATCTTGTGGTGCCATATGATACACCGGTGCTGGCAGCAGCTGACGGCACTGTCACTTTCGTCAGAGATGATTCAGAGAAGGGCGGTCCAAGCATCGCCTTCTGGTACGATAGCAACTTTATAGTGATACAGCATCCCAATATGGAATATTCTAGATACGATCACTTGGCCACAAGAAGTGCGATGGTAAAGCCTGGCCAGCAGGTAAAGACAGGGCAGCAGATTGCGAGGGTCGGTACTACAGGATTTACTCTTCTTCCTCACTTACATTTTCAAGTCTTTGTATTTACAGGAAGCAATGTCTGGACGGATTTTGAAACTCTTCCGATCAAGACCTTCTAGAGCCTGATATTATGCTAAAGATAGAAAAGTATCATGACATCCAAGTACGATTCTCCATATCAACCTTATTGCAGCGAAAAAACAATACAATCTACTAGGTCAATCAACGGAAATCATTTTTTGTCAGATTCTCGCCTTGATCTATGTCATGCTATCCAATATATTTGGATTGGATATTGCAAATGGTTTGAAGGAACTTTTGCTAACCCATGGCTTTACTCTCGACATGCTACTCAAGACACCTCCGACAGAGCTAGCGATCATACTGGGAATTGACCTGTACGTAGCACGACTAATCTACATGGCAGCAAAGGCCTATGTCGAATCAAGCAAAGAGGAAAAAAATACCGAAAGTAGTTTCGTGGATGGTACTGCAAGCGCTTAAGGACTTCATGAGCCGCACAAAATCATTCAATCTCGAATCGTGTCATTTTCTTGGAATACAATTGATCCACCAAAAGCTCTGCTCAACCATTCCCAAAGAAGCGATGAAGGAGCTCGCATACGACTGCCGGCTTTTCTGCAAACGGTGCATGCCCTGCGTCTTCGACTATTATCTGCTTTGAATTCTTGATTGTCTCACCAAATATCTCGCAGTACTCAAGTGGGATTAGGTTGTCCCTCCTGCCCCATATTATTAATGTCTCGTTTCGTATCTGCTCAAGCCGCTTTTTTCCAATCTGCGTGTTAACGCTATTTTCATATGCTGCTCTGAATGCATCAAGGGCCCCCGGCATGTTGATGCGAAAGATAAATCCGTTGACCAGCAGATCAGGTATTCTATTTGGCCCCGCGACCATTTGCTCAAAGACCTGCTTTACAGAATCATACGTCGGCCTTTCGGCTGCTGCAATGTATTCCTTCAAGAGAGGAGTCGGACCATCCAGCATCCCAGATGAATCTATGAGAACAAGCCTGTCTACCAGTCCTTTGGCCTGAAGTGCTATCTGGGCGGCAATGTATCCACCAAGAGAATGGCCTACCAAGCTAGTTCTGGCATCATTGATTTTAATTTTGTCAATGAATTGAATAATAAAATCCGCAAAATCCTGTATTGTATATTTGAATTTGCATTTTGGATGTGGCTTGTCACTTAAACCAGAGCCGGGCAAGTCAAGCGCAACAGTATGGAAATACAAGGAAAGCGCAGAAGGTATGTCAAGCCACCTGTCTGCTGAAGAGCCGAGGCCATGTATGAATAACAGGCTGTCATGATTTCTTGCTCCTGATTCAAGGTAGCGGATTCTGATTTCATTGACCTTTACGTAATTCTCCCGTGCCATTGCTATCGATTGATTAGAACCACGTAAACTAGGTGCTCTTGGCTTATTACGATGCATTTATTTTTGATTGCAGTATTTGGCTGATATTTCTTTGCCCGCCGATACAATCCAGAATAACCAGATGCAGACAGGAAGTGCAGATTAGTAATCGGGCAACAGTTAAGTAATTAATTGATGAAATGATCCATAACTGACTCGTGGAAGCTACATCTAATCTAAAGCTGGATCATGTAACTCTCCGAAGGGTAAGGGACATAGTACAGACATGTTCAGATAAGCTGTATGCCAACGAGAACATACCGCTTGAAGACATTAAAATAATCTCAGTTGTAATAGAAGAATTTGTCGATAGGTATCATCATGGCAAGGAGGAAAAGGCCTACTTTCCCCAAACAGAAGAAAAGGATGACTTTTCAGAAGATATCCGCAAGTTTCTCATAGAGCACGAGCTTGGCAGGAGAATTGCCAAGATGCTGGTCTCGCACCTGATGCAGTGGCAGGCAGGCAAAGAATCAAGAGAGCCTGTGGCCAGGTTTCTAAAGTCCTATGCTGCCTTTATCACAGACCATACAGGCAAGGAGGACAGATTTTTTGACATGGTTGAGGAGAAGCAGAGCTTGTCAACTGATGAAAGTCAGATGCTGCTCAAACATTATGAACAATGCAAAAACTATGTTGGCGGACAAGAGCGGATTGAAGAGTTGCTCAGACTAATAGAATATCTTGAGGCGCGTGACTGGATGAGATAGATTGTATTGATGTATAACAAATGTATCTGTCAGTAAAGCACAATTCGGGATTACACAAAAAGAAAGTAGGTTAATCGAATTTTTCCTTCATTTTCTCTTTGGTGTATTCTGTATCAAGATCCCTGTCGGGGTCCCTTACTTTGTTTGCAACTGTTTTTGCTCCAGCCTGAATCTTGTCTGATGCATCGCGCAGATCCTGTTCAGCTTCGCTTGGGCGATCAATTTCAATTTTCTTCTTTACCTTATAATCTGCCATGCAAATATCATTTTGCTGCCAAATCATATAATCAGTTGTGTAAAATGTTACAGCTGATAGGTCTTCTAGCCATATCTTTCTTTAATCTTGATGTTGGCATTATTTGTTATAACTTTTCATACATGAAGCTTTTAATTTTGTTTGTTAGAACTCTATAGTAGCAGACTTTTTGACATCTTTGATGTCATCTCGTTCATGATAATCAAAGTTGCTGTAAACTAATTGTCAAAGATTTTAATATCTATCTATTCTTTGTCTTGAACACTTGCGACGTGCGGTCATGGTCTAGCTTGGTTATGACATGGGCTTCCCAAGCCTATAACCCGGGTTCAAATCCCGGTGACCGCATACCTTCTGACAATTTAGCAGCCAAAGGCGCGCAGCTGACCATGTCAAGATTTTCCTATGAATTTGACTGCATTGATAAATCAAGTTAGTTTTAAATCTACCAGCTAACTAGCTTTTGCATTAGCAATTCTCACGTCATTGATCGGTATTACCGGTCTAATATCTTTTAGAAATTTTTTGACGATATCTTCAAGCTCGGCAAGAGATTGGTACCCCAGCGGTCGCTTGCGCTTGTCAAGAGAAAATGCCAACAATTCCAGCATGCTTGTAGTACCTCGCGGCATCTTTTCCTGTGATCTGCCGACATGTACAGAAGTAGCAGCTCTATGTTTTCTTTTTTCGATATTTCCTGAACTTCAAGAAGGTGGCCACTGTCTAAGGTTATATCAAATATGGCAGATCTGCATCGATGCAATAAAGCCAGAGACGTAAAGTATGTCCTTGACCTTTTAACTTTAAAGTCACCAAGAAAGATAGGCAGAAAACCTTCTCTGGCGGCGATCTGCTGGATATAGCGGAGCACCGGCGCAAGGTTGTAATTTCCTCCGATAAAGACCCGTCTCTCCGGAGGTCCTAGCAACCTTTTTGAGTCTAGCTCAAAGGTTGGTGTCTTTCCTTCTCTAAGAAGCCGCAGCCATGCAGCTATCCGGTTAGGTGACCCTGCCTTGGATTGTTTGTTAGATAAGTACTGAGCTTTTCTTCCCACTGTCTGTTTCACTTTTATGTCTGCTGATGTTGGCAGCATTATGCCTAATATCCACTTACTCCAAATTTCGCATCTTGACATTTATTGATCTGGCAAGTGATTGGCAGAATTTTTAGTACAGTATACATTACCTAGTCTGGTATTCAATCTATGAAACACCAATGTTTTTGGCAGTTTTCTATTATCAAGTAAGCACGATTAGCCGGCTCTGGCTGCCACATCCGGTTTAGGTGTGTCGTTTATTTTTCACTAATTGGATTTGCCCTGCGGCATTGATACCTCTATCTTGTTGCTGTCAAATTCCTGTTTTATTTTCTGGATAAGCATAGTCTTGACCGAAAACCATTCAGAGAACGGAGCCCAGCACCACACGTTTATGTTAATAGATGACTCCCCTAAACTGTCAACATATACGCTAGGCTCTGGCTCAACCAGAACAAGTGAAGTGTCATTTAGCGTCTTTCTTATTACTGAAATGGCCATATCTATATCCTGGCCATATGCAATGCCTATCGATATTTCCACTCTGCGCGCAACAGCTCCGGAGTAATTCCTAATTTCTGAAGAGAATACTTCGGTATTTGGCAGACGGGCATATGTTCCGTCAAACATCCTGAACCGGGTTGAAAGAGGTGTAGTTTCTATGACGACTCCAGCTACGTCTGGCAACTTGCCTGTAAGCAGTACAGGATCTCCGGCCTTCATTGGTTTGTCTATGTAAAGAAATATTCCCGATATAAGATTGGAGAAAAGGGACTGCGTTGCAAATCCTATGACAATTCCAGCTATGCCTCCAGCGACAAGCACTCCTGACAGGTCAACGCCGCTGCTGCCAAGTGCTGACAATAGCGCTATTGCAATAACCCCGTAGTATGCTGCCTTTGCGATATTGTTTCTTGCATCTGCTGGAAGCTTTGTCCCAATATACCTTGTGATAAAGACTTTGAGGAACTTTGCTAGGCCGACTCCTACAGCAATAATTGCAATCGTGACAATTATGTTAAGCAATGGCACCCCCTTGCCCAAGATATCGATAGACGAGGGAATTGCCATGGTATTTACAACCGCCCCGATCTCTGATTGCAAAGATGTAAGACCTGTGACTGCCAGGGTTACAGCAAATACTTCAATCAATTCCAATCAGTCAGTCTTCTCCTGCTGTATTGCCATCGTCTTTTGAATCAGAAAGGCTTGACTTTATTTGCATACTAAATGCCGTCATCCACTTGCCAGTCAACAGATCAATCAATACCCTGCATCCATGAGGAAGGTCAGTGAATCCTCTTTTCCTGTCGCACTTGTCTTGTCTGGTCTCTTTATCTTTGTTCCAGCCAGGTGTATATTTACCACTTCTTTGCCGAAGGTATGATCCAGAATCATTTCAACGTGTCCTGGAAGTCGCGAGTCGTCATGGAGGTGGTCAAGTATCACATTATCCATGGGAATTACTATCTTGGTTACCTTGATGACGTTATGTATGTCATTTCTGATTCGCACTCTGACAAGAGCCTCTTTGTATTTTTCAGGCTTTATATCGTCTCTTAGTGTGCTGACCTCGACTTCGTCATACCTGCAGAGAACTCCACTTTCAGGCGAGCCGTACAAGGTATATCTTGGACTTTGCAGAGAAAAAGCATCAATGAGCATCTCCTCTTCCCTGTGCTGCCTGTAGACTGCTATTTCAACCGGCATCTTTGTATACAATTCGGCTACGCTTTTCTGGTCGACTATAACAGGCGACTTGAACTTGAGGCACAGGTTTCTGGAGATCCTCTTTGGTGTAAGGACAGGAGCAGCGGGAAAAATGCCGATTACTGCAGGACTTTCGTGAGAAACTACAGTGATATTTGAGACAAGTTTGTCAGCGACATATCGCTGGTACAGAAATGAATGAGAACCGGATTTATTGCCGAAAACTATTCTGTTTTCTCCAATGACTAGATCATTTTCACCTATATGGATAAGGTGCTGCTTCAAAATGTCTTCCATATTGCCCTTTCCTTTATTTTGCATTGCTGGGGTTTATTGGTATTTTGCAACTCATGCATTAGAGTTACATCATACATATTGCAAGCAGTTGCACTTACTTGCTAACTGTTTATATCATGCTGTCAGCATCAACACCGTAAGCCCCCAGCATCGCTGTTCTGGTCCTGTCTTGTGAATCGACTATACTATGCCACAAGACAGGATCGTTCATGGCTGATTTGCAATTGCAACCTAACGTATGCTGAAACCCAACATGTTATTATATCAAGCCGGTCCTATCTAATTTATGAAAGCGGCGCGAATTATTCAGCCAAAGCAGCCACTAGAGGTACAGCAACTGGAGACACCCAAGCCAAAAAGCTCCCAGGTTCTTGTCAAAGTACAGGCATCAGGCGTCTGCCATAGCGACATTCACCTCTGGGAAGGTGGATACGAAGGCATAGGTGGACAGTTTATGAAGGCAACAGACAGAGGAGTCAAATATCCACTTACTCCTGGGCATGAGGTCGCAGGCACCATAGAAAGTATGGGTGAAATGGTCCAAGGCTTTGCCAAAGATGACAAAGTCCTTGTCTTTCCTTGGATAGGAGAGGGTCTTTGTCCTGCATGCAGAATAGGGCAGGAGAACCTGTGCGACAAGCCTAGGTCGATCGGAGTATACACTGACGGTGGCTACGCTGAATATCTTCTTGTTCCTGATTCACGATACCTTGTAAAACTTTCAGACAAAATGGACATCAATGCAAGTGCAACTCTGTCATGCTCCGCGCTCACCGCATACAGTGCGGTAAAAAATGCATCACTTGGGCCAAATGACAATGCAATCATTGTTGGAGCAGGAGGTCTTGGGTTGATGGCGATCCAGCTTGCAAAGGCTATGACAGGTGCCAAAATTATTGCAATGGACCTTGATGATGGCAAGCTCAGAGCCGCAAGGGATAATGGCGCAGACATTACTATCAACTCTAAAAGCCAGGATCCTGTCAGGGCTGTCATGGAAGCCACAGACAACCTTGGAGCAGACGCGGTAGTAGATTTTGTTAATGCATCAAAGACTGTAGAGACTGATATGCAGCTTCTCCGGAGAAGGGCAAAAGTTGTCCTTGTAGGACTTTTTGGAGGCGAGCTTAGGCTTAACCTTGTCTC
>Ga0070739_10002753_pt1 | contig 22870 bp, 15 predicted proteins | sample Coa_R1_7_FD_66445 | JGI IMG/M metagenome (GOLD analysis project Ga0070739, IMG submission 66445) | Surface soil microbial communities from Centralia Pennsylvania, which are recovering from an underground coalmine fire - Coalmine... | ecosystem: Environmental > Terrestrial > Soil > Unclassified ... | reverse complement strand
CCCCCACCCCTCCCTCCCCCGCTTGCGGGGGAGGGCTTGAGGGAGCCGGCCGTTTCTTCTCCCGTCTTTCCCGCGAAAGCGGGGGTCCAGGGCGGAGAGGGGGAGGACGGCGGCGGGCAGATTCTCTTTGGCGCGGCGCGGCGGGGTGGCCTACCGTAGCGCTTCTGGACGGTGCGGGGGAGCGGCGGTGGCGGAGCGGATCGGGGTCGTCGGGGCGGGGCTGATGGGGGCCGAGATCGCGCTCGTCTTCGCGCTCGCGGGCCACGACGTGAGGCTGGCGGATACGAGCGAGGCGGCGCTGGCGGCGGCGCGCGACCGGCTCGGCCATATCCTCGACCGCGGCGTCGCCCGAGGCTTCTATAAGGAAGAGGAGAAGGTCACGGCGCTGGCGCGCATCGCGACGACGGTGGCGCTCGAGCCCTTCGCCGACCGCGATTTCGTGACCGAGGCGGTGTTCGAGGACGAGGCCGTCAAGGCCGAAATCTATCGCGCCCTCGACCGCATCTGCCCGCCCGCCTGCATCTTCGCGAGCAACACCTCGACGATCCCGATCTCGACCCTGGCAGGGCATGTCGGGGAGGCGCGGCGGCGCAACTTCATCGGCACGCATTATTTCTCGCCGGCCTCGCGCATGAAACTGGTCGAGATCATCCCCGCCTTCGACACCGCGCCGGAGACGGTGGAGACCGCGCTTCGCCTGTGCCGCGGCGCAGACAAGACGCCGATCCGGGTCAAGGACGTAGCCGGCTTCGCGGTCAACCGCATGTTCCTCATTTTCCTTGCCGAGGCGGTGCGGCTCGTGGAGGAAGGGGTGGCGACGGTCGAGGACATCGACACCGCCTGCAAGCTCGGCCTCGGCCACCCGATGGGGCCGTTCGAGCTGATGGACGCGACGACGTCGAGCCTCTGCCTGCAGGCCTCGGAAATCCTGTTCGAGGCCTATGGCGAGCGCTTCCGGCCGCCGGCGCTGTTGAAGCAGCGGGTGCGCGCCGGCTTTACCGGCGGCCGCGGCCGCCGCGGCTGGCGCACGCGCTGACGGCGGGGACGGACATGGCGAACGAGGACATCGCATACGCGCCGGCGATCGAACTGGCCGACCGCTACCGCAGCAAGTCATTATCACCGGTCGAGGCGACGCGGGCATTGCTCGGGCGGCTCGGGGCGCTGGAGCCGAAGATCAACGCCTTCTGCATCGTCGATGCCGACGGCGCCCTCGCCGCGGCGCGCGCCTCGGAGGAGCGCTGGGCGAAGGGCGAGCCGCTGGGGCCGGTGGACGGGGTGCCGGTCACGATCAAGGACCTCGTGCAGATGCGCGGCTTTCCGAGCCGCCGCGGCTCGCGCCTGACCGACGCGGCGCCGGACGCCGAGGACGGGCCGGCGACGGCGCGGCTGCGCGAGGCGGGCGCGGTCATTCTCGGCAAGACGACCTCGCCGGAATTCGGCTGGAAGGCACTCGGCGACAGCCCGCTGACCGGCATCACCCGCAACCCGTGGAACCTCGGCCGCACCCCCGGCGGCAGCAGCGCCGGGGCGGCCGCGGCCTGCGCCGCCGGCATCGCGCCGCTGCATGTCGGCAGCGACGGGGCCGGCTCGATCCGCATCCCCTCCGCGTTCAGCGGCATCTTCGGCATCAAGCCGAGCTTTGGCCGGGTGCCGGCCTACCCGCCCTCGGCGATGGGTCTGTTGTCGCATGTCGGGCCGATGGCGCGCTCCGTCGCCGAGGCGGCGCTGATGCTGAACGTGCTGTCGCGGCCCGACGACCGCGACCCCTACGCCTTGCCGCCGGAGGAGCGCGACTACCGCGCCGGCCTCGACGACGGCGTGCGCGGCTGGCGCATCGGCTTCAGCCCCGACTTCGGTTATGCCAAAGTCGATCCCGACATCGCCGCCGCGGTGGCGGCGGCGGCGCGGCGGTTCGAGGAGCTGGGCGCCATCGTCGAGACCGTGCCGCCGCCGTTCGAATCGCCGCGCGAGACGCTGTACACCTTGTGGGCGGCGGGGGCGGCGCGGCTCGTCGCGGGGCTGCCGGCGGAGCGGCAGGACGAGATCGATCCGGGGCTGGTTGCAACCGCCGAGGCCGGCGCGCCGATCACCGCCGTCGAATGGCTCGGCGCCGATCTCGCGCGCGGCGCGCTGGCGCGGCAGATGGCGGAATTTCATCGCCGCTGGGACCTGCTGCTGACCCCGATGATGCCGATCCCGGCGCTGCCGGTCGGGCAGGACCTCAACGACCCGTCGAGCGAGCGGCACTGGATCGACTGGTCGCCGTTCAGCTACCCGTTCAACATGACGCGGCAGCCGGCGGCGACGGTGCCGTGCGGGCTGACGAGCGGCGGCCTGCCGATCGGCGTGCAGCTGGTCGGGCCGCTCTACGCCGACCACCGCGTATTGCGCGCGGCGCGGGCCTTCGAGGCGACGCAGCCGGTGCGCCGCCCGCCGATTTGAGGAGCAGCTTGATGGCGGACACGAGCGAGCCGGCCGTCGCGGTTTCGGATTCGCCGAGCGACGCCGACCGCGCCGCGATTGGCGACGGCCTCGCCGGCTACAACGAGACCCGCGCCGGCCCGTCCGACGCGAGGCCGCTGGCGGTGCTGGCGCGCGACCCGGACAGCGGCGCCACAATCGGCGGCCTCTACGGCCGCACCTATCTCGGCCTGTTGACGATCGAGCGCTTCTTCCTGCCGGAGGCGCTGCGCCGCAACCGGCTCGGCAGCCGCGTACTGGCGCTGGCCGAGGAAGAAGGCCGCCGCCGCGGCTGCACCCGCGCGGTGCTCTCGACGCTGCACTTCCAGGCGCCCGGCTTCTACATGAAGCAGGGCTGGGAGGTGGCGGCGCGCATCGACGTCGACCCGCCCGGCCACACCCGCTTCTACATGACGAAGAAGCTCGTGTAGGGCGTCGGGATGGCGACCGCCCGGGAGCGCGGGACACTGTTCCTGGTGGTCGGGCCGAGCGGGGCGGGCAAGGACACGCTGATCGCGGCGGCGCGGGCCGCGCTCGCCAGCGATTCCGGCTACGTCTTTCCGCAGCGCGTCATCACCCGGTCAGCCGATTCCGGCGGCGAGGCGCACGAGGCGGTGTCCGAGACCGAATTCGCCGCCCTCGCCGCTGCCGGAGGTTTCGCGCTGCAATGGTCGGCGCACGGCCTCAGCTACGGCATCCGCCGCGAGGTCCAGGACGCGCTCGGTGCGGGGCGGCACGTCGTCGTCAACGTGTCGCGCACCGTCGTGGCCGAGGCGCGGGCGCGGTTCGCGCCGGTCGTCGTCGTCGAGGTGACGGCCGACCCCGAGGTTCTGGCCCGCCGCCTCGCGGTGCGCGGCCGCGAAGATTCGGCCGCGGCGGCGCGCCGGCTCGCCCGCGCCGCCACGCTAACGGTCCCGCCGGAGGCGCGCCGCATCGACAATTCCGGCGAGCTGGCTGGCGCCGCCGCCGCCTTCGTCGCAGCATTGCGGCCATGACCCGCCTCCCCCGCCTGCGCATCCTGTTGCCGGTGCACCCGGCGCTGCGCCGGATGATCCTCGTCTTCGCCGCGCTGTTCGCGGTCGAGCAATCCGTCCTGTTCGCCTGGGCCGCGGTACTGCACCGCGTCGTGCAGAAGGACCGCGCCTTCTCGGTCGCGACGCTCGCGGTCAATGCCGGCGACGCCGTATTGTTCACGAACGAGGACCCGTTCCTTCACCAGATCTACGTCGATTCGCCCGATCTCCATTTCGAGTCGGATGAGCAGCCGCCCGGCCAGACGGTGAAGGTGGAGTTTCCCAGGCGCGGCACCTTCCCCGTCCGCTGCCACATCCATCCGAAAATGCTGCTGACGGTAACCGTCAAGTAATCCGCGGCACCAGCGCGCTACCCGTCATGCCCGGACTTGACCCGGGCATCTTTTCGGTCCTCCGTATAGAGCCCGTGCCGGCAAGATGGCCGGGTCGAAGCCCCGCCATGACGATGAGGGGAGGTAATCGCCTTCCATCGGCATAATCCGCGGCAGGGGCTCGTTAATGTTAACGGAGGCTTAAGCCGCCTGCCGTACGACATGCCGGCACCCGATCCGCGAAATTCGGCGCCTCGCGGCGGCTGCGGGCGAGGTCTCGTTGACGCGGGCAGGCAGGATCAGGAGATCGATCGGGACGATGATCTTCATCGCGTTCGTCGCGATGGGCCTCGTTACCGGTGCGCTCGGCGCCTATGGGCTGTTCGTGCTGTCGGCGGCAAAGGATTTCGTTGCGGATACTTACGACCGCTCGCTGATGGCGGTGAGCTTCGCCCGCGCGGCGAGCCTCGATTTTGCCCGCATGGACAAGGAGCTGCTGCAGCGGAGCATCGCGGCGCCGCAGGAGCAGGCGGCGATCGACGAGCGGCTCGACAAGCTCGCCGCCAATTTCGCCGGCGACCTCGCCGTCGTCGAGGAGCGCGCGCTCGGCCCTGACGAGCGCGACGAGATCCGCGACATCCGCGCCCTCGCGGAGCGTTGGACGGCGCTGCGCAAGCGGGTATCGGCGCCGACCCGCGCCACCGACGCGGTCGCGGAACAGATCATCGAACGGCTCGACATGCTGATCGAGCTGACCGCCGACCACAGCTTCGTCGCCCGCCGCAAGGCGGTGATGTCGATGCAGCGCTTCACCTACAGCAGCATCGCCGCGACGCTGCTCGGCCTCGCGCTGTCGGCGGCGATCACCTGGCTGCTGGCCCGCCGCATCATCCGGCCGCTCGCCGCGGCGGCCGCGATCGCCAACCGCATCGCCGAAGGGGCGCTCGATACTCCGATCCCACCCGGAGGCGCCGACGAAACCGGCGTGTTGCTGCGCTCGATGACCGTCATGCAGGACAACATCCGCATCATGGTCGAGCGCGAGCAGGCGCAGCGGCGCTCGGCGCAGAACCGCCTGATCGAGGCGCTGGAAAGCTCGCACGAGGCAATCGCCCTCGTCGATGCCGACGGGCGCATCGTCATCGCCAACAGCCAGCTCGACGTGTTCTTCCCGATGCTGGCGGGGCGGCTCGGCGGCGAGACTAGCTTCGCCGACGCGTTCCGCGGGCTCGGCGGCCTCGTCGCGGCCGACGCCGACGAAACCGACGAGACGCGGTGGAGCGAGCTGCTGTCGGCCGGGAGCGAGTTTCGCCTCGCCGACGGCCGCTGGCTCAGGGTCGCGCGCAGCCGCACCCAGGACGGCGGCTTCTTCCTGGTGCTGAGCGATTTGAGCGACATCAAGGAGCGCGAGGAGCGGCTCAGCGAGGCGCGGCGCCAGGCCGAGGCGGCGAGCGCCGCCAAGAGCAATTTCCTCGCCAACATCAGCCACGAATTGCGCACGCCACTGAACGCGATCATCGGCTTTTCCGAGATCCTGTCGGGCGAGATGTTCGGGGCGCTGGGGCACCCGAAATATCACGGCTACGCCGCCAATATCTGCGACAGCGGCAAGCACCTGCTCGGCATCATCAACAGCGTGCTCGACCTCACCAACAGCCTGACCGGCCGCCTTCAGCTTGCGCCGGAAACGGTGGACCTCAACGAGATCGTCGAAGATTGCGCCGCCGCCGCCCGCGAGGACTGCGAGCGCGCCGGGCTCACCCTCACGACGACGGCGGCTCCGGCGCCGCTGCTGCTATGGGCCGATCAGGCGAAGCTGCGGCAGGTGCTCGCCAACCTGCTGTCGAACGCGGTCAAGTTCACCGAGCCGGGCGGCAGCGTCGCGGTCAGCGTCGCGCTCGAGGCCGAGGATTCCGTCGTCCTCCGTGTCGCCGATACCGGGATCGGCATGTCGGCGGAGGACATCCCGATCGCACTCGCTCCGTTCGGCCAGGTCGACAGCCGCTTCGCGCGCCGCTACGAGGGTACCGGCCTCGGCCTGCCGCTCGCCAAGGCCCTGGTCGAGCTGCATGGCGGCCAGATTGCGATCGACAGCATGCCGGGGAAGGGCACTTCCGTGCGCATCACCCTGCCGCGCATGGCTGGCGCGGCCGTTCCGGACGACGCCCCGCGGGTTTTGGACGCGGCCGCGCCGGGCTGAGCAGATGGCGAAAACACATTGTTGCGGGCGCGCTCTGCTAGCCGGCGCGATGTTGTGCCTGGGCGCCGCGCGCGCCCTGGCGTCCGGAGCCGACGCCTACATCGTCGGCGACCGGCTGTTTCCCGCGACGCCGCTGACCGACGATCCGTTCGTCGCAGACGCCGTCGAAATTTCGGTAATGCACCAGCGGTTCCGCGGCCCGCCGCTCGGCCAAACCGATTTCGGCCTTGCCGTCGAACGGCGCATCACTCCCGATCTCGGCATCGAGGTGGAGGACCAATACACGATCGTCGCGCCCGATGCCGGCCCGAACGCCTATGGCTTCGGCAATGTCGAGGCGGCGCTGAAATACCAGCTGTGGAAGAACGAGCCGCACGAGACGCTGCTGACGCTGGGGGTCAGCCATGAGTTCGGTGGCACCGGCGCCGAGCGCATCGGCGCCGAGAGCGTCGGCGCAACCACCCCCAGCGTGTATTTCGGCAAAGGCTTTGGCGACCTGCCCGAAAGCCTCAAATACCTGCGGCCGCTGGCCGTCACCGGGCTCGTCGGCTACCAGATCGCGGACACGAAGATCCACAAGGGGGAGCACTTCCCCGACATGGTCAATGTCGGGCTGTCGCTGCAGTACAGCTTCCGCTACTTGCAGGGCAACGTCGCCTATGTCGGCCTGCCGCCCTTGGTGGACCGGCTGACGCCGATCGTCGAGTTCTCCTACAGCACGCCGGCCGGCGCACCCTATGGACAGCCCGATGTCGGGCTCTTCGGCGCGGGCCTCGTCTATTCCCGGAACGGCATCGACCTTGGCGTCGAGGCGCTGATCCCGCTTAACGGCGCCTCGGGCCGCGGGGTCGGCGCGGTCGCACTGGCGCACGTGCCGTTGGGAAACCTCCTGCCCGCGCTGGGCAGGCCGCTGTTCGGCGATTGAGCAGTTTTCCTCCCCGCCGCCGAACCTGATATCGTGGCGGCCGATCGGAACGCGGAGGAGGCATTCATGGCATCGAACGGCAAGGTTGCGCTCGTCACCGGCGGCGGCAGCGGCATCGGCAAGGCCTCGGCCATCGCGCTCGCGAAAGAGGGATTCGCGGTCGTGGTCGCGGGGCGGCGGCCGGAACCGCTGAACGCCGTGGTCGGGGAAATCGAGGCGCTCCAGGGCAAGGCGCTCGGTGTGCCGACCGACGTGCGCGACCCGGAGTCGGTCAAGGCGCTGTTCGCCAAGGCGAAGGCGACGTTCGGCCGGCTCGACGTGCTGTTCAACAATGCCGGCTTCGGCGCCGCCGCGCCGATCGAGGAACTTGAATTCGAGCGCTGGAAGTCGGTGGTCGATACGATTCTGACCGGCTCGTTCCTGTGCACGCAGGAGGCCTTCAAGATCATGAAGGACCAGAAGCCGATGGGCGGCCGCATCATCAACAACGGCTCGATCTCGGCGCACGCGCCGCGGCCCAATTCCGTCGCCTACACCTCGTCGAAGCACGCCATCACCGGCCTCACCAAGTCCACCTCGCTCGACGGCCGCCGGTGGGACATTTCGTGCGGCCAGATCGATGTCGGCAACGCGCTGACCGAGATGACGCAGCGCATGCAGCGAGGTGTGCCCCAAGCCAACGGCACGGTCATGGAAGAGCCGACGATGGACGTTCAGAACGTCGCGCGCTCGGTCGTGCTGATGGCGACCGTCACGCCGGAAGCAAACATCCAGTTCCTGACCGTCATGGCGACGAAGATGCCGTTCGTCGGCCGCGGCTGACGCGCCTTACGGCGCCGCCACCGTGTCGCCGAGGGCGATGTCGCCGCCGGTGACGACTTCTGCGTAGATGCCCATCAGGTTGTGGGAGAAGTGGCGCTGCAGCCCGGCGACGATCTCCAGATCGCGCTGCGCTGTTGTCGGGTTCACCTCCGTCGCGGCGCAACGGGTGATCGCCGAAATGCCGTGCAGCCGCACCTCGCCCAGCGCGATGTCGCGGCCGAGCCAGTCGAGCTCGCTCCAGGGCGCTGCACCATCGAAGTAGACGTTCGCGCGGAAGCGTAGCGGGTCGACCGGCGCGCCGATCGCCGCCTCCAGTGCGCGGATGCTGCCGCGATTGATCAGCGACACGTACTTGTCCGTCGTCGCATTGGGCTTGCGCCGCGCGTCGGCGAACGCGTGGCCAGGCGCCTCTACGACGCGCAGCATCCCCTTCGTCGGGTCGCCGAGGAAATCGGCATAGAACGCGGCGATGCGGCGGGCGCCGTCCTCGCGGGTGATGCGCTCGCGCAGCAGGACCGCGCCGTTCTGCGCGACGGTCAAAATTTCGCTGTCGGGATCGAACGCGGTCTGGAGCTGCGCCAGCTTCTCGTCGCGCATCAGCATGATGAACTGGGTCTTCGGCAGCCATTTCGGCTCGTGCGGATCGAATACGGTCGAGCCGAGCGCGATCGCGAAGCGCCGGTCCTGCGGCAGGCATTCGCGCGGCGCGAGGCTCACCCGGTCGAGCCGCTCCGGGCTCAGCCCCTTGACCGGATACCGGTAGATGTCGGTGATCGCCGCGCCCATCATGACCCTCCCCCGAACGAGCGACAGTAGCGCGAAAGAACAAGATTTTCATCGCCCGACGCTGCGCTAGACTAGCGCTTTGGCGCCAGCGGCGCGGGAGGACACGTAGATGAAAGCGGACTACATCATCATCGGCGCCGGCTCGGCCGGCTGCGTGCTCGCCAATCGGCTGACCGAAGACCCGACGGTCAAGGTGGTGCTGATCGAGGCCGGCGGGCGCGACTGGAACCCGCTGATCCACGTTCCAGCCGGCTTCATGAAGATGCTCGACCACAAGACTCTGACCTGGGGCTTCCGGGCCGAGGCCTGCGACGGGCGCGAGATCATCTATCCCCGCGGCCGCGTGCTCGGCGGCTCCAGCTCGATCAACGGACTCATCTACATCCGCGGCCAACCCGAGGATTACGACCACTGGGCGCAGCTCGGCAACCGCGGCTGGTCGTGGGACGACTGCTACCCCTTCTTCAAGAAGGCCGAACGCTGGAGCGGCGAGGCCGGCGAGGTGCACGGCACCGAGGGCTACCTCTTCACCTCGGCGATGGACCGCTCGCCGATCTGCGCCAAGGTCATCGAGGCGGGCATGCAGATCGGCCTCGAATATCGCGAGGACGTCAACAACCTGCCGCCCGGCGCCGGCGACAGCATCGGCTGGTGCCAGCAGACGCGCGGCGGCCGGCGCCGCGCCAGCACGGCGCGCTCGTATCTGCGCCCGGCGCTGAAGCGGGCGAACCTGCAACTGGTGACGCACGCGCTCGTGCACCGCGTCCTGTTCGAGGGCAAGCGCGCGGTCGGCGTCGAGTTCTCGCGCGGCGGCCAGGTCGAAAGGGCCGAGGCGGCGCGAGAGGTCATCCTGTCCGCCGGCGCGATCGGCTCGCCGCACCTGCTGCAGCTGTCCGGAGTCGGCGATCCCGAGCACCTCGCGAGCATCGGCATCCCGGTTCATCACGAATTGCGCGGCGTCGGCGCCAACATGCAGGACCATTACGTCGTCCGCGTCACCTATCCGATCCACGGCATGCGCACCGCGAACGAGCGCGCCCGCGGCCTGCCGCTGGCGGGCGAAGTGCTGCGCTATCTCGTGACCGGCAAGGGTATGCTGACCTACAGCGCCTCGCTGATCGCCGCCTCGGTGAAGATCCTGCCCGAATCGGCGACGCCGGACGTGCAGATCTCGTTCGCCCCCGGCAGCTTCAAGGACGGCCAGATCGGCCAGCTCGAAGAGACTCCCGGCCTGACCGGCGGCCCCTGGCAGATGCGGCCGCTGTCGCGCGGCTATGTCCGGGCGAAATCGCCGAACCCGGCCGATCCGCCGGCGATCAACCCGCGGTACCTGACCGAGGAGAGCGACCGGCGCGCCATTGTCGGCGGCCTGCGTTTCGTCCGCCGCATCTTCCAGGCGCCGGCGCTGCAGCCCTATGTCGGCGAGGAACGGCTGCCCGGAAAGCAGGTGCAGACCGACGACGAGCTGCTCGACTACGCCAAGCGCAACGGCAACACCGTCTACCACGCGAGCTGCACCTGCATGATGGGCGGCCACGCGATGGCAGTCGTTGACGACCAGCTGCGGGTGCACGGCCTCGAAGGGCTGCGCGTCATCGACGCCTCGGTGATGCCGTCCGTAACCTCGACCAACACCAACGCGCCGACGATCATGATCGCCGAGAAGGGCGCGGTCATGATAAAGGCGGCGCAGCGGGAAGCCTTGGCGGCATAGACGCCGACGCCACCCCGCCGCGGTGTTGCGCAGGGGTATGAATGGTTGCGGTGCCGGATTGCGTCGAACCGCTGCCGCCGGCGGGGCCGGTAACGTGGGTGCTGCACGACGGCAAGCCGGGCATGGCGAGCCAGGCACTCGGCCTCGCCGAAGCCGCCGGCTTTCCCTTTGTCGAACGGCCGCTGACGGTACGGGCGCCGTGGGTGTGGCTGCCGCCGCAGCTGTGGCGGCGGCCGCTGCAGGCGGTGCATGACGCTCTCGGCCAGGCACTGCGACCGCCCTGGCCCGACCTCGTCGTCGCTTGCGGCCGCAACGCGGCAATGCCGGCACTGGCGATCCGCCGCGCCGCGGCCGGCAGTACGATCGCCGCGCAGGTTCAGGACCCGAGGGTCGGCCGCAACGAGTTCGACGTGCTGTTCGTGCCGGAGCACGACCGGTTGCGCGGGCCGCGGGTCGTCGTGACGCGCGGCGCGCTGCACCGGGTTACCCCGGCGCGGCTCGCCGCCGAGCGGCGGCGCTTTCCCGAACTGGCGGCGATGCCGCGGCCGATCCTGTCGGTATTGATCGGCGGCAACAACCGCGCCTATCGCCTGAGCCTGGCGCGCCTCAAGGAAATTGCCGACGCGATCGCCGCGCTGGCGCGGACTACCGGCGGCTCGGTGTTGCTGACCCCGTCGCGGCGGACCGGCGAGGCCGGGCTGGCGCTGCTGCGCGACCGCCTTGCCAAGGCGCGGGCCGCGATCTGGAACGGCAGCAGCCCCAATCCGTACTTCGCCTATCTCGCCCTCGCCGACGCGCTGTTCGTGACGGCCGATTCGGTGTCGATGATCAGCGAGGCGGCGGCGACCGGCAAACCGGTGCATGTGCTGGAGCTGCCGGGCGGCGACGCGAAATTCCGCCGCTTCCACGCGGCTATGCGCGAAGCCGGGGTCACGCGCCCGTTCGATGGGCGGCTCGAAAGCTGGTCCTACGCGCCGCCCGACGACACGGCACGCGCCGGCGCCGGGCTGCGCGTACTCGTCCTCGACCGCCTCGCGGCGCGGGTGACGGCATGAAGGGCGTCGCGGTTTATGCCGGCGTGACCCTGGCGGTAGTTGCGCTGTTCCTCCTCGCGCCGCAGCTCGACCTGTGGATCAGCGGGCTGTTCTATGAGCCGCAGCACGGTTTCTTCCTGAACCAATGGGGTCCGGTCGCGGATATCGCCGCGACGGTGCCGTGGCTCGTCCGCGCCGTTCTGGCGCTGGCGGCGGGCGCCGCGCTGTGGCTGGCGCTGGCGGGGCGGCCGCTGTGGCGGCTCGACCGCAAGGCGCTCGTCTTTCTCGTCGCCGCGCTCGCCCTCGGACCCGGAATCGTCACCAACACGATCCTCAAGGATCACTGGGGCCGGGCGCGCCCGGTGCAGATCGAGGCGTTCGGCGGCGCCGGGCAGTTCACCCCGGCGCCGTTGCCGGCGAACCAGTGCGCGCACAATTGCTCGTTCGTTTCCGGCCATGCCGCGGTCGGCTTTGTCCTCGTCGGTTTCGCCTTGCTGATGCCCGCCGGCCGGCGCCGGGTGCTGGCGCAGGCGGCGGCGCTGGCCTTCGGCGCCGTCGTCGGCTTTAGCCGCATCGCCGCCGGCGCACATTTCCTGTCCGACATCGTCTATGCCGGGCTCATCGTCTACGGGATCACGTGGCTGCTGCACCGCTGGATCGTCGTGCAGGATCGGCTCGGCGCTCCCGCCGCCGTTCGGCTGTACCGGCGCGGCGGCGGCGTGGCGTTCGCCGGCTGGCGAAACGCCGACCGGCTTTACCGGGCCGAGACAGGAAGGCTGGCGCTGTGGACCGCCGCGCTGGCAATCGCCGAGGGGCTGCTGATCGGCTGGTTCGACGAGCCTCTGGCGCTGGCCCTGCACGCCGGCGACGCCGATATCCGGCCGTTCTTCGACGCGATCGCCCGCCTCGGCCTGACCCTCCCCTATTTCGTGCTGTTCGGCCTCGCCTACGTCTTCCTGCGGTGGGGAGCGGCGCTGCCGCGGCTTCGGCCGTTCGCCGCGGCGATGCGGCGGACGGCGGCGGTGCCGGCGTTTCTGTTCGCGACGGTTGCCGCTTCCGGCCTCGCCGTCGACCTGTTGAAGGTGATCTTCGGCCGAGCCCGCCCGAAGCTGCTGTTCGCCTCCGGCGACTACGGCTTCGATTGGCTCGGCCTCCAGTCCGACCATTGGTCGTTTCCGTCGGGCCATGCCGCGACCGCGGCGGCGTTGATGACGGCGCTGTGGTGCCTATGGCCGCGGCATGTGCTGTTTTACATCGCCTGCGCCGCGCTGATCGCGGCAAGCCGCGTGATCACCGGCGCGCACTACCCGAGCGACGTGCTGATGGGCGCGTTTATCGGCATCGTGACGACGCGGGCGCTATGGTCTCTCTACGTCGACGGGCGCCTGCGCGCGGCGCTGTCGCGGCTGCGCCGCCGCCCGCTGCCCCTGGAGCCGGCGTCGCAGCCGTCCGGCGAGGAGGGCCTCGCCCGCGGCAGTGGTTGATTTGGCGCCGCGCGCGTACTATCCGGCCCGGCCATGGCGCTCCGCATCGAGACTTTCGACAACGCCCGCGGCGGCAACACCCTCTACAAGGCGCTGACCCACCCGAGCGCCGCGGCCGCAGGTCGCGCGCTGGTCGCCGCCTTGGCGCGGCACGGGCCGGCGGCAATCTACGATCCCCAGAACGCCGCGGCCGGCTTTGCCGAGATTTTCAGCCTCGACGGCGTCGAACTGGCCGGGGTCTATGTGCAGGACGCGGCGCGGATCGGCAGCGCGATTCTCGGCCGCAGCGCGGCGCCCGTCACCGCGTTGGGCGGCTCCAATGCCGGTGCGGTCCTGGTGGCCGCTTTCGACGCGGAGCGGACGATAGAGCAAATCGCGCCCTACCTTCCTCCCCGAGCGCGCGTCTTCAGCCTCGACGCGATGCGCCTGCCGGAGGAGCGGCTGACCAATCGCCGCCTCTATCTCGACCCGCTCAACTTCGCGACGAATTTCGCGCTGTTCCGCGACACAGCCGGGCTGCACACCCGACTGGCGACGGCCAATTACTGGTCACGCTACGGCGCCGCGGCGGTGACCTGTTGGCTGACCCTGTTCGACGCAGGCGGCACTGTCCTCGCGGAGTGGTCGGAAGCCGTCGGCCCCGGCGCGTTCGTCATCGACAGCCGCGATGTCCGCGCCCGTTTCGGCCTCGGCAACTTCGCCGGCCAGCTGTTCCTGCACGTTTCCGGCGCCGCCGGGCACGATGTCGTCAAGTATGCCCTCGACGTTTTCGGCGACGAGGGCAAGGCGGGCGATGGCGTGTTGTCCTGCACCCACGACGCGAATTCCTGGCCCTCCGAGCGCTATGCCGGGCTGCCGGCGCCGGCGCCGGAAGAGCGCGTGCTGCTGTGGGTGCAGAACAGCCATCCCAGCGCGATCCCGCCCGGCGCGCTGAGCCTGCATCCGATGGGCGAAGAAATGGGTGCGACGATCGACGGTCCGGTCGGCCCGTTCGCCAGCCGCGTCGTCGATGTCGGCGAATACCTGCCGGGGCTTCGCTGGCCGCGCCAGATCGAGCTGCGCGCTGGAAAGCACGTCGTGCGTCCGCGGTATGAAATTGTCTACGAGGGCCGGCGGCGCATCGCCCATGTGAACGTGGAACGCGACGATCTGCGGCCAGATCCGAACCTGCCCCGGCTCGGCGAGACGTTCGGCAAGGGCTATCTGCTGCCTTGCCCGGTGCTGCCGCCGGGCGAATGGCAGAGCCTCCTGCTGCCGACGCCGATGGCCACGGCGCAGAGCGAATTGCCGGTCGCCGTAGTGATCTACGATTCCGAGGGCAACGAGGTGGCGCGCCGGGGGCTCGGGCGGCTGCCGCGCGACCACGCGGCGGCGGTCGACCTCAGCGGCCTCGGCGCGGCTCTGGGCGGCGGGTACGGGCACGCCGAGTTGATCTACGATTTCGCCGACGGCGGTGACGGCGACGGCTGGCTGCACGCGCTGTTCCGCTATCGCCATCGCCGCAGCGGGCACAGCGCTGAAAGCAGCTTCGGCGCGCACATCTTCAATACGGTAATGACCTATCGCGGCGAGCCGCAAAGCTACGGCGGGCGGCCGCCGGGGTTGTCGACGCGGCTGTTCCTGCGGCTCGGCGACGGCAGTCACGACACGCTGTGCCACCTGATCTACCCGGCGTCGCAGCCGTGGCGCGCGGAAAGCGCCACCGAAATCACGCTCCATGACCGCGCCGGCGACGAGATCGCGCGGACAAGGCTGGCGATCCCCTGCTCCGGATCGAGGCTGTGGCGCTACCACGGCGTCTTCAACCCAGCGGCGCGCCAGCGTGCCGGCGCGGGCGCCTACGCGGTCGTCCGCGACACGACCTGCCGCCTGTTCGGCTACCACGGCCTCCTCGGCCGCGACGGCGCCTTCAGCCTCGACCACATGTTCGGGTTTTAGCCGCTGCCCCCAATCGAGCGGGTAACGCAAAGTTCCACGACGCGCCAATGCCGCCGCGTCTTGAAGAAATGAGGCGCACGATCGTAGGCGGAGACAACTCTTAGGACTTCCGATCCAACGCGACACCTCGTTGAATGACGGGCGCCTACGGCCGCCTCGGCCGATCAGCGGGGAGAGCGTCATGGACCTCCAGCCCGAATTGCCGCTGCTGCCGCCGCCGCTCCGCGAGGACCAGCCTCCTGTACCGGCGCGCATGGTCAACGAGTTCCAGTATTGCCCGCGGCTCGCCTATCTCGAATGGGTCCAGGGAGAATGGGCCGATTCTGCCGACACCGTGGAGGGGCGGGGCGTCCACCGCAGGGTCGACGGCGGTTCCGGCGAGCTGCCGGAAGCGGCGGCGATCGGCGAGGACGAGCGCCTCCATGCGCGGTCGGTCACCCTTTCTTCCGATCGCCTTGGTCTGATTGCCCGGCTCGACCTGATCGAGGTCGAGGACGGGACGGTGGTGCCGGTCGATTACAAACGCGGCCGCCGGCCCCATGTCGCCGCCGGCGCCTATGAGCCCGAACGCGTGCAGCTCTGCGTGCAGGGGCTGATCCTCGAGGACAACGGCTATCGCTGCGCCGAGGGCGCACTGTATTTTCGCGAAAGCCGCGAGCGCGTCCGCGTGCCCTTCGATGCCGAACTCCGCTCGCAGGCCATGGCCGCGGTCAGCGGGCTGCGGCTGATCGCGGCCGGCAGACGCATCCCACCGCCGCTCGAAGACAGTCCGAAATGCCCGCGCTGCTCGCTGGTCGGGATCTGCATACCGGAGGAGGTCAACTTCCTGCGCCGCGGCACGGCGCCCCGGCCGCTCATGGCCAGCCGCGATTTGGCCCTGCCGGTCTATGTGCAGGCGCAGCCGGCGCGGGTGCGCAAACGCGGCGAGACGCTGCTGATCCAGACGGAGGACGGCGCCGAGACGACGGCGCGGCTGATCGACACCTCGCATCTCGTCTTGCTCGGCGCCGTCGACGTCACGGCCCCGACGCTGCACGAGCTGATGCGCCGCGAGATCCCGGTGAGCTGGTATACGAGCGGCGGCTGGTTTCTCGGCCATACGATCGGCACCGGCCATCGCAACGTCGAACTCCGCACGGCACAGTACCGGGCGAGCTTCGATCCCGCCTTCTGTCTGCGCCTGGCGCGCGGCCTCGTCGCATCCAAGCTGCGCAACTCGCGTACGCTGTTGCGCCGCAACAGCCGGCAGGCCGAGCCGCTCGACGGCGCGCTCGGCGGTCTTCGCCGAGCAGCACGTGCCGCCGGAGAGGCGGCGAACCTCACCGAACTGCTCGGCATCGAAGGCAACGGCGGCGCCGTCTATTTCGGCAATTTCGCCGCGATGCTGAACAGTGGAGAGGAGGATGCGCCGCTGCGCTTCCAGTTCGAGAACCGCAATCGCCGTCCCCCCACTGACCCGATCAACGCGATGCTCTCCTTCGCCTATGCGATGCTGGTGCGGGAGCTGAACACGACCCTGTCAGCCGTCGGCTTCGATCCCTATCGCGGCTTCTATCACCAGCCGCGCTATGGCCGGCCGGCGCTGGCGCTCGACATGATGGAGCCGTTCCGGCCGATACTCGCCGATTCGACCGTCATCACCGCGGCCAACAACGGCGAGCTGAAGCCGACCGATTTCATTTGGGCGGGCCGAGCCTGCGCGCTGTCGCCGCCAGGCCGCAAGAAAATGATCGCGGCCTTCGAGCGGCGGCTAGCGACCGAGATAACCCACCCGCTGTTCGGTTATCGGCTGAACTATCGCCGGGTGCTCGAGATTCAGGCGCGTCTCCTCGGGCGCCACCTGATGGGAGAGATCCCCGAGTTGCCGCCGGTGGAACCCCGATGAGGGCCCCGCCGCCGGTCGCGCGCCGTGGCAGCGCCCGCGACGAGGAAAGCCTCTATATCGTCGCCTACGACATCGGGTCGCCGCGGCGATGGCGAAAGGTGTTTCGCATCATGGAGGGATACGGGGAGTGGGTGCAGCTTTCGGTGTTTCAATGCCGGCTGACGCGGCGGCGCCAGATCGAATTGAAGCTCGCGCTCGAGGAGCTTATCAACCACGCCGAGGACCACGTGATCATTATCGAGGTGGGGCCGACCGCCCAGCGGCCGCGGATCGAGAGCCTCGGCAAGGCCTTTTCGATCATCGATCGCGAACCGTTAATCGTGTAGGATCATATGCGGCCGCCACCCGGGAGCGAGCGGTGCGGTGGCGTCAAAAACCGGCGAGGCGCTCGCAACGCTGTTTGACATTGTCGATAGAAGCACTTGCGGCTCAGCCGCCCTCGGAAATCCTGCGAACGCCAAGAGAACATGCCCTCTCTTCCCCCGCACCTCTCGAAAAATCCCCGCCAAACCCCCGCCGCCCCTTACCAAACCGCGGCCGGGCACAGCCGGGGCCTCATTGAAGCAAGTAGGAGACGCCGGCCAGGGTCGCGGCGGCCGGCTTCAGATAGCGCTCCACAGCCGGGGCCTCATTGAAGCAAGTAGGAGACGCCGTGGCAACCAACAATCGGGTTAGCGTTCCAATGGACGACACAGCCGGGGCCTCATTGAAGCAAGTAGGAGACGCCAGCATGCGCTTTGCTTCCGCCACGAGGGCAACGCCCCACAGCCGGGGCCTCATTGAAGCAAGTAGGAGACGCCGGCGCTCGGCTGGTAGACGACATCCATTCCCCGTGACACAGCCGGGGCCTCATTGAAGCTTATTTTGGGCTCTGCCTTTTTCAAATCTTCGATCATCCATTCCCCGTGACACAGCCGGGGCCTCATTGAAGCGCGGCTATCAGGGCGGCGCTCTTTTACCGTTACCCCTCCCATTCCCCGTGACACAGCCGGGGCCTCATTGAAGCTGTAGCTCCCGGCGACGAGAATTAGGGATCGTGTAGCCCATTCCCCGTGACACAGCCGGGGCCTCATTGAAGCGGAAATATATGGCCCAAGAGTTAATGCACGTTCGCTCCCATTCCCCGTGACACAGCCGGGGCCTCATTGAAGCCGGGGGTCCAGGGGCCGCCGCCGGGAATGGCTGAGCCCATTCCCCGTGACACAGCCGGGGCCTCATTGAAGCCAACTTGTTTGTTTCTCAGGAAAATCACGTGTCTTGAGCCATTCCCCGTGACACAGCCGGGGCCTCATTGAAGCATTGAGAAGTATTGCTATATCGTGTCGACCAAAGGTCCATTCCCCGTGACACAGCCGGGGCCTCATTGAAGCCCCTGAAAGCTTCGATGGTGCCGAGGGCAACGCGACCCCATTCCCCGTGACACAGCCGGGGCCTCATTGAAGCCCCAAACCGTTCCACGGCGCCGAAGCGATATGGAACCATTCCCCGTGACACAGCCGGGGCCTCATTGAAGCTCACACTCCCGCGCAATGGCGCAGTTGCTTCCGAGTCCATTCCCCGTGACACAGCCGGGGCCTCATTGAAGCCTCGCCAACGTCGAGGTACGCTCGGCCGCCCGCGACGCCCATTCCCCGTGACACAGCCGGGGCCTCATTGAAGCCCAGAAGACAGCACAACAGCTCGACCAGCAAGCTCGCCATTCCCCGTGACACAGCCGGGGCCTCATTGAAGCGTCGGCGTATTCCGAAAGATCGACCGGAATCCAAGCCATTCCCCGTGACACAGCCGGGGCCTCATTGAAGCTGCGGGTCGATCGGCTTGGCGTCGAGGATGTCGAAGCCGCCATTCCCCGTGACACAGCCGGGGCCTCATTGAAGCTGGGCGTTGAAGCCGGCCATTCTGAAGGCGGTCGAGCCATTCCCCGTGACACAGCCGGGGCCTCATTGAAGCAGATACGTCTCGATGCGCTGTAGCCCCGCCCAGCGCGCCATTCCCCGTGACACAGCCGGGGCCTCATTGAAGCACTTCAAAAGGAAACGAGCTTATTAGTCTTGATGCGCCCATTCCCCGTGACACAGCCGGGGCCTCATTGAAGCTAGTGTAGCCCATGCTCTTAGCGGTTTCGTAGTCGGCCCCCATTCCCCGTGACACAGCCGGGGCCTCATTGAAGCGGCTATTACGTCACGATCAACGATACGATCGACGAAGCCATTCCCCGTGACACAGCCGGGGCCTCATTGAAGCGTGAAGCGCAACCCTGAGCTTGAAGAACTGGCGGCCCATTCCCCGTGACACAGCCGGGGCCTCATTGAAGCAGAGAAATGGGATGAGGCGCTTGCAGAGGAAGCAGACCATTCCCCGTGACACAGCCGGGGCCTCATTGAAGCTGCACGGCTAGTGCATATTATCTCCCTGCGACCGGGACCCATTCCCCGTGACACAGCCGGGGCCTCATTGAAGCATTCTCGCGATCATGCGCGGCCCATCCGTGCGGGCAACCATTCCCCGTGACACAGCCGGGGCCTCATTGAAGCGCGGGGTACTTCTGGGATGGTCCAGCCGGCGCAGCCTCCCATTCCCCGTGACACAGCCGGGGCCTCATTGAAGCAGCATTAGTTTTCTCCGCCGTTGAAGGTTGCCAAAGGACCATTCCCCGTGACACAGCCGGGGCCTCATTGAAGCGCGTTGTGTTTGGCATTTTCAAGCGCGCCCTCAAATGTGCCATTCCCCGTGACACAGCCGGGGCCTCATTGAAGCACGCCTATTACATCGCGGAAGCGATCATCTCTGCCGACCATTCCCCGTGACACAGCCGGGGCCTCATTGAAGCTGCCCTTAACGATGAACTCTTCGCGCATCCAGTCCACGCCCATTCCCCGTGACACAGCCGGGGCCTCATTGAAGCAATGTTGTAGGCCATTATCAGTCTCCATTGTGACGGTCCATTCCCCGTGACACAGCCGGGGCCTCATTGAAGCTGGAAGGTTGGGAAAGACAATGCCATCATGGGTACGGCCATTCCCCGTGACACAGCCGGGGCCTCATTGAAGCTAGATATTCCCCTAGAGCCTGGAACTGATCCGCGATCCATTCCCCGTGACACAGCCGGGGCCTCATTGAAGCATTGCGGGGCAGACAAGGTGCGCCGGGCAGAACTGGCAACCATTCCCCGTGACACAGCCGGGGCCTCATTGAAGCTCGTCGGAGACCCCAATCGCTTGAGCGATAAGCCGGAGCCATTCCCCGTGACACAGCCGGGGCCTCATTGAAGCCTGGATCGCCTTACGCTCTTCGTCGGATGTGTTGGCGCCATTCCCCGTGACACAGCCGGGGCCTCATTGAAGCCTGATATCGGCGAGGCGTCAGAACAACAACATCATCCATTCCCCGTGACACAGCCGGGGCCTCATTGAAGCTTCACTTCGCGTTTCAGGTGCCGCACCATGAAGTTCGCCCCCATTCCCCGTGACACAGCCGGGGCCTCATTGAAGCGAGCCAACGATCCGGGTCATGATCCTGTGGGCACCCGCCACCATTCCCCGTGACACAGCCGGGGCCTCATTGAAGCGAATAAGATATCGAAAGAGGTCTACGGGCTTCTGGGCCCATTCCCCGTGACACAGCCGGGGCCTCATTGAAGCTGGCCGCGCAGCTCGGTGGCGAGCCTGTCGCGGTCGCCATTCCCCGTGACACAGCCGGGGCCTCATTGAAGCTCCGACATCCAGGTCACGCCGGCCTCCGCTGCTGCACCATTCCCCGTGACACAGCCGGGGCCTCATTGAAGCGCGGGTGGCGAGGCGGAATGCGATTGCCAGCGAGACCCATTCCCCGTGACACAGCCGGGGCCTCATTGAAGCTCTGAGATACCACCGAGCCTTCCGGCACCGCTGTACTGCCATTCCCCGTGACACAGCCGGGGCCTCATTGAAGCCCGTAGACAGCAAGAGCCTGCGCCAGGCGTCCGCCGCCATTCCCCGTGACACAGCCGGGGCCTCATTGAAGCGATGGTGTATGCCATTGCACCCTCCGGAAAAGGAAACCCCATTCCCCGTGACACAGCCGGGGCCTCATTGAAGCTTGAAACCTTCAGCGCGGATAAATTTTTGGTAAGTACCATTCCCCGTGACACAGCCGGGGCCTCATTGAAGCGTGTTGTTGCGCGAGCCGGTGGTGGCGTTGATGGATTCCATTCCCCGTGACACAGCCGGGGCCTCATTGAAGCACTTCACTGCTCCTTATCATCGTATAGGGCGCAGCATCCATTCCCCGTGACACAGCCGGGGCCTCATTGAAGCAGCATGTTCCAGATCTGCACGGCGGTGCCGAGGCTCTCCCATTCCCCGTGACGCAGCCGGGGCCTCATTGAAGCCGCAGCACCCGGCCGGGCGACGCCTGGGGCGAGCTGGCCATTCCCCGTGACACAGCCGGGGCCTCATTGAAGCGCTGCCGTTGAATGCGCTTCGGCCGCCCCTGCTCAGCACCATTCCCCGTGACACAGCCGGGGCCTCATTGAAGCCCCTCTATACCTAAGACACCGCACAACTGCGTGTGCATCCATTCCCCGTGACACAGCCGGGGCCTCATTGAAGCCGCTTCTCGAACGAGCGTTTGAGGCGCGCGGCGTCAAGCCATTCCCCGTGACACAGCCGGGGCCTCATTGAAGCGGTGTACTGCCACGCCGGCTTGCCAAAGCGGCTGAGGCACCATTCCCCGTGACACAGCCGGGGCCTCATTGAAGCGAGAAGCGGAACGATGTAATCCTGCTTGGTGCGGGCGCCCATTCCCCGTGACACAGCCGGGGCCTCATTGAAGCGTCGAGAAACTGGCGAAGCGCAGCGAGTGCGTCGGCGGCCATTCCCCGTGACACAGCCGGGGCCTCATTGAAGCCCAGAAACGATTTGGCATCACGCCTACCGAGAAGGCGCCATTCCCCGTGACACAGCCGGGGCCTCATTGAAGCGTCGTCGGCAACGTCATCAGCCTCAGCGTCTCTGCGCCATTCCCCGTGACACAGCCGGGGCCTCATTGAAGCCCGTTGATCACGAAGGGCTTGCCGAACTGAACCTGGGCCATTCCCCGTGACACAGCCGGGGCCTCATTGAAGCGCCGAGTACGACGCGCTGACCGCGCGGCGCGACACCTCCATTCCCCGTGACACAGCCGGGGCCTCATTGAAGCGCGAAGGACTGGAAAGCCGCTGGCGAGGCTCCGCCGCCATTCCCCGTGACACAGCCGGGGCCTCATTGAAGCTCGGCGACGAGCCCGGCCTCGGCAAGACGGAGATCGCCCATTCCCCGTGACACAGCCGGGGCCTCATTGAAGCAGCCCAGGGGCGCGCGACGATTGGGGTCGGAACCGGGCCATTCCCCGTGACACAGCCGGGGCCTCATTGAAGCTTGGTCATGCTCTTGGTGGTGATCAGGCCACGCACCGCCATTCCCCGTGACACAGCCGGGGCCTCATTGAAGCTGGGTGTAGCCGTCCGCGACGCCCGGTTTGCGGCCAGCCCATTCCCCGTGACACAGCCGGGGCCTCATTGAAGCTCGTAGTCCGCGGGCTTCATCTCCCGCGTAAAGGTGACCCATTCCCCGTGACACAGCCGGGGCCTCATTGAAGCGACGACGGCGGCGTATCCGTGTTGCTGTTTATGAGCGCCATTCCCCGTGACACAGCCGGGGCCTCATTGAAGCTCGAGTTCACGGCTTACCCGCCGCAGACGGCCCTCCTGCCATTCCCCGTGACACAGCCGGGGCCTCATTGAAGCTCGGAGGCATGATCTCGACGTTCGCCAGTGGGCGAATCCATTCCCCGTGACACAGCCGGGGCCTCATTGAAGCCATAGCGGCGTTGGAACCGGCTTATTCATCGCCGTCCCATTCCCCGTGACACAGCCGGGGCCTCATTGAAGCTACAGATGCCCCCGCCGCTTCCGCGGCGGCTGCCCCGCCATTCCCCGTGACACAGCCGGGGCCTCATTGAAGCAACGTGCACGTACAGCTTGTCGATCTCGTCGGCGTCCATTCCCCGTGACACAGCCGGGGCCTCATTGAAGCGGTGCGGACACCGCGGACCCGTGCGTTCGGGCTTGCCATTCCCCGTGACACAGCCGGGGCCTCATTGAAGCGTGCCTTCGAGCAGCCGGGCCACGCGCTCGCGGCCGCCATTCCCCGTGACACAGCCGGGGCCTCATTGAAGCATGGACTTGGTGCTGCTGCTCACGAGCACCACGTCGGCCATTCCCCGTGACACAGCCGGGGCCTCATTGAAGCTCGAA